>Ga0265293_10006370_pt1 | contig 18970 bp, 27 predicted proteins | sample Munlanlewell138R_FD_192505 | JGI IMG/M metagenome (GOLD analysis project Ga0265293, IMG submission 192505) | Leachate microbial communities from a municipal landfill in Southern Ontario, Canada - Leachate well 138R | ecosystem: Engineered > Solid waste > Landfill > Unclassified | place: Canada... | reverse complement strand
CGGTGACAACGTGTCGATCACGGTCAAGCTGATTGCCCCGATCGCCATGGAAGAAGGTCTGCGCTTCGCCATCCGCGAAGGTGGCCGCACCGTCGGCGCCGGCGTCGTCGCCAAGATCATCGAGTAACCGGATCCGGAGAACCACATGTCTTCCAAGCAAAAAATCCGCATCCGCCTCAAGGCCTTCGACTACAAGCTGATCGACACCTCGGCAGCCGAAATCGTTGACACCGCCAAGCGCACCGGCGCGATCGTCAAGGGTCCGGTGCCCCTGCCGACCCGCATGAAGCGTTTCGACATCCTGCGTTCGCCGCACGTCAACAAGACCAGCCGCGACCAGTTCGAAATCCGCACCCACCAACGCCTGATGGACATCGTCGACCCGACCGACAAGACGGTTGACGCCCTGATGAAGCTGGACCTGCCGGCCGGCGTGGATGTCGAGATCAAGCTGCAGTGATCCTGCGGCCAGGGTCAGCGACAGCCGGCCTTGCATTTAAAAAGCCCGCTGGTTATACTGGCGGGCTTTTCAGGCTTTATGCCTGAAGGGATTTCGTTTGTCGGTTGCGCAGAACCCTCTGCGCGGCCATAGCAACCGTGCTGCAGGGGCATCGCAAGATGCCGCGGGCACACCATCAGCCCCGGCCAATTGAAGTCGGGAACGGAGAAAACAATGAGTCTTAGCAACTCCCTCGGGTTGTTGGGTCGCAAGGTGGGCATGATGCGCCTGTTCACCGATGACGGGGACGCAGTGCCCGTCACGGTGGTCGACGTGTCGAACAACCGCGTGACACAAGTCAAAACCCAAGCCAACGACGGCTACGATGCCCTGCAGGTGACCTTCGGTGCCCGTCGTGCCTCTCGCGTGACCAAGCCGGAAGCGGGCCACCTGGCCAAGGCCGGCGTCGAAGCAGGCGAGATCATCCGGGAATTCCGCGTGACGCCCGAAGTGGCCGCCCAGTATCCGGCGGGCGCGACCGTGGCCGCCAACGCACTGTTTGCCGCCGGCCAGAAGGTCGACGTGCAGGGTACCTCGATCGGCAAGGGCTACGCCGGCACGATCAAGCGCCACAATTTCTCCTCGCAGCGCGCCTCGCACGGCAACAGCCGTTCGCACAACGTGCCGGGTTCCATCTCCATGGCACAAGACCCGGGTCGCGTGTTCCCGGGCAAGAAGATGACCGGCCACATGGGCGACGAAACCGTCACGACCCAGAACCTGGATGTCTTCCGCGTGGACGAAGCCCGTCAGCTGCTGCTGATCAAGGGTGCCATTCCCGGCTCCAAGGGTGGCTTCGTGACCGTCCGTCCCGCCGTCAAGGCTGCAGCCAGCAAGGGAGCCAAGTGATGCAAGTCGAACTCCTGAACGAACAGGGCCAGGCCGCGTCCAAGCTGGATGTGCCCGAGACCGTGTTCGGTCGTGATTACAACGAGGCACTGATCCATCAGCTCGTGGTGGCGTATCAGGCCAATGCCCGTCAAGGTACGCGTGCGCAAAAGGACCGTCAGATGGTCCGCCACTCGACCAAGAAGCCGTTCAAGCAAAAGGGCACCGGCAACGCTCGCGCCGGTATGACCTCCTCCCCGCTGTGGCGTGGGGGCGGCCGCATTTTCCCGAACAGCCCCGACGAGAACTTCACCCAGAAGCTCAACAAGAAGATGTACCGCGCCGGCATGGCCTCCATCTTCTCGCAACTGGCACGTGAAGGCCGTCTGGCCGTGGTCGACTCCGTCAAGGTCGATTCGCCCAAGACCAAGCAACTCGCCGCCAAGTTCAAGGCCATGAACCTGAACCATGTTCTGGTCATCGCCGAAGAGGTCGACGAGAACCTGTACCTGGCCTCGCGCAACCTGCCCAACGTCCTCGTCGTTGAGCCGCGCTACGCCGACCCGGTGTCGCTGGTGCACTACAAGAAGGTGATCGTCACCAAGGGTGCCATCGACCAGCTCAAGGAGATGTTCGCATGAGCGCCGCCAAGCAATACGATGAAGGCCGCCTGATGCAGGTCCTCGTGGCACCGATCGTGTCCGAGAAGGCCACCCAGGCTGCCGAGCAGTCCAACGCCGTGCTGTTCAAGGTGCTGCGGGACGCCACCAAGCCCGAGATCAAGGCCGCCGTTGAACTGATGTTCAAGGTGCAGGTCAAGGGCGTTTCCGTGCTCAACCAGAAGGGCAAGACCAAGCGCTTCGGTCGCACCGTCGGCCGCCGTGACCACGTCCGCAAGGCCTATGTCACGCTGATGCCCGGTCAGGAGCTGAACTTCGGGGAGGGTGTTTGATCATGGCCATTATCAAGATAAAACCGACTTCGCCCGGCCGTCGTGGCATGGTGAAGATCACGCGCGACAACCTGCACAAGGGTGCCGGTTTCGCGCCGCTGCTGGAGCCCCAGCACCAGAAGTCCGGCCGCAACAACAACGGTCACATCACGGTTCGCCACAAGGGCGGCGGTGCCAAGCACCACTACCGCGTGGTCGACTTCCGTCGCAACAAGGACAACATCCCGGCCAAGGTCGAACGCATCGAGTACGACCCGAACCGCACCGCGCACATCGCGCTGCTGTGCTACGCCGATGGCGAGCGCCGCTACATCATCGCTCCGCGCGGTGTTGAAGTCGGTGCCACGCTGCTGTCCGGCTCCGAGTCGCCGATCCGCGTGGGCAACACCCTGCCGATCCGCAACATCCCCGTGGGCTCGACCATCCACTGCATCGAGTTGCAAGTCGGCAAGGGCGCGCAGATCGCGCGTTCGGCCGGTGCTTCGGCGGTCCTGCTGGCCCGCGAAGGCATCTACGCCCAGGTGCGCATGCGCTCGGGTGAAGTGCGCAAGGTGCATGTGGACTGCCGCGCCACCATCGGCGAGGTGTCCAACCAGGAACACAGCCTGCGCCAGTTGGGCAAGGCCGGTGTGAAGCGTCACATGGGCATTCGCCCGACGGTTCGCGGTACCGCCATGAACCCGATCGACCACCCGCACGGTGGTGGCGAGGGCAAGACCGGCGAGGGTCGCGCTCCGGTGGATCCGTGGGGCAACCTGACCAAGGGTTACCGCACCCGCAACAACCGCCGCACGCAGAACATGATCGTTTCGCGTCGCAAGAAGAAGTAAGGGGTTGACGAAATGACTCGTTCTCTCAAAAAAGGTCCCTTCGTTGACCACCACCTGCTGGCCAAGGTCGAAAAGGCGCAGTCCTCCAAGGACAAGAAGCCGGTCAAGACCTGGTCGCGCCGCTCCATGGTCCTGCCCGAGTTCATCGGCCTGACCATCGCCGTGCACAACGGCAAGCAGCACGTGCCTGTCTACATCACCGACCAGATGGTCGGCCACAAGCTGGGCGAGTTCTCCCTGACGCGCACCTACAAGGGCCATCCGGGCGACAAGAAAGCCAAGAAGTAAGGATCACCATCATGACTACTGAAACCCGCTGTGTCGTCCGCGGCGTGCGCCTGTCGGTGGACAAGGGCCGTCTGGTGGCCGACCTGATTCGTGGCAAGAAGGTCGACCAGGCCCTGAACATCCTGGCGTTCACGCAGAAGAAGGCTGCCGGCATCGTCAAGAAGGCGCTGGAGTCGGCGATTGCAAATGCCGAGCACAACGATGGCGCCGACATCGACGAGCTGAAGGTCAAGACCATCCACGTCGAGCAGGGCACCACGCTCAAGCGTTTCACGGCTCGTGCCAAGGGCCGCGGCAACCGGATCAGCAAACCCACGTGTCACATCTACGTGACGGTTGGCAACTGAAGAGGTCACTGGAATATGGGACAAAAAATCAACCCGACCGGCTTCCGCCTTGCCGTCTCGCGCAACTGGGCCAGCCGCTGGTACGCCAGCAACCGTGACTTCGCCGGCATGCTGGCCGAAGACATCAAGGTGCGCGAGTACCTGAAGGCCAAGCTCAAGAACGCCGCCGTTTCGCGCGTCGTGATCGAGCGCCCCGCCAAGAACGCCCGCATCACCATCTACTCGGCCCGCCCGGGTGTGGTGATCGGCAAGAAGGGCGAGGACATCGAGCGCCTGAAGAAGGACCTGGCCGCCAAGCTGGGTGTGCCGGTCGCTGTCAACATCGAGGAAGTGCGCAAGCCCGAAGTCGATGCCAAGCTGATCGCCGACTCGATCTGCCAGCAGCTCGAAAAGCGCATCATGTTCCGCCGCGCCATGAAACGCGCGATGCAGAACGCCATGCGCCTGGGCGCCCAGGGCATCAAGATCATGTCCTCGGGCCGTCTGAACGGCATCGAAATCGCCCGTACCGAGTGGTACCGCGAAGGCCGTGTGCCGCTGCACACCCTGCGTGCCGACATCGACTACGGCTTCTCCGAAGCCAAGACGACCTACGGCATCATCGGCGTGAAGGTGTGGGTCTACAAGGGCGACACCCTGGGCCGCAACGATGCGCCGTCGCTGGACAGCACGCCGCGCCCCGAGGGCGAAGAGCGTCGTGGTCCGCGCGGTCCGCGCCGTGAGCGTCCGGCCGGCCCCGCTGCCCGTGCCGCCGTGCGCCGTGGTGGCAACGCCGCGCCTGCCGACGGCAGCGACAAGCCCGCCGAGGCCACCGACAAACCCGCCGTTAAGCGCGTTCGCAAAGACGCACCCGCAGGGGCACCTGCGGACGGCAAAGGAGAATAAACATGCTGCAACCTGCTCGCCGCAAATACCGTAAAGAGCAAAAAGGCCGCAACACGGGCGTCGCCACCAGCGGCGCGACCGTGGCCTTCGGTGACTTCGGCCTGAAGTCCACCGATCGCGGCCGCCTGACCGCGCGCCAGATCGAGGCCGGTCGTCGTGCCATCTCCCGTCACGTCAAGCGTGGCGGTCGCATCTGGATCCGCGTCTTCCCGGACAAGCCGATCTCCAACAAGCCTGCCGAAGTCCGTATGGGTAACGGCAAGGGTTCCGTGGAGTACTACGTGGCCGAGATCCAGCCCGGCAAGGTGCTGTACGAAATCGTGGGTGTGCCCGAACAGCTCGCCCGCGAAGCCTTTGCCCTGGCCGCCGCCAAACTTCCCCTGCGCACCACGTTCGTGACGCGCCTGCTGGGTCAGTAATTCAGGAGAACATGAGATGAAAGCTGCTGAACTGCGCCAGAAGGATGTGGCCGGCCTGGAAGCCGAAGTGAAGTCGTTGCAAAAGGCCCATTTCGGCCTGCGCATGCAAAAGGCCACGCAACAGTTGAACAATACCGCCACGCTGGGCGACACCCGCCGCGCCATCGCTCGTGCCAAGACCATTCTGGCCGAGAAGCAACGCGCAGCCAAGTAAGGAGTGACCATGACGGAAGCCAAAACATCCCTCAAGCGCACCCTGATCGGCAAGGTCGTCAGCGACAAGCGCAACAAGACCGTGACCGTGCTGGTCGAGCGTCGGGTCAAGCACCCGATCTACGACAAGATCGTGATCAAGTCGAGCAAGTACCACGCCCATGATGAAAATGGCGAGTACAAGCTGGGTGATCTGATCGAGATCGCCGAGAGCCGACCGCTGTCGAAGACCAAGAACTGGGTGGCTACCCGCCTGGTGCAAAAGGCTTCGATCGTGTAAGCCCTTTCCTCTCGCCGGACGGCGGGAGCCCCAAAAGCGACCGACAATGGCGGTCGCTTTTTTTTTGCCCGGCCCCGATGGGCCCTACCACGCGAGGAGATTCACATGATCAAAGTTGGTGACAGGATTCCGGCCGTCACGCTGGCCGAGTACAGCGAGGTTGAAGGCAACGGATGCAGTATCGGCCCCAATCCGGTCGACACGGCCAAGGCCAGCGCAGGCAAGACCATTGCCTTGTTTGCGGTGCCGGGCGCGTTCACCCCGACCTGTTCGGCCAAGCATGTGCCGGGCTATGTGGAGCAGTACGAGGCCTTCAAGGCCGCTGGTGTCGACGAAATCTGGTGCCTGAGCGTGAATGACGCCTTCGTGATGGGGGCCTGGGCACGTGATCAGAAGACGGCCGGCAAGGTGCGCATGCTGGCCGATGGCAGCGCGGAGTTCGCGCAGGCCACAGGTCTGACGCTGGACCTGGTGTCGCGCGGCATGGGCGTGCGCAGCAACCGCTACTCCATGCTGGTCCAGGACGGTGTGGTCAAGGCGCTGAACGTCGAGGCCCCGGGCAAGTTCGAGGTCAGCGACGCCGCCACGCTGCTGGCCCAGGCCAAGGCGCTCTGAGCGTCAGAGCCTTCGCAGGGCGTCCAGATCTGCCTTCAGGTAATGGGCGCCCGGTAGCGGGTTGTGGTAGTAAGGGGCCACTTCGATGAAACCGGACTCCTCGTACAGCGCCCGCGCCGCCTCCATGTCGCTGAGCGTGTCCAGCAGCATGGTGGTGTAGCCGGCGATCTGGGCCCGTGCCATGGTCTGGTCCACGAGCATGCGGCCCAGGCCGAAGCCACGGTAGGCGCGGCGCACGAACAGCCGCTTCATTTCGCAGGCGTTGAGGTGATCGGTATTGGGCAGGGCGCGGAAGGCGCAGCAGCCGGCCGGGGCCTCGTCGACCGTGGCCAGCAGCAGCAGGCCTTCGGGTTCGGCATAGACACCGGGCAGTGTGCCCAACTCTTCATCAAATCCCTGGAAGTCGAGGTCGATGCCCAGTTCGGACTGGTAGTCGACGAACAACTGACGGACCGCAGCCAGATCACTTGCGGACTGGGCGACGCGGATGTCCAGGGCCACGTGGCCGGGTTCGGTCATGGTTGGGGTGTCGTCTCCTGAAACACCCGCCCACTATAACGCGGGCGCGCAACGAAGCCCATCAGTAGCCACCTGCCGAGGCCCCCAGCGACACCAGCCACCAGACAAAGCCGGCGCAAATGGCCAGCAGCACCAGGGCGCCCAGGCGCTGCCGCAGGCCGTCGGCCGATGCGGGGGCCTCGATGTCGGTCTGGCGGTCACCGTGCACCATGCCCGCGACCAGGCGCTGCCCGCGCACCAGACGGTAGAACACGATGGCCAGCACGTGCAGCACGGCCAGTGCGATGAGCAGGGGCTTGCCGATGTCCGCGTGGTACCAGGTGGCGAGCGAAACGGTGTCCTCGGAGGCGTACGCGGCCAGCGGGCCGGTGTAGGAAATCGCGTCGTCGGCGAACAGGCCCGAGACGGCCTGTCCCAGCAGCGCCAGCAGCATCACATACACGCTCAGCGACCCCAGCGGGTTGTGGCCCAGGGTGTCGAGCGGCGTGGCCTTTCCCTTGAGATAGCGCACGATGGCACCCGGCCAGGGAATGAAGTGCGCAAATCGCGACCAGTAGCCGCCAACGAAGCCCCAGCCGAGGCGAAACAGCAGCAGGGTCAGGGTGGCGTAGCCGAGGCGGAAATGCCATTCCATCCACGCACCGCCGATGGAGCCCGAGGCGATCAGGGCGATGACGCAGGTGGCGAGCGACCAGTGGAAGAGGCGGGTGGGCAGATCCCAGACGCGGATGGCGGGCATGCGAGACTCCGGAAGCGATCAAAAGGAACTAATGGACAGCAAGCCTATCATTGATGGCGTAGCGCTTGATGGCTACATATTCGATAGCCAGTTTGGCAGATTTCCAACCCAAGACAGGAGTTCCTACATGAAGTATGCCTTTGCCACCGCCGCGGTGGCCCTCGCGGCCGCGCTGGGCGGCGGTGCCGCCATGGCCCAGAGCCAGACGTTCGCCTCGCCGGACGATGCGATCAAGTTCCGTCAGGCGACGCTCAAGGAACTGCAGCAGAACTTCAAGGTGATTGCCGACATGGCCAATGGGCGTGCCGCCTTCGACGCGGCCAAGGCCGACAGCAGCGCCGCGCGTGCCGCCGAACTGATCAAGCAGCCCTGGGTGGGGTTCGGTCCGGGTACGGAAGGTGGCAAGGCGCAGCCGCTGGTCTGGCAGGAGCAGGACAAGTTCAAGGCCGCGGCCGCGCGCGCGGAAGAAGAAGTGGGCAAGCTGGCCGTAGCCGCCAAGACCGGCAACATCGACGCCATCAAGGCCGCGGTGGGTGCCGCCGGCGGGTCGTGCAAGGCCTGCCACGACGACTTCCGCAGGCGCTGATCCGTCGTGTCTGAGGAAACGGCGCCGCTCGGGCGCCGTTTTTCTTGGGGGAGCGCGCGCTGCCTACAGGGAAAACGCGCCAGGAGCGATCAGGCCGCGAGCAGGTCCTCGATCAGACGGTGCAGGGCATCGAAATCGGGCTCGCCGACATAGCGCTTGACGATTTGCCCCTGCTTGTCGACCACATAGGTCGTGGGGGTGAGCTTGACATCGCCCCAGGCCTGGGCGATTTGTCCCGTGTTGTCGAGTGCGACCTTGAAGGGCAACTGGCGCGTGTTGGCGAAATTGACCACCCAGGCGGGGGGGTCGTAGCTCATGGCCACGGCCAGGGTTTCGAAATTGCGGTCGCTGAACTTTTTGTGCGTGGCCACGAGCGAGGGCATCTCCTTGACGCAGGTGACGCAGGTGGTGGCCCAGAAATTGACCAGGGTGACCTTGCCTTTGAGGTCGGCGGTACTGAGGGTGCTGCCATCGAGCAGCACGAAGGTCGAGTCAGGGGCGGCGTCCCGGGTGCTGCAGCCCGCCATCGACAGGCCCATGGCCGCCAGCGGCAGGGCAGCCAGCGTGGCCACGGCGCGACGGCGATCAGGACGGGGGGTGGCGGGGGAGGTCGGAGACATGGCGGGACTCGGCAGCGCAAAGATCAGGTATCGACGGATATGTGAGTGTATGGCCTCGGGGAAGTTCCATGTCCGCTTCGCCATGCCAGGCCGCCATGGCCGGCCGCCCTCAGCGTGTCTGGCGCAGGCGCTGGCGCGCCGTGTCCAGTCGGGTGTTCAGGTATTCGCCGTAAAAATCGGGCAGGCCCATCCCCACCATGCGCTCGGCCAGTTCCTGTCCGTCGGGACCGAAGAACAGGACCGTGGGGGCGATACGGGCCTCCCAGCGGTGCGCCAGCTCGAACGGGCTGCTCTGCTGGCCAGCGAAGTCCAGGATCAGACCGGTGCGGTCCTGGATGTCCAGCTGGATGGCATGCACCAGGCCGTCGCGCAGCATGGGCTGCAGGTGCTGATTGCGGACCATGTCGCAATAGATGCAGCCGGCCAGCGAGGTCATGACCACGAGCGGCTCCCCCCGGGCGGCTGCGGCGCGGGCGGAGCCGGCCAGGGACCGGGTGGTGGGAAGGGGGGGGCTGCTGGCCATGGTGCTCAGAAAAAATGTTCCATAAGCATCAAATGATGCCTTGTCGCGACAGGTCTGCCAAGCGCTCGGGCGTCAGGGACAGCCATGAGGAGGACAGCACTTCGGCGGTGTGCTGGCCCAGCAGGGGGGGTGGCAGGTCGTTGCGCACCGGTGTGGCGCTGAGCTTGAGCGGGCTGGCGACCAGGTCCAGTGTGTCGGCCAGCGGGTGCGACCAGCGGTGCACCATGTCCCTGGCAAGGACCTGTGGGTCGGCAAACACCTCGGCCAAGTCGTTGATGGGGCCGCAGGGCACCTGGGCGGTTTCGAGCGCCGACAGCCAGTCGGCCTTGCTGCGCTGGCGCAGCAGGGGCTCGAGCAGCGGCACCAGAATGGCCCGATGGCGCACGCGGTCGGCGTTGCGCGCGAAGCGCGGGTCCTGTGCCAGTTCCGGGCAACCGGCGATCTGGCAGAACCGGGCGAACTGGCCGTCGTTGCCGACGGCCAGGATGATGTGCTGGGGGTGCCCCTGGCCGTCCGGCGCCACCTCGAACACCTGGTAGGGCACGATGTTGGCGTGGGCATTGCCCGCGCGACCGGGTACCTGGCCCTCGGCCCGGCCGCGCACGAGGTAGTTCGCGCCCAGGTTGGCCAGCATGGCCACCTGCGTGTCCAGCAGGGCCATGTCGATGTGCTGGCCCTCGCCGGTGCGCTCGGCATGCCGCAAGGCGGCCAGGATGCCAACGGTGGCGTACAGGCCGGTGAACAGGTCGGCCACCGCCACCCCGACCTTTTGCGGGCCACCGCCGGGCAGATCGTCACGTTCGCCGGTGACGCTCATCAGGCCACCCATGCCCTGGATGGCGTAGTCGTAGCCGGCACGGTTCCGGTAGGGACCAGTCTGGCCGAAGCCGGTGATGGAGCAGTAGACCAGACGGGGGTTGATGCCACGCAGGGTGTCGGCATCAAGTCCGTAGCGCGCCATGTCGCCCACCTTGTAATTCTCGACGAACACATCGGCGGTGGCCGCCAGTTCGCGGATCAGCGCCTGGCCTTCCGGCCGCGAGATGTCGCAGGTGATGGAGCGCTTGTTGCGGTTGGCGCCCAGGTAGTAGGCGGCCTCGCCGGTGTCGTGGCCGTCCCGGCCCTGCAGGAAGGGCGGGCCCCAGCCCCGGGTGTCGTCGCCGCCGGGATGGGTCGGGCCGGGTGGACGCTCGACCTTGACCACATCGGCGCCCAGATCGGCGAGGGTCTGCGTGCACCAGGGGCCAGCGAGTACGCGTGAGCAATCGAGAATCCGGATACCATCGAGCGAGTTCATGCATAGATTGTGCGCGAGTCGGCCATGTGCCGTCGCCGCGCCTGTTTCGGAGACATTTCTTGTTCCCAGTCAACCGTGGCGCCGGGCGCCGGGTGGGCATTGGCGCGTTCTGGTTCGCCATGTCCCTGCTTCTGGTGGCCTGCAGCCCCACGTTCAACTGGCGCGAGGTGCGCCTGGACGGCGGTGGCATCCAGACCCTGATGCCGTGCAAGCCAGACACCGCGGAGCGAACCGTGCCACTGGGGCCGGTGCCGGTCGTGCTGCACATGGCCAGTTGCGAAACCGGTGACATCACCTATGCGCTGGCGTGGGCGGCACTGGCCTCGCCGGCCGATGTGCCGGCGGCACTGCAGGCCTGGGCGGCCGCCAGCGGCCAGTCGCTGCGGGCGACGCAGGACAGCGTGTGGGAACCGCCGCCAGCCGGTGGCGCGGCGCGTGTGATGGCGCGTGCCCTGCAAGGCCAGGACCACGTCGGCGGTCCTGTCGAAGCCAGGGCCGTGTACATGGCGCAGGGTGCGCGGGTCTTTCAGGCGGCCGTTTATGGCCGGGTGCTGCCTGCCGAGCACCTGGAGCCATTTTTCTCCAGCCTCCAGGTGACGCCATGAGCACCGTCCGATTGGTCGAGGGTGCCGTGCCCGCCGCTGCCCGGCCGACGCTGCTGCCGCGGGCTCAGGCGGCCAGGGTGTTCCTGGCCTTTGCGCTGGCCTATTTCATCTCGACGCTGCTGCGGGCGGTGACGGCCACGCTGGCACCGGTGCTGAGCGAGGAGATGCAGCTGCGAGCGAGCGACCTGGGCCTGCTGGCCGGTGGGTACTTCCTGGGTTTCGCGCTGACCCAGCTGCCGCTGGGCACGCTGTTGGACCGGTATGGTCCGCGCAAGGTGATTCTGGTCTTCCTGGCCGTGGCGGTGGCCGGTTGCGCCGGCTTTGCCCTGGCCTCCGAGTTTGCCGGTCTGCTGGTGGCGCGGGTCGTGGTGGGCATGGGGGTCAGTGCCTGCCTGATGGCGCCCCTGACCGGCTACCGGCGCTGGCTGCGGCCGGAGCTCCAGTTGCGGGCCAACGCCTGGATGCTCATGACCGGGTCCATGGGGACGGTGGCCTCCACCTTGCCGGTGCAATGGCTCATGCCGCTGACGGGCTGGCGGGGCATTTTCTGGGTGCTGGCACTCATGCTGGTGCTGTCCATGCTGATCATTGCCTGCACCGTGCCTGCCTGGTCGTCCGGTTCTGCGTCGCCCGCGGCAAGGCCGGCCGCGCCGGGGCGGCCGCCCATGAGCTACGGTGACATCTGGCGGCATCCGTATTTCCGGATGATGGTCCCGGTCGGCCTGGTCAACTATGGCGGCATGCTGGCCGTACAGACCCTGTGGGCTGGCCCCTGGATGGTGCGGGTGGGCGGCGCCAGCGCCGAGGTGGCCGCCGTTGGCCTGTTCGGCATCAGCCTGTGCCTGCTGATCGCGTTCTGGCTGTGGGGGGTGGTCACGCCGGCGCTGGCACGGCGCGGGATCAGCACGGAGCGCCTGATCGGCATCGGCATGCCGCTGAGCCTGCTGGCGCTGGCCGCGGCCATCGTGCTCGGGCCAGCGGCGGGCTGGCCGTACTGGGCCGCGTTCTGTGTGTCCTGCACCTGCGCGTCGCTGGCGCAACCGGCGGTCGCCATGGCGATGCCGGCGCAGGCGGCGGGGCGGGCGCTCTCGGCCTACAACCTGGCCATTTTCTCGGGGGTGTTCATGGCCCAGTGGGGCATTGGCCTGGCCATCGACGGGCTGCAGGGGCTGGGCTGGAGCGTGGTGGCGAGTTTCCGCGGTGCCATGGGCCTGTATCTGCTGGCGAGCGCGCTGGCCTATGCCCTGTTCCTGTCGGGCTGGAACCGTGTGCGGCGGGCTAAACTTGTCACATGAATGGCATCCTGATCATCGCCCATGCACCGCTGGCCTCGGCCTTGCGATCTTGCGTGCTGCATGTCTTTGCAGACTGCGGCGATGCCGTGGCGGCGCTCGATGTCCAGCCCAACACGCCGCCCGATGAATCGCTGGCCCAGGCGCGCGTCCTGTTGCGTACGCTGGGCACACCAGGCACCCTGGTGCTGACCGACGTGTTCGGTGCCACGCCCTGCAACGTCGCACAGCGCCTGGTGGACGGCGTGCACTCCCGGCTGATCACCGGTGTCAACCTGCCGATGCTGCTGCGCACCGTGTCCTACCGGCACGAGCCGCTGGACACCCTGGTGTCGCGTGCCCTGACAGGGGCGACCCAGGGCATCATTCAGGTCGCCGTGACCGCTCCCCAAAACCAGGCCCGCCGAGCCACCCATGATCAAGACCACCGTGACCATCAGCAATAAGCTGGGCCTGCATGCCCGCGCGTCCGCCAAGCTCACCAAGCTCGCGGGCAGTTTCGCGAGCGAGGTCTGGATGTCGCGCGGCGACCGCCGTGTCAATGCCAAGAGCATCATGGGGGTCATGATGCTCGCGGCCGGTATCGGCTCGGTGGTCGAGATCGAGACCCACGGCACCGACGAGCAGCAGGCCCTGGACGCCCTGGTGGCCCTGGTCAACGACAAGTTCGGCGAGGGCGAGTGACCATGGTGGCCGCCACGCCACGCCATGGCGCAGGTCACCGTCGCGCAGGAGGTGGCCCGGCATGACGATATCCATCCACGGCTTCACGGTGTCGCGTGGCGTGGCCATCGGTCGGGCCGTGGTGGTGGCCTCGAGCCGCCTCGATGTGGCGCACTACCTCATCAAGCCCGAGCAGATCGATGCCGAGATCGAGCGCCTGCGCAACGCGCGCAACGCGGTGATCGACGAAATCGGCCGCGTGCAGCAGCAACTGGCGGCGATGGCCACCACCGATGCGCCGCCCGAGCTGGCGGCCCTGCTGGACGTGCACCTGCTGATGCTGCAGGACGAGACGCTCACCAACGGGGTCAAGCACTGGATCACCGAGCGCCACTACAACGCCGAATGGGCGCTGTCCACGCAACTGGAGGTGATCGTCCGCCAGTTCGAGGAGATGGAAGACCCCTACCTGCGCGAGCGCAAGGCGGATCTGGAACAGGTGGTCGAGCGCATGCTGCGCGTCATGCGCGGCGTGGCTTCGCCGGTGGCGGCACCGGCCACGGCGCAGGGCGGTCCACTCGCGCCGTCGGCGGATGTGCCACTGGTGCTGGTGGCGCACGATCTCTCGCCGGCCGACATGCTGCAGTTCAAGCAGAGCGTGTTCGCCGGCTTCGTCACCGACGTCGGCGGCAAGACCAGCCACACGGCCATCGTGGCGCGCAGCATGGACATCCCGGCCGTGGTCGGCGCACGCTCGGCCAGCCAGCTGATCCGCCAGGACGACTGGGTGATCATCGACGGCGATGCCGGGGTGGTGGTGGTCGAGCCGTCCCCGGTGGTGTTGGCCGAATATGGCTTCAAGCAGCGGCAGGGCGAGCTCGAACGCGAGCGCCTGGCCCGTCTGCGCAACACGCCGGCCGTGACGCTCGATGGCCAGCAGATCGAGTTGCTGGCCAACATCGAGCAGCCCGAGGATGCCGCCGCTGCCCTCAAGGCCGGGGCGGCGGGGGTCGGCCTGTTTCGTACCGAGTTCCTGTTCATGGGCCGCAACGGCCGCCTGCCCGACGAGCAGGAGCAGTACGAGGCGTACCGGCGCGCGGTCGAAGGCATGCAGGGCCGGCCGGTGACCATCCGCACGGTGGACGTGGGTGCCGACAAGCCGCTTGACCGTTCGCCGGCGCGGGCGGGCGAGGAGCACCTGAATCCGGCGCTGGGGCTGCGGGCGATCCGCTGGAGCCTGGCCGAGCCGGCCATGTTCCTGGTGCAGTTGCGCGCCGTGCTGCGCGCTGCCGCCCACGGGCCGGTGCATCTGCTCATTCCCATGCTGGCGCATGCCAGCGAGATCCGCCAGACCCTGGCCCTGCTCGACAAGGCACGCCAGCAACTGGACGAGCGCGGTGTGGCCTACGGGCCCTTGCGGCTGGGCGCCATGATCGAGGTGCCGGCCGCGGCACTCATGGTACCGGTGTTCCTGCGCCATTTCGATTTTCTGTCGATCGGCACCAACGACCTGATCCAGTACACCCTGGCCATCGACCGTGCCGATGAGGCCGTGGCCCACCTGTATGACCCGCTGCATCCGGCGGTGCTGCGCCTGATCGCCAGCACGATCGCCCAGGCGCGGGCGCAAGGCAAGGGCGTGAGCGTGTGCGGCGAAATGGCGGGCGATGTCGGCATGACGCGCCTGTTGCTGGGCATGGGCCTGCGCAGCTTTTCCATGCACCCGTCGCAGATCCTGCCGGTCAAGCAGCAGATCCTGCGCAGCGACACCCACAAGCTCGAAGCCTGGGCGCAGACGGTGCTGGATGCCGAGGACCCGGAGGTGTTGATCGAGTAGCCGGGCCATGGGTGTTTGATCCAGGGCAAAACCACTTCTGAATATTCATATACTCTATGCAGTATTAATTTTCAGAGGATGGCATATGGGCACTTTTGATCACAACGGCTTGATCCGGGACATCGGCGGCGGCATGGCGGCATTGCGCAAGGCGCAGCCGGAGGCCATGGCCGGATTCGGGGCCATGGCCAAGGCCGCCATGGCCGAGGGTGCCATCAGTGCCAAGCACAAGGAGCTGATTGCACTGGCCATCGGCGTGACGCAGCGCTGCTCGGGCTGCATCGGCTTTCATGTGAAGGCGCTGCACCGCCTGGGCTGCACGCGGGACGAGCTGGAGGAAATGCTGGCCATTTGTGTCTACATGGGAGGTGGGCCGGCGCTGATGTACGCCGCCGAGGCCATTGCTGCGTGGGAGCAGATGGCGCCGGCATAATCCACCCGGTATGCCGGCCGCCCATGCAGACCCCTCCCTCATCGACTCGCCCCAGGCGCTGCGGCGCCTGCTGGTGACACTGGGTCTTGTCGTGCTGGGCAACGGCAGCATGTACGTGCTGCCGGTGGTGTTGCCCGCGGTGCAGGCCGAGTTCGGCGTCGGCCGCGCCGGTGCCTCGCTGCCCTATACCCTGATGATGGTCTGCCTGGGGCTGGGCGGTCTGCTGACGGGCAAGCTGGCCGACCGCCACGGCCTGGCACCCGTGCTCTGGCTGGGTGCCCTGGCCGTGTTGGGCGGGTTTGTGGGGGCGGGACTGTCGGGCGGCATCCTGGCCTTCGGCCTGGCGCACGCGGCGATGGGGCTGCTTGGCAGCGCCGCCACCTTTGCGCCCCTGCTGGCCGACACGGCACTGTGGTGGAACCGCCGGCGCGGCATCGCGGTGGCGGTGTGCGCCAGCGGCAACTACGTGGCCGGCGCGATCTGGCCGCCCATCGTGCAGCAGGGCATCGACACCCTGGGCTGGCGGCCCACCTACATCGCGCTCGGTGCGGTCTGCGGCGCCGGCATGTTCGCGCTGTCCTGGCTCATGCGCCAGCGCCCGCCCGCCCTCCCGGCCTCGGCCGCCACCGCGGCGGGCACGCCCCCGGTGCGCACACGTCCCTTCGATCTGGCGCCGAATCAGGCGATGGCGCTGTTGTGCCTGGCGGGCGTGGCCTGCTGCGTGGCCATGGCCATGCCACAAGTCCACATCGTGGCCTACTGCACCGACCTGGGCTTTGGTGCCGCCCAGGGTGCCAGGATGCTGTCGCTCATGCTGGCCTGCGGCATCGTCAGCCGGCTGGTGTTCGGGCTGATCTGCGACCGGATCGGCGGCATCCGCACCTTGCTGCTGGGGTCGGCCCTGCAGGGCGTCGCGCTGCTGCTGTTCCTGCCCTTCGATGGCCTGGTGCCCCTGTATGTCATTTCCGCCCTGTTTGGCCTGTTCCAGGGTGGCATCGTGCCCACCTACGCCATCATCGTGCGCGAGCATTTCCCGCTGCAGGAGGCCGGCTTGCGGGTCGGTGCCGTCATCATGGCCACCCTGGTCGGCATGGCCCTGGGTGGCTGGCTGTCCGGCTGGATCTTCGACCTGACAGGCAGCTACCGCGTGGCGTTTGTCAATGGCATCGGCTGGAACCTGCTGAACCTCTTCATCGCCGGCTGGCTGTACCTGCGGGTGCGTGGTGGTGGCAGCGGGCGTGAGGCGCTCGCCAGCACCCCCTGACCGGCCTCGCTCAGCCGCCCCGGCAGAACACGCGTTCAGTGGGCGGTTGCCGCCGGCGCGCGGCGGTGCGCCGAGATGCAGCTGAGCACGCTGGCGCCGACCAGCACCACGGCCACCGCCTCCAGCACCGTGGGCCAGCGCGCTTCCCACAGGAAGCCGTAGAGCAGGGCGAACAGTGTCTCGAACAGGATCATCTGCCCGATCATCGTCAGCGGCAGCAGGCGGCTGGCGCGGTTCCAGCAGGCGTTGCCGAGAATGGAGGCGAACACCGCCACGCCGGCCGAGACGCCGGCAAAGCGCAGCCACTGGCTGCTGTCGTGGCCGTCGTCGGGCACCGCGAAGGCGGGCACCGCCAGCAGCAGGGCCAGGGCGCCGGTCACCAGTCCGGTCAGCAGGCTCCAGTCGTGCGCGCTGACGTGGTGCAGCCGCGCCAGCCACCGGCTGTTGACGACGGCGTAGGCGGTCCAGCTCGCCAGCGCACAGAGCGCGCAGGCAAAGCCGGTGACGCGGGTGCCCATGGGCAGGGCCGAGGGGGCTCCCAGGGCCTGCCAGCTCACGCAGACGATCGCGGCCAGGCCCAGCACCAGGGTCGGCAGCAGGCGGCGCAGCGGCACGGCACCGTGGCCCCGGCTGCCGATGAGGGTCACGGCCATGGGCAGAAAACCGATCACCAGCGAGGTCATCGCCACGCCACCGCGCTGCACCGCGCTGGCCAGCAGCACGTAGTAGACGATGTTGCCCAGCAGGCTCAGCCGCAGCAGGGCCCACCACTCGGTGCCGCTGATGCGCGGCGCCAGCGCGCGCCAGCGCGGCGCGACCAGGATGATCGCGAACAGACCGTAGGCCAGATAGCGGGCGGCCGCCAACTGCATGGGCGAGAAGTTGCCCACCAGTTGCGGCGCGATGAAGACGAGGCCCCAGGCGGCGCCGGCGGCCACGCCGAACGCGACACCGAGCCCGGTGTCATGGCTGTGGGGGCTCATGGGAAACGGCAGGACAGGGCGGTCATAGGCCGCCGAGCTTACCGGGACGCGCCGTAGTGACGCACCGACAGGCAGCCGGCGTTCATTTGTTCAGCACGCCGTGTGCCTGCTGGTCGGCGTGGTACGAACTGCGCACCATGGCGCCCACGGCCGCGTGCGTGAAGCCCATCTCGTAGGCCTTGTCCTCGAACATCTTGAAAGTGTCCGGGTGCACATAGCGGCGCACCGGCAGGTGGTGGCCGCTGGGCGCCAGGTACTGGCCGATGGTCAGCATGTCGATGCCGTGCGCGCGCATGTCGCGCATGACCTCCAGGATCTCCTCGTCGGTCTCGCCCAGGCCGACCATCAGGCCGCTCTTGGTCGGGATGCCGGGGAAGCGTGCCTTGAAGTCCTGGAGCAGCTTGAGCGAATGCCGGTAATCGGCGCCGGGGCGGGCCTCCTTGTACAGGCGCGGCACGGTTTCGAGGTTGTGGTTCATCACGTCGGGCAGGCCCTGCGCCAGGATGTCCAGCGCCTTGTCCAGGCGGCCGCGGAAGTCGGGCACGAGCACCTCGATCTGCGTCAGGGGCGAGCGCTCGCGCGTGCGGGTGATGCACTGCACATAGTGGCCGGCGCCACCGTCGCGCAGGTCGTCACGGTCCACGCTGGTGATCACCACGTAGCGCAGCCGCAACTGCTCGATGGTGCGGGCCAGGTTGTCCGGCTCGTCCGGATCCAGCGGATCCGGGCGGCCATGGCCGACGTCGCAAAACGGGCAACGCCGCGTGCACTTGTCGCCCATGATCATGAAGGTGGCCGTGCCCTTGCCGAAGCATTCGCCGATGTTCGGGCACGACGCTTCCTCGCACACCGTCACCAGCTTGTTGCTGCGCAGGATGTCCTTGATCTCGTAGAAGCGCGTGCTGGGCGACCCCGCCTTGACGCGGATCCACTCGGGCTTCTTGAGTACCTCGGCCGGCGCGATCTTGATCGGGATGCGCGCGGTCTTGGCCTGGCTTTTTTGCTTGGCCGTGGGATCGTAGCTGGCGGTGGGCTGGGCCTGGCGGACCGTGTTCGGTTCGGTGGCCGCCGGGGTGTCGGTGCGGTTCATGGCAAGGGGCGCAGGGCGCGTCGGGAGCTTCAGGGGGCCAGTGTGGCAGACAATCGCGCCGCCAGCAGCTTAGAGACTTCATCTAATGAAATCTCAACTCCTATTGTAAAAAGATCCACCGTTTGCAGCCCCTGATACCCACACGGGTTGATGCGGGAAAAGGGTTGCAGGTCCATCGCCACGTTCAGGGCCACGCCGTGGTAGGTGCAGTGCCGGCTGAGCTTGATGCCCAGCGCCGAGATCTTGCCCAGGCCGGTGAAGTCGGGATCGGGCGCGGTGCTGCCCGCGGTGCGGCGCTGCGGCCGCTGCGGCAGCATGGCGTGGCTGCGCGGGTCGTCCAGGCGCACGTAGATGCCGGGTGCG
>Ga0265293_10006369_pt1 | contig 18971 bp, 20 predicted proteins | sample Munlanlewell138R_FD_192505 | JGI IMG/M metagenome (GOLD analysis project Ga0265293, IMG submission 192505) | Leachate microbial communities from a municipal landfill in Southern Ontario, Canada - Leachate well 138R | ecosystem: Engineered > Solid waste > Landfill > Unclassified | place: Canada... | reverse complement strand
AAGAAAAATAGCAGGGAATTGCATACCTCATATAGATGTATTTAATGAAAATGGATTTACTAAGGAAGAGTTGAAAATGGTCTATGAAACCCATAAAATTCTAGGAGATGACACTATAGAAATAAATCCAACTGCTGTCAGGATACCTGTATTTTATGGTCATAGTGAATCTATATACTTAGAACTTGAAGAAGAAGTAAATATTGATGAAATAAAGAAACTACTAAAGGAATCTAAGGGGATAGTAGTAGATGATGATCCTAATATGAACAAATACCCTACACCCCTTGAAGTGGCAGGCACTGATTTTACCTATGTAGGTAGAATACGAAAAGACCTTTACAACCCTAAGGGTCTATCACTTTGGGTAGTGGCAGATAACCTTAGAAAAGGTGCAGCAACTAATGCTATTCAAATTATTGAAGAAATAGAAAATAATAAAATGGAGGGATAATTAATGTTTAAAGGTGCAGGAGTTGCAATTGTTACGCCATTTAAAGATGAAGGATTTGACAAGGAAGCCTATGAAAGACTGATCGATTTCCAAATCGAAAATGGTACTCAAGCCTTAATAGTATTAGGCACAACAGGTGAAGCATCTACCATAAGCCATGAAGAAAAGGCAGAAGTCATTTCCACAGCTGTGGCAAAAACAGGAAAAAGAGTCCCAATTATTGTAGGAGTTGGCTCCAACTCTACGGACATTGCTGTGAAAAATACTATACAAGCAGAAGAACTAGGTGCTGATGGAGTACTTTTAGTTACCCCATATTACAATAAATGTACTAACAATGGACTTATAGCTCATTTTACTAAAGTAGCTAAGGCTACAAAACTGCCAGTAATCCTATACAATGTACCAGGAAGAACAGCGGTAAATATACCAGCAGAAGTAGTTGCATCCATGTCTAAGGTAGAGAATGTCATAGGAGTTAAGGAAGCCAGTGGAAATATATCACAAATATTGGAGATAAAAAGACTAGTTCCAGAAGATTTTATGATTTACTCAGGAAACGATGATCAGGTAATACCCATATATGCATGTGGTGGTCATGGAGTCATTTCTGTAGCTTCCAATGTAATCCCTAAAGAAATGCAAGAAATGTGTGAAGCTTTCATGAATGGAGATATGAAAGAGGCCCTAAGACTTCAACTAGAATACAAGAAATTTATAGATTTGCTATTCTCTGAAGTAAATCCTATACCTGTTAAGGCAGCCTTAGCAGAAATGAAATATATTGAAGATGAATTAAGGTTACCTCTTACACCTATGGAAGAAAATAATAGAATTAAGTTGATACAAGAGATGAAAAGGTTGAATATCCTTTAGGAGGAAACTATGAATTTACTAATCTATGGAATAAAAGGAACTATGGGAAGAAAAATAAAAGAGCTAGCGGTGGAAGATAGTTTTTGGACTAATGTCTATGGCTTAGACAGACAAACACCAACTCCACAAAATGAAGTGGAGTTTAATGTACTATTGGATTTTACCCACGAATCTGCCTTAGATAAAGTTCTTAATCTTGCCATAGATAAGAACTTACCCCTAGTAATAGGCACAACAGGGTACAATGGAGCACAGATGGAAATGATTCAAAGAGCATCTAAAAGAATACCAATTCTCCATGCTACAAATATGTCTTTAGGCATGAACCTACTATTTGCTTTAGTAGAAAAAACTGCGGCTAGTCTTAAGGATAAGGTAGATATTGAAGTTATAGAATCCCATCACAATAGGAAAAAGGATGCCCCCTCAGGCTCAGCAGTTACAATAGTGAAATCCATAGAAAAGGGATTAGAAGAAGAAAGAAAGCATCAATATGGAAGACAGGGTGAATGTCCAAGGGAAAAAGGAGAAATAGGCATCCATGCCATCAGAGGTGGAAATATAGTTGGATACCATGAAGCCAACTTTATAAATGAATTAGAGTCTATAAAAATAGCCCATGAAGCTTATGATAGAAAGGTATTTGCACAAGGTGCATTAGAGGCAGCTAAGTTTATCATAGGGAAGGAACCAGGACTATATAGTATGAAGGATGTATTGAAAATATAATTGAGCATAAAATAAGATCCTTCGTTTCACTCAGGATGACACTTATACTGTCATCCTGAACGGAGTGAAGGATCTATGTCTTTAATTTTGAATTATGAACTGAATTAAGAGGTGAAACTTTGAAAAACAAGGTTTTAAGAATGCTAAAAAATAGCGAAAATTTTATCTCCGGTGAGAAGATATCTGAAGAATTTAATATGACAAGAGCTGGCGTATGGAAGTACATAAATATGTTGAAGGAAGAAGGATATAAAATAGAGTCCATACCTAGAAGAGGATATAGGCTGATTTCATCACCAGACATATTGACTTTGGAGGAAATAGAGCCCTATCTAGGTACAAATTTTATTGGAAGAAATATATATTATTTCCACACCATAAATTCTACTAATAGTAAGGGAAAGGATATGGCCTATGAAGAAAAGGAAGGAACTTTACTGTTGGCAGAGGAACAAAGGGAGGGAAAAGGAAGACTAGGTAGAAATTGGATATCACCAAAAGGAAAAGGAATATGGATGAGTATAATCCTAAAACCAAAGGTGGATCCAATGAAAGTTGCAAGGATTACGCTGCTTGGTGCTGCAGCAGTACATAAGGGACTTGAGGATATGGGCATAAAATCCCAGATAAAATGGCCCAACGATATATTAATAAATGGAAAAAAGATTTGTGGTATATTAACAGAAATGAGTGGAGAACTAAATTTGATTAACTATGTGATCATGGGAATAGGCATCAATGTAAATCTTGATGAAGAAAATATACCAGAGGATTTAAAGGACAAGGCTACATCCATAAAAATCTGCAAAGGAGAGGAAATAAATAGAAAACAATTATTGGCAAATATACTAAATGAATTTGAAAGGCTGTATATAGATTTTATAGACAAAGGAAGTACATCTGAAGCCATAAAAATATGCAGAGAAAACTCCTCCCTAATAGGAAAGGAAGTTAAAGTAATTAGGGGAGATGAAGTAAGATTGGGAAAGGCCTTGGACATAAATGAGGAAGGTGAACTGGTAGTAGAATTTGATAATGGAGTTGTTGAAAATATATATTCAGGAGAAGTGTCCATAAGGTTAAATTGACAATTGTCAATTTAACCTTATGGACTTTACATCCAACTTTTACTGTTTCTTAATATGGGCATGGCTTTTACAGCAATTATGGATGCTACCACAAGCTTTATCAAATCTCCAGGCAAGAAAAGGAGACAGCCCATCTTAAGTATGGTATCAAAGGCCAATCCTTTAGCCATGACTATATTCAATATATAATACATGTAAGGCAGACCAAACAAGTAAATAACTACTGTCCCAGCAATGGTTCCTAGCCAGATTTTATAGTGGCTAGGATTTTTATTTGAATGGGAGACCTTTCCCACCATATAGGCTGCAAATACAAAACCAATAATAAATCCAAAACTAGGCTTCATTAAGGTTTGAAATCCCCCACTAAAACCTGCAAATATAGGTATACCAACTAATCCTAAAACTATGTATACTACTTGAGATAAAGCTCCCAGTTTTGGTCCTAGGAAAAGACCTGACAATATTACAAATAAAGTTTGCATAGTAATAGGTACCTCTCCTAAGGGGATACTAATAAAGGCACCTATGGCTGTAAGCCCTGTAAACATGGCAACTAAAGTTATTTCCTTTGTAGATAATCTCATCTATACACCTCCATTGTCAACTAAAATAATTAATATGGTTTACAATATTATAATAGATATTTTTATATATCTTGTCAACTAAAATTATTCTTGACAAAAGAATAATATAGGTATAAACTGTATATAAGAGATATATACACTATGTACGAAATAAACAGTTATGGTAAGGAGGGCTGTTATGAAAATAATCATATCTAATTCTTCCAATGAACCTATATATGAACAGATATCTAGTCAGATAAAAGGGATGATAATAAAAGGAGAGTTAATGGAGGGAGATCCGTTACCTTCCATCAGAGGTTTAGCAAGGGATTTACAGATATCTGTTATCACTACAAAAAGGTCATATGAGGAGTTAGAAAAGGAAGGATTTATTCAAACAATGCAGGGGAAAGGTTCCTTTGTAGCTTCACAAAACAAGGAACTAATGATGGAGAAAAAACTAAAAATAGTAGAAGAAAGATTGGCTCAAGTAGTAGATGAGGCCAAATTACTTGGATTGAAATATGGAGAAATAGAGGAGATGCTTAAGATTTTATTTGAGGAGGATTAACATGCTAGAAATTAATAATTTAACTAAGAATTTTGAAAAATTTAAACTAGACAATATTTCTTTCAAATTGGAACCTGGATATATAATGGGGTTTATCGGACCAAACGGTGCTGGTAAAAGCACTACCATAAAGCTTATCATGAATTTACTTAAAAAGGATGAGGGAGAGATAAAGGTATTTGGAAAGGATCACATACAATTTGAAAAAGAAATAAAGAATAGAATTGGCTTTGTATATGATGAATCCTATTTTTATGAAGATTTAAATATTAAGCAAATGAAAAATATTGTAGCCCCATTTTACAAAGATTGGGACGATGAGTTATTTAATAATTACATGATAGACTTTGACTTAGACTACGATATAAAAATTAAAAAACTATCCAAGGGAATGAAGATGAAATTTTCTTTAGCACTAGCCTTATGCCATAATGCAGACTTAATAATCATGGATGAGCCTACATCAGGACTTGATCCAGTGTTTAGAAGGGAAATCCTGGATATATTATATAATGTCATCCAAGACGAAAAGAAGTCAATTTTTTTCTCTACCCATATTACTACAGATTTAGAAAAGATTGCAGATTATATAACCTTCATAAACAAGGGGAAAATAGTGTTTTCAAAATCTAAGGATGAAGTTTTAGAAACCTATAGAATAGTAAAGTGTGGCAATGATTTATTAGATGAATCTACAAAAAAAGAATTTATCGGTTTTAGAACGACTAATGTGGGTTTTGAAGGACTAATAGAAAATCCTGAAAGATTTAAAAAAACATTTGGCAATGAAGTAATAATTGAAAGACCAACCTTAGAAGATATTATGTTCTATAGCGTAAGGAGGTAGGGAGATGCTAAAATTAATAAGAAAGGATCTTAAGTTGAACTTCTCTAATAAGGAAAGTTTACTACTAACATTGTTATTTATTCCTTTTATTATGCTACTATTAGACTTTAGTGTAAATGAACAAGCTATTGCAGTTATGATATTTGCTACAAACTATGTATTAACTATTACGCCCTTTGGTTATGAGGAAAAGTCTAAACCTCTTATATTAATCCAATCCTTACCTATTACTAAAAAGGAGACTGTAATCAGTAAATACATAATTATTTTTATAAATTATATATTGGTAATTGTGTACACTTACATATATTTATGGATTATCAGTTTCTTTGGAAATAGGAATTTAGATAGCTTTAATATTTCGATTATTAGATTAACATTGCCAATAGTTATATTATTTGTTTCTACAATATTACCTGCATATTTTAGACTAGTACCTAGGTTTGCAAATGCTGTTGGTGTAGGAGTATTCATTTTTACAAGTAATACTTTTTTGACATTTAATTTTGAAAAAACAAGTATGAAAATTCTAGACAATTCTAACCCATTACTAATACCTTTAATAGCAGTTATAGTATATTTCATTTCCATGGGAGTATCCATAGCCTTATACGAAAATAGAGAATTATATTAGGGGGGATAATAGTTGAAAAATCTCATATTGAAGGACTTTAGGGTGCTTGCTATATTTAATATGATAATGCCTTTAGCTTGGCTATTCTTGGGATATAGTGTGAAACAAATGGGAGATACTTTTTTTGCCAAGATACTTTTTGGTACTTATATATTTATGTTTATTTATCTCATTCCCTTACTATTAACCAAGAATGATGCAAATGTAAATATAGATATAATACTAAATTCACTGCCAATAGATAGGAAGGATATAGTAAGAGCCAGATATATTTCAATCTTACTCTATACAATCATCATATCCTTAGGATTTTTTATAGCCTACAATATGACAAGTACTATTTATTCAGAGATAATAGGTTCCATAACTATGAAAATATCTGATCTATTATTTTTAATGGGGCTATCATTAATAATTATATCCCTATATTTACCATTTCATTATTATAGTATTAGAAAGGCACAGGCCTTTAATCAGTTTTTTTATATAACATTATTTTTTATTCAAGTAATAACTCTAAAGTATAGTGAAAAAATCTTAAGTATAGATAAGATTAAATATATAGTAAATATGGATTCAAATAAATTTGTTCCAGTATTTATCGGATTTGGGATAGTATTATATTTACTTTCCTTACAGCTTTCAAAGAGTATATATAAGAGAAAAGAGTTTTAACAAACAGTGGGAACGATTTACCGTCCCCACTGTTTTACACTAATTTTATTCTTATTTCTTCTGGCACCAAGCTTCCCCCAGTGCCCCAACACATATGCGTTATATTTTCATCTTCATATTTTTCAGAAACAAATAGGGGTCCTAAAAATCCAGCTAAAGCTGAAGGCTCTAAAAAGATGTTTTCTTCCTTGTACAATGATTTTAAAAACTCATACAATCTATAATCATCAATGGTAAAAGCCCCAGTCAATATTTTTTCCATCATCTTTCCCACAAAGGAAGAAGGTCTACCTACAGCTAAACCATCTGCATCCGTCTTATTGTCTAATCCAATGTCTTCCACAGAAACCTTGTCATGAAGTCCTGACGCAAGGCCAAGTAACATGGCAGGAGAATGGGTAGGCTCAGCAAAGAAACAATACACATTATCTCCATACATAAGCTTCAGTCCAAAAGCTACTCCACCAGGGCCACCACCTACTCCACAGGGTAGATAGACAAATAGAGGATGGTCTTTGTCAACTATAACTCCCATATCATCAAGTTGTTTCTTGGTCCTCATACCACCAACAGCATAGCCCATAAATAGATCCTTTGAGTTTTCATCGTCAATGAAGTAGGACTTAGGGTCCTTGTCAGATAAGGCTCTCCCTTCTTCTACAGCCTTTGAATAGTCAGAAGCATATTCAACTACAGTAACTCCCTTGGACCGAAGTAAGTCTTTTTTCCATTGTTTGGCATCTTGAGACATATGGACTATAACCTTAAAACCTACTTTTGCAGAAATAGTTCCAATGCTTAGGCCTAGATTTCCTGTACTTCCAACTTGAATTGTATAGGAAGAAAAAAACTCCTTAAACCTTTCATCAGCCAATATAGTATAATCATCATCAAGTTTAAGAAGACCATTTTCTAAGACTAAGGACTCTGCATACTTAAGAACTTCATATATACCACCACGAGCCTTTATTGAGCCAGCTATGGGAAGGAGGTCATCTCTTTTTAAGAGAAGGTTACCATAAATATTTTTCCCATAGGATTTTTCCATTTCATTTTTCATCTTAAGGATTTTTGATATTGGAGATTCAATAATCCCATCTAATACTTCAGGAAATACTCTTTTTATATATGGTGCAAATCTTTGGAGTCTTTTTTCTGCATCAAGTACATCCTCATAGGATACAGGTAGAGTATCCTTTACTTCATCAAAATTAGTATAATTTTCATTGTACCAGATTACTTCTTTAGCAGCCTTCAGCTCATCTAACAATGGAAAATCCATATAAAACCCTCCAGTATTTTTTTCTTTAGTATATTTTATATTATTTTTCATAGAAAAGCAAAAACAACTAATAGTATTTTTATTATTATCACAAACTTCTTAAAAGATGGGCCAATAAATATATTTCGTTAAAATCATTGTATAGACCAAAGCTAATTCTTACCATACCAGGACGAGGCAAACCTTCATTGACCTTATATTTTTCAATATCTTCATCAGACATCTTAAGCAGCCTTTGGATATAGGGCTGGGCACAAAAACAACCATTTCTAAGGGCTATGCCACCTTCTTTAGAAAGCAAGGCTGCTAATTCACTGTGGTCCATTCCATCCATATTAAAAGAAACAATAGATACTTTATTTTCTATATCAAAATCATCATATAATATAATTCTTGGAATATCCTTTAATAAGTCTAATGCATACCTAGTTAAACTTCTTTCATATTCTTCTATTTTCTTCATTCCTAAGATTTGTAATGTTTTTATACTGGTAGTCAAAGCTACAACTCCCATTAGATTAGGAGTTCCTGCTTCCTCCTTTTGTGGAGGTTCAGCCCATATTGTATCTTTAGTAGATACGAACTTCACAGTACCTCCTCCCAATTGCTCTGAAAACCCATGGATGAAAGTTCTTCTTGGGGCTACTAATACACCAGTGCCAAAGGGAGCATACATTTTATGGCCAGAAAATACTAAATAATCTATGTGTTCAGGATCGTCTATTGACTTCATAAGAAATTTACTATGGGGAATAAGCTGGGCTCCATCTACTAAGATTTCAGCCCCGTATTTGTGACATAGTTTTGCTATTATATATATGGGATTAGTATAGCCTGTTACATTTGAAGCACCTGTTACAGTAACTAGTCCTACCTTTCCTTTGTAGAGCTTCAACTTAAATTCTAAGTCTTCTAGACATAGTCTTCCATGGCTATCTATTTCAACAAAATCTGTATTATATTTATATTTCCAAGGGAGTATATTGGAATGATGCTCCATATATGTAGTTAATACTACTTTGTCCTTAAGAGTATCATTCAATCTATAGGAGAGTTTGTTTATACATTCTGTTGTATTTTTAAGAAATACTACTGTATGATAATCTCTATCTCCTCCTACAAAGTCTAAGACTACATCTCTTCCTTCTTCATATATACTTGAGGAAACAATGGATTTATATCCTGTTCCCCTGTGCACAGAAGAATAAATTGGGGAAAACTCAACTATTTCTTTTAATACAGCTTGAAAAGGAGGTGTTGTGGCTGCATTATCAAAATTTATATAGTGTACAGAGTTACCATTATTAAGCCTTACTAGACTGTTACTACCCACCACTAAATCTCTATACATAAAATCACCCTCACCATTAATATATTACTATCTTATTAATAATAGTATTTTTGGTGATAGGATATTTGTGGTATAATGAATGGAAGAAAGAGGGGTGAGATAATGGAAAAAAAGAAAATATTATATGCAGACCTATCCTTATTTTTAGTTGCTATTATTTGGGGTTCTGGATTTATAGTGACTAAGAATGCTCTAGATCACTTTACGCCTTTTTATCTCCTGTTTTATAGATTTATTATTTCCACAATGTTATTATCAATAGTATTTTTTAAGAGAATAAAAAAAGCTCTTTTTAAAGACATTAAAGCAGGTATAATAATAGGACTAATCCTATTTGTAGGGTTTTCCACCCAAACCATAGGATTACAATACACGGAAGCAGGAAAACAAGCTTTCATTACAGCTACTAATGTGGTCATGGTTCCATTTGTTTACTGGGGCATAGCTAAAAAAAGACCAGATAAATATGATGTAGCAGCAGCATTTCTATGTTTAGTAGGTATAGGTATACTTAGCTTAAATAAAGGTTTTGCTATTAGTATAGGAGATTTTTTAACCTTTTTGTGTGCAATAGCCTTTGCATTTCATATTTCCTCTACAGGATATTTTGCAAAGGATTCAGATCCATATGTAATATCCATAGTCCAATTAGGTGTAGCAGCAGTACTATCATTGATATCTGCTTTACTCTTTGAGGGAAAGAGTATGGGAATTCAAGCTAACACAATGTTTCCCATATTGTATTTAGCCATATTCACTACAATGCTTGCATTTTTGATACAGACCATTGCACAAAAATATACGCTTTCAACCCATGCAGCAATAATCTTGAGCCTTGAAGCAGTATTTGGTAGCACCTTTGCAATTATATTTTTAAAAGAAGCAGTGACTATAAAATATTTTATAGGATGTGCAGCAATATTGATTTCTGTAATTACATCTGAAACCAAATGGGAGTTTTTAAGACTAAAGAAAAACTAGATAAAATGTTTTTGGGGGTAGAAGATGAAGATATTTATATTAGAAAAAAATTCTGAAGATAGAAATGCTTTAAAAAGAATTGTTCAAACAAATAATTTAGGTCTACTAGTAGGAGAAGCCCACAATCCATCAGAGGGTCTAGAAGAAATAATAGATTTGGAACCAAATTTAGTGCTTTTAGATTTTGTAAATGAAAGGCTAGATGGATTTCGCATAATAAAGGAAGTAAAAAGAAAGCATATCAGGACTAAATTCATTATAATATCTAATCCTACATCTAAAGAAATAGTTGAAAATGCATATAGATACGGAGTAGAATATTTCATTTATAAGCCTATAAATGATTATGAAGTGGAAAGTATAATAAAAAAGGTAAAATATAGGATAGAACTGGAGGAAAAAGCGTACAAAATTCGTCAATTATTTGACGATATTGCACCTTTTTCCATTGAAATATCAAAAACAAGTGATCGTGAACAAGATATCAATCTTATCCTACTTAAGCTAGGTATTATGGGGGAAAATGGTAGTGAGGATTTATTAAGAGTCATAAAATATATAATAGATAATAAAATAAATATAAATTATTTGTCCATAAGAGATATATGTTCTAAATTTACTACTAATCCAAGAGCTATGGAGCAAAAGATGAGAAGGGCCATTAATGTTGCCATGACCAATATAGCAAGTTTAGGCATAGAAGATTATATGAATGAAACCTTTGTTGAGTATTCAAATACCTTGTTTAATTTCGAACAAATAAAACGAGAGATGGACTATATTAGAGGAAAGTCCTATGAAAAAGGTTCAATAAACATGAAAAAGTTTATTTCTGGAGTCTGCACACTTTGCGAAAGTTTTAACAATTAATAATATTCAGAAATTTTATTTGACTTTTTTTGATTTTTTTTGAAGGCTTTCATATATAATGAATTCAGTCTAAAATAAAGGAGGAGAAGTATGGACAAATTAATGGAATTAAACGGTATTATTAATGGTTTTGTATGGGGTCCACCAATGCTTATATTATTGGTAGGAACAGGTGTTTATTTAACATTCCGCACTAATTTTTTCGCTATCACCAAGCTAGGCTATGTTCTTAAAGAAACCCTAATGAAGATGTTTCAAAAAGGACAAGGAGGAGAAGGGGAAATAACTCCTTTCCAAGCAGTAGCCACAGCTCTTGCAGCAACAGTAGGTACAGGTAATATCGCTGGTGTTGCTACAGCAATAGCAATTGGAGGTCCAGGAGCTATATTTTGGATGTGGGTTTCAGCAATATTTGGTATGACTACTAAATTTGCAGAAGTAGTACTTAGTATTCAGTACAGAGAAAAGACTGAAGATGGAAGATTTATCGGTGGTCCAATGTACTATATCGCTAATGGCTTAAAAGGTATGAAATGGCTTGCATATGTGTTTGCATTCTTTGGAGCTTTAGCAGCATTTGGTATAGGTAACATGGTTCAATCAAACTCAATAGCAGCTTCTCTAGAAGTTACATTTGGTTTACCAAAATTAGTTACAGGTCTTGTAATTGCAGCTGCAGTAGCTGTAGTTATCATAGGTGGACTTAAGAGAATAGCTACTGTAACAGAAAAATTAGTACCTGTTATGGCTGCATTCTATATCATAGGTGGATTAGTTATTATTATTATAAATGCTGCACATGTTCCTGAAGCATTTGGTTTAATCTTTGGTTCAGCATTTACTGGCTCAGCTGCCATAGGTGGATTTGCTGGTTCTGTTATGAAAGAAGCAATGAAAAGAGGGGTTGCTCGTGGAGTATTCTCTAACGAAGCAGGTCTAGGTAGTGCACCAATAGCTCACGCTGCTGCAACTACAGATCACCCAGTGCGTCAAGGTCTATGGGGAGTATTTGAAGTATTTATGGATACAATTATTATCTGTTCAATAACTGCATTAGCAATCATAACTTCAGGTGTATGGAGCAGTGGAGAAACAGGAGCAGCTCTTACTACTCAAGCATTCAGTACAGGATTACCAGGAACTTGGGGTGGTATCATTGTATCAATAGGTATATTGCTATTCGCATTCTCAACTTTATTAGGTTGGTCCTACTATGGTGAGAGATGTGCTGAGTTTTTACTTGGACCAAAAGTTATTATGGTTTACAGAATTATCTGGATTCCTTTCGTAGTAATAGGAGCTATTGGTGGTTTAGAGTTCCTTTGGGATTTAGCTGATACATTAAATGGTCTAATGGCTATACCAAACTTAATAGGTATATTGGGATTATCAGGAGTTGTAATTAAATTAACTAAGGATTTCTTTGATAATCAATATAAATCTGAAAAGTTAGCAAAATAAATTATAAAAATAAATGACAGAACCATTTGGTTCTGTCATTTATTTTTATTTGGTAGTTATATCTTTTCTATATTTGTCCATGACGCCTGCAAAGATTTCGGCACTGGTTGGTGGAGTATATGTTATGGCGTTGGCTCCAGCCTCAATGGTTTCCAATATAGATTCTTCCGTAGGACCTCCTGTAGCAATAATAGGTAGTTCTTTTCCAAATTCCTCCCTTATTTTTCTTACTAAGGAAGCAGTTTTAGGGCCACCAGAGATGTTCAATATACTAGCTCCAGATAGGACCTTGCCCTTATAATCATCACACTCTGATACTACTGTTGCTATAATAGGTATATCAATTCTTTCCTTCATCTTAAGAATTACATCGTTAGCTGTAGGAGCATTTACTACTACTCCATAGGCTCCCATCAACTCTGCTTGAAGGGCTATATCTACAGATCGTTTCCCTGTAGTAAGACCACCGCCTACTCCAACGAATACAGGAACTGGAGCTACTTCAAGTATGGCTTGGGTAATGGATAGCTGAGGAGTAAAGGGATATACTGCTATTATGGAGTTGGCATTTGTATTTTTGATAATAGCCACATCTGTAGAAAATAGTAGGGATTTAATCCTTGTTCCCAATATTTTTATGCCACTTGCCTTATAGATTACAGGAGGAACTTCTATAATCCTAGAACGAAGCTGGGATTTTACTTCTGGTATATATTTTTCCTTTTCCATCACACACCTCCTAAAAATAATTTTGTAAATATATTATACACTAAAATTTTCTCTTTTACATTTAAACTTTTTATTTATTAGTTTTATAGTATAATGGGTATATACAAAAAAGCAACAAATCATCATAGGAAAGGAGTTGACATATATGAAGTGGTTATCAGGACTAGGAGAACTCTGGGAAACCATATCCAGCATTATACCTCTCACTGTAATACTGGCAATATTTCAGATATTTGTATTAAAAAAGCCATTACATAATGTAAAGGAATTTTTAATAGGCTTTGTCTTATCTGTACTAGGGCTTCACCTATTTTTAAAAGGTACAACTATGAGTTTGATACCTTTAGGAGATTCTGTAGGTAGAAATTTTGTAGTCATAGAAAGAAGATGGGTTATAATAGTCATAGGATTTGTCATAGGATATTTTGCAACCTTAGTAGAGCCAGGCTTAAAGGCTTTGGCATTAGAGATAGAAGAACTATCGGCAGGAGCCATACCACATAAGGTACTAATACATGGAGTAGCCATAGGATTTGGAAGTGGGATGGCCATAGGTCTTTTAAAGATATTGTTAAATATTCCTTACATAAAGGTCCTTATACCTCTATTGCTTATAATAATTTTTTTAGCTTTTATAACTCCAGAACCCTTTGGTGCCATCGCCTTTGATGCTGCTTCCGCTACCACAGGACCTGTAAATATACCAATAAATATGGCCTTGGCCGTAGGGCTGGCATCAGTAATTCAAGGTGTAGATCCATTGCTCTCAGGTTTTGGAATTGTAGGGCTAACATCTATAGGTTCAATGATTTCAGTAATGGCATTAGGTATATTAACTAAGTTTTAGGAGGGGAAAATCATGTTTGAAATAAAATGTATAATAGCAGTAGTTGAAAGGGGAAGGGCAGACAAGGTAGTAGAAAGTGCCAAGAAGGCAGGAGCAAAGGGAGCCACAATTTTTTATGGACGAGGCACTGGCGAGACAGAAGCAAAAAAGTACTTAAAAATCCAGGTAGAGTCCACTAAAGAGGTGATTATCATCCTAACGGAAGTGGATAAATACAAGGAAATAATGGATGCAATGGTGGAGGCAGGAGAATTGAAAAAGCCAGGTACGGGCATTATATTTACAGTACCTGTTACAAACCTTATTGGACTGCACCACAGAGAAGAATTTGAAGAGTAAAAATAAGAAATAGGGGGAATTTTTGTGTTTAAGTGGAAAGAAAACTTTAGTGTCAATGTTAAATCTGTTGATGAACAGCACGAAGAACTGTTTAGATTGGGGTCAGAGTTATATGCTTTAGTTTCAGCAAAGGATGGAGTAGATAGGTATGATGACATAATGGAAGTCATCGGTAGGCTTGCAGACTATACTGTTGAACACTTCACTTTCGAGGAAGGACTAATGCAAGAAAATGGATACGATGATTTTGACAATCACAAAAAGCAACATGATGCTTTTGTAGATAAGGTTAAATCAATAAAGGCTGAGGATGTGGATATGAGACAGAAAAAGGTTGGCATGGACTTAATTGTTTTCATTGCTAATTGGATTGAAAACCATATACTTGTTACAGATATGAAATACAAGGATTTTCTAAACGCCAGGGGAGTTTATTAGATAAAAAATTTGTTGGTGAAATGAGAGGTTTGCCATGAGGAAAGAATATGCTGAATATATGAAGGATTTACCCATTAATATATTTTTAGCTAATATTATGGAGTATCCAATTCATTGGCAAGATTCTATTCAAATCCTTTTTGTTTTAAAGGGAAATATAGATGTAGGTGTGGAGAATGAAGTCTATACTTTAAAGGAAAGAGAAATAGAGATCATAAATACTAATGAGGTCTATAGTATAAAATCTAAGGACCCTAACAACCTAGTTCTTATACTCAATATAGATCCGAATTTTTTTGAAAGGTACTATGATGATGCTAAGGAAGTATTTTACTATACAGACTCCTTAGAGGAATATGGGCAAGAACATGAAAAATACTATGAACTCAGGAAGTATATTTCCATACTACTCTATGAAGCTGTATCTAAAATAGATGATTATGAAGACAAAATAGAGGAAAATTTACTCCAAATGATGTATCACCTACTAAATAACTTTCATTACCTTTTCTACGAAGGAGAAAGCTTAAAGGAAGATGAGGAGCAGCTGGAGAGATACCATAGGATAGTAAAATATCTTAGCAACAATTATATGAACAAGGTAAGCCTTCAGGAATTGGCTGACAAGGAATTTTTAAGTTCCCAATACCTATCCTATAAGATAAAGGATATATTTGGCCATGGCTTCAATGAATACTTAAATCAGATTAGAGTAGAAGAATCTACAAAGCTACTTTTAGATACAGATCTGAATATATCTGAAATATCAGAGGAAGTAGGATTTTCTCATGTACGATATTATAACAAACATTTTAAAAACCATTATAATTGTACACCTATGCAGTATCGAAAAAAGTATAAGGTGGGCTTAGAGGAACTAGAGAAGATGACAAAAATCACCTACTTTCCTATTAAGGATGCAGTAGAGCATCTTACTCACTATATTGAGGATTATGAAAGATATGATTATGACAATAGGATCATAAAAATAGATATTGACCTTAACAAAGATCCAGTAGGTGAATATAAAAAACCAGATTTAATAAATCTAGGAGATATATACTTGCTTCTTGAAGAGGAAAACCGAAGGGTTTTAGAAGAAATTCAAAGAGAAATAGAATTTGAATACTGTATAGTAAACAAGCTTTTTTCAGAGGATATGGATATATATAGGGACAAAAACCATAAATTTATTAACTGGACTAGGGTTGAAAATATTTTGGACTTTTTAAAGGAACTAAAACTTACACCTATAATCATTACAGAGAATGTGGAAGAATATATAATAAAGGATTTTATAAATCATTTCTCAAACCTATATGAGGAAGATGTGGAGAAATGGCTGAGTAGGACTGTAGAAGACTTAGACCCCTATTTTCCAAAGGAAGTAATCTGTCCAGTCCATGATAATATTCCTATGGTCCCATATATCTTATATAATTATATACACTTAAATAATAGGGTAGTATTAAATATGACAGATGAAATATCTAAGGAAACCATACTTTATAACGATACTTTTTTCGGAGGAAATGGCATATTTACATCTAATTACTTAAAAAAACCATCCTATTATGCATATATGCTATTATCCCTTTTAGGAGAAGAAATCATAGATAAAGGGGAAGGCTATATAATCACAAAATCAGAATATGGATATCAGATAATGCTATTTAATCCTACGGAAATAGATGAAAAGTCTATATATGGCAATCGTCCAATGGAGAAGATTAAAGAAAGAAAGGTCTCTGTAAACCTGTTTAACATGGAAAATGATTTTCAAGTAACTAGATATGTTTTAGATAGGGAATTTGGTTCTGTATATGATAAATGGGTGGGGTTAAATAGACCAGAAAGGCTAGATAATGATAACTGGGAGCTTTTAAAGGAATATGTACATCCTAATATATCCTTTTATTATGGAAAAAAATCCACTGTATATAATTCTTTGGTGAATATAAAACCATATGGTGTGGTACTTTTTCTACTTAATAGTGTACAAAATTAATATTAAATTGGATTATTTTAAGGTTTTTGTAATTTATGGTTTTTCAAAAAGCCAAAAATAATCCACAATAGAGGCTAAACAAGTGAATGAAAGGAAACCTCCATTTATGTTAACATAAAGTTAAGAAAATGGAGGTTTTATTATGGGTAAAAGTAGTAAGGTATTTGGGGAAGGGAAAGTAGGTAAAATTTTAATCAGGTATTCAATATCGGTGATAATAGCATTATTAGTATCAGAGCTATATAATATGGTGGATACCATATTTGTAGGTAGGGTTGTAGGGGCCAAGGGCATAGGAGCCTTAGTAGTAGTATTTCCAATTCAAAGGATAGTGGCTGCCCTTAGTTTTATGATATCAACAGGTGCTGCAACGGCACTTGCCAGATATAACGGAGAAAAGAATAATATAAAGGCAGGAAAAGTCATAAAGAATGGATATACTTTAGTTTATTTAATTATGATACCAATGACATTTATAGTTTATATTTTTAGGGATCAAGTTCTTAAAATACTAGGTACAAGTAACGGCATACTTCCATATGCCCATGAATATCTATCCATAATAATCTTTGGAAGTATATTCTTTGCTTTAACCGTATATATTTCAGATATCATGCTTAGTCTTGGAAACAACAAAATATCAATCATAAGTACATCAATTGGAGCAATAATAAATATATTGCTTGATTATATATTTGTAGTTAAAATGTCTATGGGTGTGAAGGGAGCGGCCATAGCAACCACTGTTTCACAAATAATAGGATTTATATATGCATACTATCACTATGGAAAAGTAAAAAGAGGGTTTAGAATTTCAAGGGGATTTAGTCTAGATAAGAAAATATGGCTACCAATCATATTAGTAGGGTTATCTGCATTTATAGTGGAGGCAGAAGATGGTATTCTAATGGCAGTCTTAAACAATCTATTGTTAGGTACAGTAGGAGAAGAGGGGATCATAGTTTTAGGAGTTGTATCAAAGATTTATATGTTTTTATTTATTGCTATGTTTGGTATATCGGGAGCCATGCTTCCCATGGCGGCCTACAATATAGGGGCAGAAAACTATAGAAGACTAAGAAAAATAGTTGAAAAAACTGCAATTTATGCACTAATTACCTCAATAGTTCTTTGGATTGGAGCCCTAATATTTGCTCCGCAACTAATATCATTTTTTGTAAAGGAAAGAGAAATAATCTATGAATCAGTAAAGGCTTTTAGAATAATGATTTCAGTGTTTCCAGTAATTAGTATATACTATGTATCCATATACTATTTCCAAGCCCTTGGAAAGGCAAAGACTTCCATAATAGTATCAGTCCTTAGACAGCTAATCATCATGTTACCAGTATCACTTATATTGGTGAAAGGATTTAACCTAGGGGCCATGGGAGTTTGGCTATCATATCCAATATCAGATATATTGGCAAGTTTGGCATCTTATATGTTAATTAGAGAAGAAGGCTATAAGTTGAATATAAAGGTAGAAAAGCAAATAGAAAAAGAAAAAGCAATGGGAGTAGTTCCATTTGCTTCCCACTAGAAACTAAATTGTCAGGAGAATATTCTCCTGACAATTTTTTTTATAATAACACTTGCATATGACAGATAAAAGTGTTATTATAAATTTACATACACTACATAAAAATAAAATAAATGTACCCATACAATTAGAAGGGAGATAATTAATATGAAAAATATGGACACTAAAATCCTTACTAAATTGGCCATGCTCATAGCTTTAACTACAGTGATGACAATGGTAATTCACATACCTACCATTGGAACTAATGGATATCTAAACTTAGGAGATATGGTAGTATTTTTATCAGCTATGATGCTAGGTAGAAAAGGTGGATTTATAGTTGGTGGGCTAGGTTCTAGTCTAGCAGATCTATTACTTGGTTATACCCACTATGCTCCTATTACCTTTATAGTAAAAGGCTTAGAAGGATATATAGCAGGAAGATTATTAGAAACAAAATTAGGCAAAAAAATGCCCATAATTGCCACAGTCCTAGGCGGTATATGGATGGCCTTTGGATATTACTTTGCTGAAATATTCATGTACGGAGGAAAAGCAGCATTAGCATCAGTACCTGGAAATCTAATGCAAGGATTACTTGGAGCAGTCACAGCTGTATTATTGTATGCAGCTTTGAAATAGGAACAGAGAGACAGGAGTTGTGTCCCACTTGGGACGCAACTCCTGTCTTTTCATT
>Ga0265293_10006368_pt1 | contig 18973 bp, 16 predicted proteins | sample Munlanlewell138R_FD_192505 | JGI IMG/M metagenome (GOLD analysis project Ga0265293, IMG submission 192505) | Leachate microbial communities from a municipal landfill in Southern Ontario, Canada - Leachate well 138R | ecosystem: Engineered > Solid waste > Landfill > Unclassified | place: Canada... | reverse complement strand
GGCTGCACTTCGCTGTAATCCTTCTCGATGCCGAGGTTCAGGGCCCCCTTCCAGTTCCCCTTGAAGCTCGAGGCGAGGTAGAACTCGTCCTCCTGTATCACACCCCTGAGGATCCTGCCCTCGGTGGAGTTGGAGACCTGGCTGAAGAGCTTCATCCGCCAGTTGTGGGCCGTGGAGAGGGCGATCCCACACTTCTCGGACAATATGGGCAGGGAATCGCCGCTCAGCATGCCCTCTATGAAGGTGTCCCACCTCTTGGAGGACCGGGAGCTGCCCTCGGTCACCTTTCCGGTGGTGGGGCCGAAATACGAGCCGCATCCCTTGCAGAGGAACCTGCTCTTGCCATGGGCCGAGCCGTTTTTCACCACATAGGCAGAGCCACACCGCGGGCAGGGGGAAGCCTCTCCCTCATCGCCAGATCGCTTCCTCTTGGTACTGAGCACGGATTCCTTGCCTTCGTCGGGTGAGGAGAGACCGTTCTCGTCGATCAGCGTGTTCACGATCTCGATGACGCCTTCCTTGTCGGCGATGTCGGCGAGGGCATGCATCAGTTGTTGGTAGATTTCCAGTGCTTTTTGCTCTTTCTCTTTCTCTGTCATACCCACATTCTACTGCAGATTATGGATCCTGTAAATCAAATTCACTTTGAACTACGAAAAGAGCCATATTTATTAACCAGAATGGTTAACAATCCTTGGAGTCTTTCAGTATTATAAAGTATAAGTGCGTCACTGTCGTGTACCATCTGTGTACAGTTCTCTTAGAAAAGAATGGCAGTACGGTGCAAAAGCCCATCTCCACCTTTTGGATATGCGATCTTACACAACGACCGGGACTTGGATGCGATCAGCTCAAAGGTCCCCGACTATCTCGAACTCATAGGTCTGGAGATCAGCATGCAGCTCGATCACCGCAGCTTCACTCCTCCAGGTAAGGATCAAATGCTGTCGGTCGATGAGGGTTTGGGAGAAGTCACCGCCGAAGGCTGGATGCGTTGACCTGAGCTCCATCAAGGCGATGAGCTGCTGAACCACCGGACGCTGCACCTCCTGTGCAATCTCCTCCATGCTGTAGTAGTGGCGGTTGATGTTCCTCCCCTCCTTCGTCTCCTCCAGCAGTTGGAGGTCATTGCGCCCGGCAAGCAGGCCCACATAATAGACTTGGGGGGTACCCGGGGAGAAGAACTGCAGAGCACGGGCAAGGAGGTATGCATCGTCTCTTTCGCCCAAGGCTGAGTAATAGGTGCAGTTGATCTGGTAGATATCGAGGTTGTTGTACGTGGCTGAACTAAAGATTCGCTTCACATTCGCCCCGTAAGCGAACAAGTGCTCCCGCGTCGCCTCTATCTCCTCATCGGGAAGCAAGCCACAAACATCCACCACCCCGATGCCATCATGGGTATCGAGGGTGGTGAACTGGTTTCTCGGACAGATCTCATACCAGTTCGAAAGATAGGAGGCGTCGTGAAAGTACAAGGCATGCAGCACCAGCATCGGAAGGGCGAAGTCATAGACCGGATACCCGTTTTCGGCAAGCTTCTTCTGGATGGAATAGTGCTCGTGGATTTCGGGAAGGAGACCAACGTTGTAGCTCTCCAGCACATCGGCGCACCGCTTGAGAATCTCCCACACATTCGGTTCGACGAAGAAGCAATCGGTGTCCTTCACCTTTGTGGTATAGGCAAACGCATCGAGGCGGATCATGGCCGCCCCCTGTTCTGAGAGAAATCGCAGGTTCTCCTCCAGGAAGGCAAGCCCTTCCTTCGTTCCCAGATTGAGGTCCACCTGGTCGTCACCGAAGGTGAACCAGATAGTGCGCTCCGTCCCATCGACAAACCTGATGACACGGATCGGGGCAACCGGCTTGCACTTGTAGATCTTACGAATCTGCTCCTCGGTGGGGGTACTTCCCCAAAACGCATTGAAGTCGATGAACAGATTCTTATGGGGCGATGCATCGCCCCTCTCCACGAAGTCCCGAAAGTACTCGCTGCTCACCGAGATATGGTTGATCATATAGTCGAACATGAGTTCGTACTCTTGCCCAAGCGCTCGTATGTCGGACCAATGCCCGAACGCCGGATCGACCTCTCGATAGGTCAAGGGAGCAAACCCCCGATCCCCTGATGAGGGGAAGAACGGCAGGATATGAATGCCGGTGATGGCCTTGGAAAAATACTCGGCAATGACCTTCGACAGATTGCTGAGAGTACGACCGAGAGAATCAGGATAGGTTATCAATATCACACCGTTCTTCATGAATTTCCCTTCTTGAGAGAGATATAAAACTTTACATACCATGTCAATCGCTGATTGAATTCGGTGCCGTATACCTATACCGAGCATGAGAATTCCTCTCCACTCAAGACCTGAATAGTATCATGGAAATGAGTAGTGTACCACGCTGGAGGGAACCGGGGGGAAAGAGGCAATTTCCCTTGTAAATTCTTGTGTCGTGAATGTATAATTAGGCAACACGAACAAAAAGGGTCCATCCGATGCCACTACCAAAAACGCAAATCCGTACGCAATTGAGCATCATCGTTCTTATCTTCATCGTCTGTTGTCTTCCCGGATGCAGCGCTCAAAAAAAGAATGTCTCCAAAATCGTAAACGATGACGGCATCATCGTAGGGTTTTCGCAGATCGGCGCTGAAAGTGCTTGGAGAACCTGCAACACCCGCTCCGTGCAGGAAGCTGCAGCTGAGCGGGGGGTGCAGCTGGTATACGACAATGCTGAACAGAAGCAGGAAAATCAGATCAAAGCGATGCGCTCCTTCATCGCGTATCAAGTCGATGTCATCGTATTTGTGCCGATCGTCACCGATGGCTGGGATAATGTACTGCAAGAAGCCCGGGATGCCGGAATTCCCGTCCTGGTCACCGACCGGAAGATCCATGTTGAAGATCAGTCGCTCTATGCAGGATTCATCGGTACCGACAGCCTGAAGGAGGGCAGGAATGCCGGCCTATTTCTATTGGATAAATTCAAAGAAAGACGCACGCAGCTCGATGAGGACAAAGGGTACATCAATATCGTGGAATTATTCGGGACTGAAGGCTCCTCGGTGGCCATCGGAAGAGCCGAAGGGTTGCGAGAAGTGCTCAAGGAGCATCCGGAGTTCCGCATCATCTACAGCAAATCAGGTGACTTCCTCCGCTCGAGGGGGTACGAATTAGCCGTTGAATTCCTTGATACGTATGAGGACATCGACGTCATTTTCTCGCACAACGATGGGATGACCCTTGGGGTCATCGAGGCGATGGAGGAGCGGGGACTCCGGCCCGGCAAAGACATCGTCATTGTCACCATTGATGCGCAGCAGGCGGCGATCGATGCGCTGATCGAAGGCAAAGTGAACTGTGTCATCGAGTGCAATCCCAAGACCGGCCGGGAGATCATCGATCTGGCCGAAAGGCTGGCAGCCGGAGAGAGCATCCCGCAACTGCAATATGTCCATGAGGACGTGTTTTATGAAACCGATGACCTCTCGCTCATAGAGCCGCGTGGGTATTAGCATGAAGAACCACCTACCCGTCATTGAAAGAATTTTCTCAGTGTTCAAGAGCCGGAGCATCAAAGAGAGAATAAAGATCTCCTATGTGATCATCATCCTGCTGATGATCATACCTCCGGTCATCACGATATTTTCGTTTGTCGTCCAAATGGTTCGCTATGACCTCATCATCACCAACGTCAGCAAGGCAAACCGCCTCAACCAGACGGTGAAGATGGAGATCTCCGACGAAATATGGGATATCGTAGCCGGAAACAAGAAGTTCGATGAAGGCAAGCAGTACGACATCATCGATGGTATCAACGAGAGTCTGGAAGACATCATGAGAACGACCGACGTGCGAGAGAACCGACGAATGCTTGAAGTCGCCGGTCGCGCAGTCGATACGCTGAAACGGTATGTAGACCAGCTCGGAGACCAGATGGCACGCCACTCCCCCGTCAGTGATAACGAGAAGAGCCTCGATGAAATCCGGGGGGTAGCGGCCCTTGTCTCAGACATCCTCCAGGATTTCACCGTGCGCGTGATCGAGTCAGCGGCGATCACGAATGAACACCATAAACGCATGACATTCACGCTCACCGTCATCCAGATCCTCACCGTGTTCTTTGTCACCATCTTCGCGATGCTGACACAGCGGTCCGTGACGGCAAGTATCAATAATCCGATCAAGAAGCTGGAGAAGCTGTCGACACGCATTGCCGAGGGAGATTTCACTGCACGAGTAGAACTTCCTCAGATACGCGAGCTTGACGGCCTGACCGACAACCTGAACATCATGGCGGTCAAGATCCAAGCCCTGATCGCAGAGAACATCAGGGAACAGCACAATCTTCAGAAATCGGAGATGAAGGCGCTGCAGGCCCAGATCACCCCACACTTCCTCTACAATACATTCGATACGATAGTCTGGCTCTCCGAAGAGAAGAAGAATGATCAGGTCATCGACATCACCCGCGCTTTTTCCAGCTTCTTCCGGATTTCGCTCAACAAGGGCAAGGACTTCTTGACGGTCAGAGAGGAGTTTGAACATGTCAGAAGCTATCTGGCCATCCAGAAGATCCGGTACCGGGACATCCTGGATTATGAAATCGAGTGCCAAAGCGAGATGGCGGAGTGTCAAATCCTGAAGCTGCTGCTCCAGCCGCTCGTTGAGAACGCTCTCTACCATGGAATCAAGTATAAACGGAGTCGCGGACGCATAATGGTGAAGGGCTGGCGTGAAAACAAGCGCCTCTGTTTTTCCGTGCAGGACAATGGAATCGGGATGAACGAAGAAAAGCTTGCATACATCATGCAGCAAATCAGCGGGTCGGCCGATCTCGAGGATTTGGATAGTATTTATGGGCTGTACAATGTCAACAAGCGACTTGAGCTGTATTATGATACGGAGACGAGGCTGAAGATAACAAGTCGGTATAGACAGGGGACTACCGTCTCCTTCAGCATCCCTGAGGCTGGATCCAATGTATAAGGTATTCATTGCAGAAGATGAGATTGTGGTACGCGAAGGACTGCGAAACAGCATACAGTCGGGGCCGGGGCCGTTTGTGCTTGTCGGTGAAGCCTCCGATGGTGAGATGGCCTTGTCCATCATGAAGGATGTGAAACCGGACATCCTGATCACCGATATCAGGATGCCGTTTGTCGATGGGCTGTGCCTCTCACGGATCATCAAGAAGATCCTTCCCTGGATAAAGATAATCATCCTCTCAGGTCATGACGAATTCCAGTATGCACAGGAAGCCATATCGATCGGTGTCGATGAGTACCTGCTCAAACCCGTTTCCGCCTCAGATATGCTGACGACGCTCAACAAGCTGGTGGGTACGATCGAAGCGGAGAAGCGGCATCTTCTCAGCATAGAGAGCCTGAAACAGCAGGCCCAGTCCAATACGGACCTGATCAGGGAACGCTGGCTGTGCGACCTGGTGACCGGAATCGTGAAGACGGAAGATGCCCTTGAGATCGGTGGGAACATGGGCCTGGACCTCATCGCCCATGGCTACCTGGTAGTCCTCATCAAGCTCTCCACCACCTCTGAAAATTATGCGCAGTTGATCACCGCTAAGCTCCATATAAACACGCTCATCGACAACCGGGAGGAGGTGTTGTGCTTTTCACAGAGCAGGGACTCCATCATCCTGCTGTTGATGCAGCTTGGAGCCGAATCGCTTGAGGAGACGGCGTATACCCTGGGCCAAGCGATCAAGTATGAGGTTGAACGAAGCACAGAATGCATGGTGACCATTGGAATAGGCTCTCTGGTCGAGCGAATCGGCGCCTTGCCCCAATCGTATGGAGAAGCGGAAAATGCGGTGAAGTTCTCGGTCAAGACCGGTCAGAAACTCATCATCGGCACCCATGATCTCAATGCCCTCTCCGAGATTGATTTCTTGAAGCTGGATGGAAGCCCCATATCGGAGCGGCTCAAGTATGTGAAGAAATCAGGCATCGATGAGATCATCGCCCAGTATATTGAGATGATCGGCAGCCACTCGCTACAGACCACGCTCATCGGGTATTACCTTCTCTGTGATCTCATGGTGGCCATCTCCAAAATCATCGATGAACTGGGTGGTGTCGTCCAGGAGGTGATACCCTGGGGGCTGCACAAGACGCAGCTTTCCGAGATGGCGAGCTCAAAGGAGACCTTCTGCGAAGGGGTGCATTTGATCCTCGATACGTTCATCGATTTCAGGGAATCAAAGTCTGCCGGAAAATATTATGTGATGATCCAGAAGGCCAAGCAGTACATCAACCTTCACTTTACCGACCAAGACATCTCCCTGCATTCGGTGGCATCGGCTGCCGATGTGAGCCCGAACCACTTCAGCACCATCTTCTCTCAGGAGACCGGTGAAACGTTCATCGATTACCTTACCCGGGTGCGTATCAACAAATCGAAGGAGCTGTTGTTGACCACCAGCTTGAGAAGCGCGGACATCGCCTATGATGTAGGATTCGGCGATCCCCATTACTTCAGTTACATCTTCAAGAAACATACCGGCATCTCCCCCCGGGAATTCAGAACCGGCAGCACAAGCCTGACGTGACGATGTTTACTTCTCCCTCTGCAGTTCCCCCGCCCCGGTGCCCGACACAGAGAGCCACGGTGGGAGGGCTACCTTGAATCGGCTCTTGTCTCGAAGCGACATGATGAGACTTTGCAACACGATGAAGAAATACAGCAGAAGTCCGCTCACCATCGCTTGGAAGTTAGACTGTACGCCCGCTGCGCGAATCAGTTCGTTGATCACCAGCAGCGTCAGCGTTCCGATCGGAGCCCCCAGCAAGTTCCCCACCCCGCCGTTGAGCAGCGTCCCCCCGATGATGGCCGAGGCGATCGCCTTCATCTCGGCTCCAGCTGCGTTGCCGACATTGCCGGCTCCGGTGGTCATGATGTAGATAAAGCCCGCGATGCCGGCGGTCAATCCACTGATCACATAGGTGGTGAACATCGTTCTCTTCACGTTGATGCCGAGTGTGTGAGCGCTCTGGGCATTGCCGCCGACGGCGTAGACATTGCGCCCGAAGCGCGACCACTTCATCAGGGAGGCGAGGATGGCGAGAAGAATGACCACAAGGACCGTCCCCGGTTTTATCTGACACGGGATGAACACACCCAGTCGGTTTCTCGTGCCGAGCCAGGTGATCACAATATCAAAATCGCGCAGCCTCACGAAGGCCGGCATGGTTACGTTGATCGGATCTTTATGGAGTGTCGTCAAGAGTCCCTGCGCCATGAACAACCCGGACAAGGTGATGATGAACGGTTGGATCTCCAGGTAGGCGATCAGGTATCCCTGGATGATCCCGAATATGAGGCCGATGGCCAGTGCAATGAGGATGGCTCCGGTGATGCTCCCCATACTGGATTCCAAAAAGACGGCACAGGCCATCGTCACCAACCCGCACACCGCTCCAATGGAGATATCGATACCTCCCCCGATCATGACGATGCACAGACCCAGTGTCATGATGATGAGCGGAGCATTGAGGTTGAACAAATCGAAGAAGGTCTGAAACTGCAAGAAGCTGCCTGGGTACATGATGATGGCAAAGAGGTACATCAGTACAAAGATGACCGCAGCGATGAGAAACAGAAGATTGGAATTTGATAGCCGTGTCTTTCTCTTGAGTACGTTCACACCCGCCATCCTATTCCTCCCTCTCCCCTGCTCTGCCGGCGGCGGACATGGACGCATCGCTCGGGCCGCTTCCCGCACTATGACGGAAAGCGGATCGAATTCGGTCCACCACATTCGTGATGAACGCTCTGACCACCGGCGAGGCTACCACCATGAGGATGATGATGAAGACCGCCTTGAATACCTTGATCATCGCCGGCTCGATCTCCAGTCTCAGCAGGGTCCGGTTCAGCATCTCTATGGTGTATGCACCGATGATGGAGCCGGTGATGCTGAACGTTCCACCGCCGAGGGAGTTTCCGCCGATCGCCACGGCAAGGATTGCATCCATCATGATCAACTTGAGCAGGTTGACACTGTCGTGACGTCCGGCCTTGTTCACCGCGATGAAGCCGGCGAACGCCGAGCAGAAGCCCATGATCAAGAAGGTCAGGAAGATGATTTTCTTCGCATTGATGCCATTGAGGCGTGCCGCATTGGGGTTGATCCCGACCGCCTCCACATAGAGCCTGAGATTCGTCGTGCGGAAGAGGACTGCGGTGAGCGCGATGAAGACGACGGTGAGGATGATGGGGGTCTGTATCGGGATTCCCGGGATCACGGTGCCGATCTTGTTCGACAGATCGTTTGCCAGGATGGGGGACAACTTTCCGTCGATCATGAAGGCGATGGACCTGCCCCCCGTAAAGAGGATGAGGGATGCGACCATCGGCTGGACCTTGAAGATCGAGACCAAGGTACCGTTGAAGGCACCGAGGGCCAAGCCGACGACAGAGCTGAGCAGGAACGCCACCAGGATGGTGAGCAGGGTGACCTCATTGGCCTGCAGGACGTACTGGACGAAGACGGCGGACGTTATGGTCGCACTCTCCCCGATGCTGATGTCCTGTCCCCGTGAAGCCGCAGTCACCAACGTCATCCCGATGGAGAGGATGACCAACTCCGAGGCACCGAAGAAGATATTCGGGATGTTGCCATAGAAGGCTCCGTTGACCATGGTGACACGAAAATAATCGGCTCCCTTTATCAGATTGATGATAATCAAGAGTGCCATGACCGAGAGGGGAAGGACCAGGTGGGAAAAGCGTTTCATCAATCGGCGCATCGGTTCTTCCCTCCCTTCGCGATCACGTTCATCACCGCACTCTCCGTCAATTCCTGTCCCCGCAGTTCCCCTACGATCTGGCGGTCCTTCATGACGATCAACCGGGAGCAGGTGCGCAGCATCTCGTCGATCTCCGATGAGATGAATGTCACGCTCATCCCCTCGTGGGCAAGGGCGATCACCAGCTTCTGAATCTCGACCTTGGTCCCCACATCAATGCCCCGAGTCGGTTCATCGAGGATCAAGTACTCCGGGTGGGTGAGTAGCCAGCGGGCCAGAATGACTTTCTGCTGGTTGCCTCCCGAGAGAGACTTGATCGGCGTGTCGGCCGTGGGGGTCTTGATGTTCAACCGCTCGATGTACTCTTGGGCAAACTCCTCGGCCTGCTTCAATGAGAACGGTTTGAAAAAGCCTTCCATGACCTGCAAGGTGAGGATGATATTGTCGCGTACCGACAGCTCATCGATGATACCATCGCCCTTGCGGTCCTCCGGCAAATAGCCTATCCCGTGTTGGATGGCGTGCAGGGGTGTCTTGATCTTTACCCGCTTCCCCTTCATCCGCACCTCACCACCGGTTGTCCGGTCTGCCGTGAAGATGGCGCGGGCGCTTTCACTGCGCCCCGAACCGAGGAGCCCGGCAAAGCCGTTCACCTCTCCTTTTTGGATGGTGAAGTCGAAGGGCCGTACCCCGGCGCTACTCGAAAGGCCGATTGCTTCAAAGACCGGGATGGAGGTGTCGGATATAATCGGCTCATATTTTTTCAAGCCGGTGATATCCTCAAGTTCATTGCCCAGCATTTTGGAGATGAGCCCGATTTGAGGCAGTGCGATGGTTTCAAACTCACCGACCAGCTTCCCGTTGCGCAGCACGGTGATCCGGTCGCTGATCTCGTATACCTGTTCGAGGAAGTGAGTGATGAAGATGATCGCCACACCCCGCTCTTTCAGCTCACGCATGAGGTCAAAGAGGGTATGAACCTCATCTTCGTCGAGGGAGGAGGTCGGCTCGTCCAGGATAAGGATCTTGCACTCCATGTCGACTGCGCGGGCGATGGCGATCATCTGCTGGACGGCAAGCGAGCAGCTTGAGAGCTCCTGGGTTGCCCGTGCCGGAATATTGAGTGATGCAAGCAACCGCTCAGCCTGCTCATTCATCTGCTTCCAATTGACGAGGGGGCTGTGGCTGCGGCCGATATACATATTCTCTGCCACAGTCAGGTTCGGGCAGAGCATTATTTCTTGATAGACCGTACCGATTCCGTTGTTCTGCGCCTCTTGGGGCGCCTTGAAGTGAATCGGCTTCCCCTCCAAGGTGATGGAGCCCGAGTCCTTCTCCCAGACGCCGGCGATGACTTTGATCAGTGTGGATTTTCCCGCCCCGTTCTCGCCCATGAGGGCGTGGATCTCACCTTTTCGCAGCGTGAAGTCCACACTGTCGAGCGCTTTGACCCCAGGAAATGATTTACTGATCCCCCTCATCTCAAGTATGGTTTTCCCCAGCAATCAAAGACCCCCTTGTACTGATACGGCCCGAACCAACTGCGGTGCGGCAGCGGAATCCGAGCCGCGTACCGCACTGCATCCTTACATTGTTACAATGGTGCATACTTACCGAGTAATCACACCTTTGCCAGGATCCGCGTTGATGCCCCACTGATCAATAAGTTCATCGGTGATCGTGTCGGTTGTCAAGAGCAGCTCTTCCTGATACACGATTCCGCTGGGGAGACTTCCGCTCTTGATCCACTTGGAGATCTCAGCCGCTTGGCGTGGGTTGCACTGCATGTCGGCATCCCAGTACCCGGCTTGCACGTTGCGAAGGGCAAACCGGTTGAAGTCAAATCCAATGACCTTGACCTTGCCGCCCTTGCCATGACTGATGCCGGCTGCCTGGAGCGCCTGGACCGCACCCTGTGCCATACCGTCGTTCTGAGCGTAGATGACGTTGAAATCCTTGTTTGCCGCGATTGCCGCTTCAACGACCCTGCGCGCTTCCTCAAGGCTCCAGCTGTCTCCCCCCGTTCCATCGGCGACGATGTTGAGTTTTCCAGCCTTGGCGGCGTCGAGCACTGCTGCGCTGCGGCCGATTTCAGCCGCCGAACCCATCTGTCCGCGAATGAGGATCAGGTTGACCGTATCAAGACCCAAGCCCAAGACCCACTCCACTGCCTTCTCACCTTCATACGCCATGTCGGAGAGAATCGCTGCCTGGTAGTTGGATTCGGCCGTATCGATCGCACGGTCGAAGAGAATGACCTTGACGCCTGAATCTTTGGCGGACTTCAAGGTGTCATCCCACCCGGAGGCATTGGCCGCAGAGATCAGGAGATAGTCCACGCCGTCCCGGATGTACCCCTTGGCGGCGGCGATCTGCTCGCTGTTGTCACCGGTGTTCGTCTGCTTTGCGTCATAGCCGTTGGCTTTGGAGAAGACGGTGTTCATGTCTTCAACGTTGGCCTGCCGATATCCGGACTCTTCTGGCGGGAGATTGACAATACCAATCTTGATCAGACCAGTCTCCTTCTGGCCGGCTGCGAACAGGACGCCCGACCCCAGAAGAACCAGAACCATCAAAATAACGAGAGTTTTTTTCATGTTATCCTCCTTTCAGGAATCAAAAAAACTGGATAGGATATTGCGGCAACGCCGCATCCTATAGAAAAGGCTACGGCCTGCCATACCAGAAGTACATGAGGTATTCTCTTGAGTTTGTTGTGTTATCTTCCGCGTACAAGCCGAACCGTGAAAAAAGGTACGTTTTCTTCCTAAAAAGATTCGATTTCTTCCGATTCTGGATGAATTGTCCCGTGATGCGAGCAATAGGAGAACCATAGACCAGACCACCTATTTGCTTGAACCCATGCGTCGTCTTCAGCCCAAATTGCCGATCTCCGTGGCATTCTCGCCTCTCTTTTGCCCTGACTCATATGCTGTATTCGGGCACCATGGAAGTAATATGCTTACCTGTAGACACTTTAGGAAGAGCTGAAGGCGACATTACCACACCGTCTACAGAAGTGGTTACCGGATTACCCAAAAAAGTCCTTGACAGTAGCAATGGTGTCTTACAAAAAGACCCTGGAACTGTATTGTTCGCGGTACAACATCTCACAGATACGTGAGCGGGCTGGCTGTGACCGAAATATGGTCAGGAGAGTAATCACCAGCTGTGAGGCCAAAGGAACCCTACTGGATCGAACTTCGATGCGATGGAAGAGATCTTGGCCTCTCAGTGAGCCAATAGCCCAAGGCGTCGCCCCAGATGGTGCAGGAGCGCAACCGGAACAAGCACCAATGGAGCAAGGCTCATCCCGATCTCGTAGAGCAGTGTGGAGTTGGCATAGCGCACCCCCCTCAAGCGCGACTGCAGCGCACTGTATGGCAGGCCGATGACGTTGCCACCCATCATGACGCGGATGGCTGCGAGGATAATCTTAGCCGCCTCTGCCCCATACTCACTCACCACACGCTGGAACTCCTCTTCATCGACTCTTCCTTGCACATCGGCATATCGTTGGGCAAAGAGGATCGCCGTCGCCTCAGTGGGAACGACAAAGGCATCGTTTCCTGCAAGAAAGCTTGTCACCTCCTCTGCTGAGAAACCACTCTCCAACGCCATCTTGGCGTGGGCATAGCTGCAGAGGGCACAGCCATTGACCTCGGTGACGGCAAGCATCAAGCGTTCGATGAAGTGAGCATCAACGCCTTCATCCTGGTGGTTTCTTCTCAGAATCCCGATTGAAGGAAGCACGTCAAGCAAAATGCGGTACATCTCCGCTACGGTGTAGCGGTGGCGGTAGCGGTCGGTTTGGATCATCATGGCCCCAGTATGCCATAGAACGGTACGGATGATACACATTCGCCCATCATCTGGAGGCAGATAGAACAATCTTGACAATAGTGTGTTATACACAGTATAGTGTATCCACAAGGTAGCCATGTACGACGATCAGATTCTCTCCAACTTCATCACCGAGCTCAACCGTGGAACGCTGACCCTCTGCGTATTGAGTCAACTGCGAACACCTCAGTACGGCTACGCTCTTTTACAGACCCTCGCTGAACAGCAGATCGTTCTTGAAGCAAATACCCTCTACCCGATGCTGCGTCGCCTGGAGAGCCAGGGGGTCTTGAAGAGCAGCTGGGACACCACAGAGAGTCGACCGCGCAAATTTTACCAGCTCAGTGAGGATGGAGTGATGGTGTATGAGAGACTGAAGCGTCATTGGCTCGAGCAACACACCCACATCCAAACGTTACTCAAGGAGGAGCACCCCCATGGATGATTTGATCAAGCGCTATATTGCTGAGACGATCCATCACCTCAGCGTCAAAGAGCGGGCCGATGTGCAGCAGGAGCTTGAAGCCAACATTCTCGACATGGTGGGAGAGAGTCCTGATGAGGAGACAATCGAAGAGACCTTGTTGGCTCTGGGAAGCCCCGCATCGCTGGCTTCGCAGTACCGCGGGCGACCACGCCATCTCATTGGACCAGATACCTTCCCCCTGTACTGGAAGGTGCTCTGCCTCGTGCTCCTCATCGCTGTCCCGCTTGCAGCACTCTTTTCAATCATCGGCTTCATCATATCACCGCCTGCCATCGCACTGGTCGAGATGGTTGCACGTACCTTCGCTGCAGCAGGGAGTGCGGTGGTATTGGTCTTCTTCTGGGTCACCATCGCCTTCGCCCTCATCGACGCTCAGCAGATCTCGGTTGGAGCAGAGGTATGGGATCGGGCGGCCCTCAGGGCGCTGCAGGAGAAGGCCGGCAAGACCATCAAGGCCAACAGCGTGATTGGCGACCTCGTCGGCCTTGCGATTGGGATGCTCGCCCTGACCTTCCTCATGACCAACAGTGATCTTCTGGCCCTCTATTCCAAAGAACACGCCCCGATCCCCCTCTTCATTGCAGTGCGGCTGCGGCCCTACCTCATCGCTGCCATGGTGGTGGTGTTCCTCTCTTTTCTCGTTGCCATCATCAAGCTGATCAGGCGGCGATGGTCTGCTTCAATCTTGGTCATCAGCAGCAGTGTCACCATCATCACCACCGCCTTCTGGGTCTTCTTCCTCACCCGTTGGAACCTCTATAACCCCGATCTCTTCGCCTTCCTCACCCTCACCCAACCGCGGTGGCAGCACATCATCCGGTCGCTCTGTGGGTTCTGCATTCTCATGGGTGCCATCACCATAGGCACCGAGTGCTATCATGCGTTGTGGAAAGAGAGGGTGTGACCCCATGGGCTGGCGGCTCTGGTAGACTCAAATCCACATCCACAACCTTCTCTATGACAAGGCACGGTAGTCGAAGACCTCTACCGAAGAATTTGCGAACGTGTACACCCTCCTATCATGCTGATGAGGTGAACATATGTTCTTACTCGCTCTGGTGGGCGAACAAACATTCTCATTGACAGCAAGATATTGTGTTCCGTATGATGAAGTTAGAATGTATTAGGGTGAACAATTGTTCAAAAGGCAGGGAGCTGTGAACGGACTGGAACGAAAGAGAACCGCATTGGTGAGAAGAGATGGAACACTATTTTTGGCAGCGTTCGACCACCCTCAGATCTATGGGGTGATGAGAGGCTTGGAGGATCCCTTGGCCGCCATCGCATCGCTCATCGACACCGACATCGATGGCTTCATCCTCAACCCCGGCATCTTCCCACTCCTTGATGCAGCGGTGGTCCGGGACAAGAAGTTGGTGTTGCGTGCCTCCCTCGGCGGAACGATGATGGGGACCACCTTTGCCGACCACCACAGCATCATGGCCAGTCCCCAACAGGCGCTCGACCTTGGAGCCGATGGCACACTGATCATGATGGTGCTCGGCGGCTCGAAGGACAAGGAGTCCATGACCGATGTCGCCCGTGCCATCGAGGGCTTCCATCGCCTCTCGATCCCGGTCATGGTGGAGGTCCTCCACGCCGACTTCTCACAGAACAATGACCCCTCCTTCATCCGTAACGGTGCCCGGATCGCTGCAGAGCTTGGCGCGGACTTCGTCAAGGCATTCTACTGCGAGGATTTCGAATCGGTGGTAGCCGGATGCCCGGTACCCATCGTGCTTGCCGGAGGGCCAAAGGAGGCCAATATTCTCGATATCGCTCAGACGGTCGTTCGTGCCGGTGCATCAGGCTTCGCCTTCGGCAGGAACCTCTTTCAACACGAAGAGCCCACCACAGTGGTCTCCTCACTCTCTCAGATCCTCAGGAGGTAGCCATGCTGGAGAACAGAGAACTCCTCTACACCATCGCAAACCTCTACTACGAGAAGGGCAAGAACCAACAGGAGATCTCCAACCTGCTCAACCTCTCCCGCCCGATGGTGTCTCGGGCTCTGTCGCGTTCACGGGCGAAGGGCATTGTCCGCATCGAGGTCATTCCGCCTGCCGGATGCTCCCAACTCGAGACCGACCTTGCTAAGGCGCTCGGCATCAAGCGGGTCGTGGTCGGCACCATCGTTGACCGCAATGACAATGATCGCGACGACCGCATCAAGGTGCTGAGCAGAGCAGCCGGCTCCTATCTCTCGCAGACCATCCTGAGCGGGATGGCTGTGGGGGTTGGGTGGGGTGTGTCGGTACATCGCAGTATCCTCGCCCTGCCGGAGTGTGAGAACCTCAAGGGAGTCACGGTGGTCCCGCTCGTCGGCAGCGCCGGGCGCACCGAGTCCCACTACCAGGTGAACGTCATTGCCGACCGGATGGCCGAAAAGCTCCACGGCAACGCCCTCTTCTTCAACATTCCCGCCTTTGTCTCTGACTTGAAGGTCCAGAGTTTCTTCTCACGTGACCCCCAGATGAAATCGATTCAAGAGCTATGGAGTCGTCTGGACATCGCCATCGTGGGTCTGGGAGCCTTCGGGGGAACCCCCAGCTTCCCCGTCTCGGAATATACCCCGCAAGCGCTGGAGGAGCTTCACCAGCAGCAGGTGGTGGGCGACATCCTCGGCCGGTTTTACAACCGGGAGGGGTTCATCGACGACATCGGAGCCGATGATCGGTTGATTACCCGCCCGATGCAGGATGTTGAAGAGAAGCTCTACGTCGGCATCCCCTTCGATTCACTGCGGAAGGCCAAGCAGGTTGTCTGCATCTGCGGGGGAACCGGGAAGATCGAGGGAATCGTGACGGCAGCCAAGCTCCACCTCTTTGACTGCCTGATCACCGATGGATTGACCGCCAATGAGTTGGCCGCAGCACTGGAGAGCAGATGAAAGCGTTGATGTACACCGGAATCGGGAACCTCGAAATCCAGCATATCAAAAAGCCCGATGGGCCCTACCTCGTTCGGGTGATCGGCTGCGGGATCTGCGGCACCGACTTGAAGACCTTCACCGTCGGCCACCACTTCTTCAAGCCACCCACTATCTTGGGCCACGAGTTTGTCGCTCAGTTGGTACAGGTACCGAACACCTCATCCCTCACCGTCGGGGACGCTGTGGTGGTCGCCCCGTACTTCGAGTGCGGAGAGTGCACCAGCTGCCGCTCCGGCCTCCCCCAGCTCTGCAGTGACAAGCACTATGTCTCCTCAGGAGCGTTCTGTGAGTATGTAGCCCTCCCCGACGGGTATGAGGCGGGCATCATGCCTCTTCCCGCTGGAACCGACACCCTGGTCTTCACCCTCGTCGAACCCTTGGCGTGTGTGCTCAACGGCATCGACCAGCTTCGCATGCGTCCCAGTTCAACGGCACTGGTCGTCGGCGGAGGTCCGATGGGAGTGCTCTTTGCCCTGTACTTTCAGGACATTGGCATCCCGGTCACCGTGGTCGAGCCCAACGAGTACCGCAGGACGCTGATCAGGGGGTGGGGAATCGAGTGCATCGAGCCGGCTGAGGTCGATTATAGCCGTCATGACCAGATCATCATCACGGTCAACCAAGCAGCGCTCATCGCCGATGCGGTGCGCCACGTCGCCAACGGCGGCACCGTCCTTGCGTTCAGTGGATTGAAGCGACACGACACCTTCGAGGCGGATGGGTACGCGATCCACTACCGGCAAGTCACCGTCACCGGGTGCAGCGGGTTCGCCCTCTCCCACTTCCAAAACGCCTATTCGATGATCGCGGCAAAACCCGCACACTATGAGAAACTGATCACCCATCGACTCACCCTCGAGGAGGGACTTGAGGCGTTCGCGATGCTCAAGGCAGGCAACGCATTCAAGATTGTCCTCCAACCATGAAGGATTGAAGATGAACGTCGCTGTTGTGTACAACAAGCACTCTCCCCTCCCCACACCCCGCCTCGAGGCGATCGGGAGGCAGATCATGCGCATCTTCGACGGCGCCTCCTTCATCGTCTGCCGTGGGCATGGTGATGCATACCTGCCGGGCGCCGAGGTGGCAGAGATCGATCAACAGACAGACCACAAGGCCAAGATCGCCGCGATAGCCGATGCACTCTTGCAAGCCGGTCCCTCCTATCTGGTGAGCGTCGGCGGCGATGGCCTTGCCTCCTACCTTGGCACGTACATCAGCGGACGGACAGCGATGCCGACGATGGTCGGTATTGCAGCGGGAACGGCGAATGTCGGGCCGATCGTCACCTTCACCGAAGAGCACCTGAACACCCTTGAACGAACGTCCCTTCAGGAGGTCTCCATCGATGCCATCGCGGTATCGGATGAGTCCGGCTTCCACGCCCTCGGTTTCAACGATGTGATCCTCGCCAACACCTTCTTGGGGACCGAAGGGGGTGTTTGTCAAAACCTCAGCGTCGAGGAGCTGCTGCTCCGGGGAGATCGGGTCGCAGCTCCAGTGGGCAAACGCATCACCTCAGACGACTTCTCCGTTGCAGTGGATGGGGTGTCCCGACCCTTCAACCCCGCTGTTCCAATCGCCCAGATCGTCGTCTCCCCGCTACAGTTCGACCGCCTCTACGGCCGGGCGATCTTCGGCCGACTCTGCCATGGCAGGAGTGGTCCTCCGCTGGCGGCGGTGGGCCTCATCTCCCACAACGTCGTCGATAGCGACCCACGCTCCTGGCATCCGGATGATTTTACCACCATCCAGCACATCCTCTGTGCACCAGGGGAGCGGGTGACTTTCTCCGCCCTGGGCCCCGACGCCCACATAGTCGTCGACGGCAACCCATACATCAGGGTGGGGGCAGTGACCTGCTCCCTGGTGGCGGGGGCAATACGGGCCCTCAAGCCCAAAGGAGGTGATGTTGTATGAAGAAGCGCCAAGAAACCCTCCGTATCCATCGGGTGACCATCTTCGGCACACAGTATGAGAGCGCTCAGGTTCGGGCGGGGGCCGTCCTCTTGCTCCCCACGATGGTCGCCATCATCCTCCTCTTCCTCGTCCCGGTCGTCCAAGTGGTGTCGTACAGCTTCACCAACTACAACATCGCCACCGGGCTGAAGGCGTACAACGGGATCGCCAACTACCGCCACCTCTTCACCGATGACCGCTTCTTCAAGGCAATTCGCAACACCTTCACCTTCGCCGCGTTCAAGCTGCTGATCGACACCACCCTGGCCCTTACGATCGCGCTGATGCTCGATTCAAAGATTTTGCTGAAGAAGTACCTGCGCTCCGTGTATTTCGCGCCGGTCGTGGTTCCGGTCGTCGCCTCCAGCCTGATCTGGATTTGGTTCTTCGACCCGGGCATCGGCCCCTTCAACCAAATCCTCACCGCCCTGGGCCTGCCCACCTCCCAGTGGCTGTACCACGAGAAGAGTGCCCTGGCCTCCATCTTGATGTTCTCCATCTGGAAGGGGTTGGGATACAACGTCGTCCTCTTCCTGGCCGGCTTGCAGAACATCCCCCCCTCCTACATCGAGGCCGCCCAGGTGGATGGGGCGAAGGGGTACCAGGTCCTCTTCAAGATCAGACTGCCGTTGCTGCGCCCCATCATCTCCTTCGTACTCATGATCGGCATCATCAACACCTTCAAGGTCTTTGCCGAAGTCAACGTGATGACCCCAAAGGGAGGGCCGCTCTACTCCACCGCCCTGATGGTCAACTACATCTACGACACCGCCTTCACCAGCGGGAAGATGGGGCGGGCGTGCAGTGCATCGATCATCCTCTTCATCATCATCTTCATCCTGACCCTCATCCAGACACAGCTGGATGCGCGCAAGTCCATCACCATGGAGTAACGATATGGCAAGAACACTCAAAAAGATGAACATTCCCATCTTCCTCATCCTCCTCGCCGGCTCGGTGGTGATGGTCTTTCCGTTCG
>Ga0265293_10006367_pt1 | contig 18973 bp, 9 predicted proteins | sample Munlanlewell138R_FD_192505 | JGI IMG/M metagenome (GOLD analysis project Ga0265293, IMG submission 192505) | Leachate microbial communities from a municipal landfill in Southern Ontario, Canada - Leachate well 138R | ecosystem: Engineered > Solid waste > Landfill > Unclassified | place: Canada... | reverse complement strand
CACTTCTCTCTGTAAAGACAGGTATAGGACGCTATACCTATGAGATTTCTAAACGCCTCCAATGTTTAAATGATGGTAAGTATGAGATTTTTTATAATTATGGTTTTTACTCAAAAGAACTCTATGGGTCTGAAAATAAATCTGCCGTAAATGAACAGAGGATTAAAAGATTTAAACTTTTTATAGATAAGCTTCCTTTTCTCAAAAAAATAATCAGATACCTTTACTCTCTTAGGGCCAGATTTAGTAACGAATCATTTGAACTCTATTTTCAACCAAATTTTATCCCTACTAAAAATGTAAAAGCTAAAAAAATAGTCTGCACCCTTCATGATTTCTCATTTAAACTGCAACCTCATTGGCATCCAAAAGAGCGATTAGAATATTTTAATAAAAATTTTTATCTAATACAAAGGGCTACTCATATCATTACAGGCTCAAAGTTTACAAAAAAAGAGATTATTGATTATATGCAGATATCAGAGGATAAGATAAGTGTAATATACCATGGAGTAGATCATGAACTCTACAAAACATATCCACTAAAAGAGACTCAAAAAACAAAAGATGAGTTTCTTTTACCAAAAAAATTTTTACTTTTTGTAGGCTCAATTGAACCGCGTAAAAACCTTATTACCCTCTTAAAGGCTTATAACCTTCTCTCACAAGAGCAGAAGAGTCAATTACCCCTTATTTTAGTGGGCTTTAAAGGGTGGGAAAATAAAGATATCATGCAAGAGATAGAAAAAAATAAAGAGTATATTCGTTATCTTGGATTTGTAACAGATACAAAACTAGCTCATATTTACAATCTAGCTACCATTTTTATCTATCCCTCACTATATGAAGGTTTTGGACTTCCCCCACTTGAAGCCATGGCATGTGGCGCTCCAGTTATTGTGTCAAATGTGGCATCGTTGCCAGAAGTATGTAGCGATGCCGCCTTTTACATAGATCCAACAAATATACAAGATATTAAAAATAAAATCATTACTCTTTTAAAAGATGAAAAATTAAGAGAAGAACTATCACAAAAAGGGAAACTTCAAGCGGCATCTTTTTCATGGGACAAGTCAGCATCCCAGCATTTAAAAGTTTTTCAAAAGGTTTTAGCAAAATGAAAAAAGTTTTAGAAGTAAAAAACATCACAAAAATTTATAAAATCTATAGATCAAACTTTGACAGACTAAAAGAGGTGTTTAGCAAAAAAACATATCATAAAGAATTTATCTCAAACAACAACATAAATTTTGATCTCTATGAAGGCGAAACTCTAGGCATTATCGGTGTAAACGGCGCAGGTAAATCAACCATCTTAAAAATCATTGCAGGGGTTATAGAACCAACTTCAGGAGAGATTATAAGGCGAGGAAGAGTAACTGCATTACTGGAGTTAGGCACAGGCTTCAACGAACAACTCTCAGGACTTGAAAACATCTTCTTAAATGGCACACTTATTGGCATGACGCAAAAAGAATGCAAAGAAAAAGCCCAAGATATTATAGACTTTAGTGAACTAGGTTCACATATAGATGAGCCTATTTTAACCTACTCATCAGGCATGAAGATGCGACTTGCATTTTCTATAGCCATTCATTCGCAACCACAAATTTTTATAGTAGATGAAGCCCTTTCAGTCGGAGATGCACACTTTGGTGCAAAGTGTACAAAAGCACTTAGAGAGAGAAAAAAGCAAAATATGTCCATCATCTATGTCTCACATGATTTAAACTCTCTAAAGCTCCTTTGCGACAGAGTCATACTTTTAGATAAAGGAAAGAAAGCAGATGAAGGTCAGCCAGAAAGCGTCATAAATAACTATAATCTGCTCATCTCACAGCTTAACGAAGCTGATGAAAATTGTATTATAAAAGACAATACAAATAACTCTTACGGCACTTTTGATGTTAAAATAACATATGTAGATATAAAAGGAAATAACTCCAATTCTAACACTATAAGTTCAGGAGAAGAAGCAACAATAACTATTAAAATAGATTCTAAAAAAGACATAGAAAACATGACAGTAGGCATCATGATAAGAGATAAGTTTGGCCAAGATATTTTTGGTACTAACACCTTTTATCACAAAGTAAAGATTGATTTAGAAGAAAACCAAAGCTATGTTTGCACCTTTGAGATGCCGCTAAATATAGGAATAGGCAAATATAGCGTCACAACAGCCATACACTCCGATGAAAATCATCTTGAGAATTGCTCTCATTGGTATGACAACGCTGCAAATTTTGAGGTTGCAGGAGTAGTAGATGAGTTGTTTATCGGCCTTTGTAAATTAAAACCTAAAATTATCTTTAGAAAAGGAACAACATGAAAAACATCTTAAAAAGTATAATTTTTAAGTTATCTTACAATCCAACAATAAAAAAAATCGCCAATAAAATTTTTATATATTTTCCATCACTTAAAGTCTATCTACTCAACGCAAGAGCTAACACATATATAAAAAGTAAAAAAATAACACAAATATATAAGAGTAATTTTCTAGAATCAATAAAAAAAGAGATAGAAGCTAAAAGACTAGAGGAAAATAGATGATAATTTATGTCGACATTACACAACTAGAAAAGGGTAGAGCTAACACCGGAATACAAAGAGTTGTAAAAGAGTTTTTAAAAAGAACCAAATCAACTAGCGGCATAGTATATAAAATCATCATATATAATGAAATTACAAAAAATGTCAATCTATTAGATAACGAAGAAGTAGAACTCTTTTTAAAAGATACACAAAACTATCAATTTAAAAACAAAACTACTATCGATATTTTTACCATTAAGCCAACAACACTAACAGCATTATTAGATATGGACTCAAACTGGAATATAGAGTTAAAAAGAGAAAAGCTATACCCAATATTAAAAGAAAATGGTTTTAAGATTTTTAATTTTATCTATGACCTTATCCCAATTCTTCTACCACAATACGCTCATGAGGTTACAGCAAATAATTTCGAGTCTTATATCAAAGCTATTTTCAATCATAGTGATTTAGTAATGTTTGATTCACAATCCGCACTAAATGATTTTTTAAAAATAAAAAAAGAACATGATATTCAAAGAGATATACCAACAAGAGCCATAGGTTTAGGCTCAGATTTCATAAAGTCTAACACTGAAGTAGTGGATATAAAAATAAAAAATATATTAGATAAAAAATATATTTTATTTGTAGGAACCCTAGAACCAAGGAAAAATCAAGAAACAACCCTAGATGTATTTACAAAATTATCAGAAAAGTATGATGACTTAAACTTAGTAATTATTGGCAGAAAAGGGTGGAAAATTGATCATCTACTAGAAAAAATCGAAAACCATCCACTGAAAAATAGAAGAGTTTTTTGGTTAGATAACATAAGCGACGATGAACTAAGCCATTTTTATCAAAATGCTTTTTTGGTAACATATCTATCAAAATATGAAGGATATGGCTTACCAATAGCAGAGTCTTTAAGTTATGCAAATATAACAATCACTTCAAAAAATAGCTCAATGTATGAAGTAGGAAGAGATTTTGCAGACTATGTGGTCTATGACAGTTTTAACGAGCTAGAGAGCCTTATTACTCTTTATATAGAAAATCAAGAGCTATATAGATTAAAAAAAGAAGCTATAAGAAACAGTTTTAAAACAACTTCATGGGATCAGTTTTATCACTCCATCTCAAGCATATTTATTAACTATCAAAAATCCATTGAGATAACTCAATCACACTTAAAAAAACTACAATTTGTCTTTATTAGCATTGACAAGCACAACCTAGAAGGCACAATAGCCAAGATAGATGAGTACGCAGACTTTGTAAAAGAGTATATAGTAGTAACTAATGCTAAATGCTTAGATGATTTTAAGCAAATAAAATCAAAAAATAAAATAACACTAATAGACGAAGATAGCATACTAAAAGAGCATAAAGAAAATTTTAGTAAAAAAGATCATCAAAGCAAAAACTGGCTTTTAAGAGTTTCACTATTAAACATAGAGATGCTAGATGCTGAGTTTATCATGTTAGATGATGACAATAGACCCTTAAGAAAAATAGACATTAGCACCTTTATAACAGATGATGGACGATATAACTGTTTTTATTTTTACGATCTATTAAATTGGAATAATCTTCATACAGACTATGATAAGGGGCAACATAAAACAAAAGATATCTTAACAAAATTAAATTATGAACTACTCTCTTACTCTTCACACTCTCCACAGATAATAAACAAAGAGATACTCAAAGAAGTCTCAAATGATTTTTTTCAAATAGGATTAAACAATCCCATAGATGAATGGAGTATCTATTTTAACTATGGAGCATCCCTTTATCCAAACAGTTTTAGCAAAAAACGATACGAAACACTAAATTGGCCAGCAAACCCAACAGACTGGGATTTAATCTATTCCCAAGAAAAATATACTTTTGAAAATTATTATAAAGAGCTATATGACGAAAAAGAACGAAACTATAGTGATAGTACTGAAACTAAAGTAAAACAACACCTTGCAAATTTATCTCCATTTCTTGACACAAAAGAGATCTTCAAGGCAAATACAGAAATTTTATCAAAAAACAATATGGTGCATCAAATAGCAAGTTTTAAAACAAAAGATATAGAGATATATATTTTAGCAATTCCTTATTTCATTATTGTAAAACCAGATTCCGATTTAAAACTACAGTTAAACTATAAAGTAATAAACAAAACACAAAAAACACACGATGTATCGTTAGATATATTTTTAGATGGGCAACACAGAGCGCGAAAAGAGTTAGCTAGAGTAACTCTAGAAGCTTATCAAGAGTCAATAGTTGAATTTCCGATTAGTTCTATTAACCTAGAACAATTCATTTACGATATAACCTTTAATATCATGATTGATAATAGCTATCTATACGAAAAAGACTCACCTTATCTTATGAAACTAATCGTTAGCGATGAGCCAGTGGATAAACTGCTAGATTATCCAAAGCTTATTGGTAATGATGCAAAGGAAAAAACTCTAAAAGATAAGATCAAAGCCATACCAGCCCTAGGTTTTCTCACAAGATGGATATATAACATACTAAGAATAAACAATATAAAACACAATGTTTATATGCAGCAAAACCAATTAAATGTTTTAACACAACAGCTACAGCAACAATCACAACAGATGCAGCAGCAACTACAGCAACAATCACAGCAGATAGAAGCACTAAACTCAACTATAAAACAACAAGTTTCAAAAGAGATCCTATTCCAATCTCTCTCTTTTGGGCAACGCATAGACCAGTTTATATTTGATGCAAAGATAGATATGAAAAACAGTAACTCTAGTGTAGAGTCTTTAGAAAAACTACCAAGAATCTTTACAGATGACTACTATCTAGCCTTTGAAAACAAGTTTAGAGGCTCAAGAGAAGAGATATCTTTAAGAATGAAAGAGTACTTCGCCTATTTAGATTTAAAAACTATAGAAAAATCCTTAGACATAGGATGCGGAAGAGCGGAATGGGTTGAACTTCTGCAACAAAAAGGCATAGAAGCCTATGGAATCGATATGAATTTCTCAATGATACAAGAGGCAAAAAAGCACAACATATCAAACCTACAAACAACAGATGCTTTAAAATACCTATCACTACAAAAAGACAATAGTCTTGATCTTATAACAGCCTTTCATGTGATTGAGCACATCCCATTTGAAACGTTACTTTTAGTAGTAAAAGAGATATACAGAGTTTTAAAACCACAAGGACAACTACTCCTAGAGACGCCAAATCCAGAAAACCTTTTAGTAGCATCTTATACCTTTTATAAAGACCCAACACACCTAAATCCGCTTCCATCAGAAGTAATCTCATTTATGCTAGATTATTTAACATTTCAAAACATTAAAGTAACCCCCTTGCATCCATTCCCAAGCACTATGCATCTTAAGGAAAATACACAAAGTGCAAACTTCATTAACGAGTCATTTTTAAAAGCACAAGACTACATTATTACGGCAACAAAATGAACAACATAGTCGCCATTCATCAGTTCACCCCAACAGTCGCTTATGGAGATGGCGTATCTGATGGACTACTATATACCCAGCGACTACTAAGAGAGTTTGGTTTTTCTTCAAACATCTACATAAGCTCAAACTTTGCAGAGATAAACTTTAAACATGAAGTCTTTCATATAGACCAATACAAAGAGTCACCAAAAAACTACCTCTTATATCATCACTCCATAAGCCATGGGCATCATCATACTATAATGAAGTTTCAAGATAAAAAAATATTAGTCTATCACAATATCACCCCTTCTCATTTTTTCAAAAACAACTTATTTTTACAACAAATTTGTGATGAGGGAAGAGTCCAGTTAAAAGATGCCAAAAACTATATGATAAGCTCATACACAGATTCACACTACAATAAAAAAGAGTTAGACTATTTTGGATTTGACTCTCCCGAAGTTCTTCCAATCCTTATCGATTTTACAAAAAAGAAAAAAGTCACCCCAAACCAAGAGATACTAAAGAGATATAGTGGTACTTTCAACATCTTATTTGTTGGAAGAATAGTACAAAACAAATGCCAACACCAACTTATTGACACAGCTTATTTTCTAAAGCAGCAAGGTCTGAATTTTAAGTTATTTATAGTGGGAGGAGCTTCTCAAGTAGATTATCTAGAATATCTGCATAGATATATAGACAACCTATCACTAAATGAACAAGTCATCATAACAGGCAAAGTAGATGACAGTGATTTAGCTGCATACTATAAAAACAGCGACCTCTATCTCTCTTTGAGTGAACATGAAGGCTTTGGCATCCCTCTCATAGAAGCGATGAGGTACGATACACCAGTATTAGCATTTAACACTTGTGCCATAGAGACAACTATCTCAAAAAATGGACTCCTTCATAAAAAATCAGCACTATATGTATCAAAAAAGATATTTGAACTTATCTCTAGCCCTATCAAAAGGATAGAGATAGTAAAAGAGCAAAAAAAGATACTAAACACTTATGACCCAAATATTATAAAAACTAGATTTAAAGATTTTCTTCAAAGCCTAAATATCCACATTCCAAATGATTTACCTTTAGATATACCAGAAAACAAACAAACAAATAACATCCAAATAGAAGGGCCATTTGATTCAAGTTACTCTCTAGCCATAGTCAACAAAGATATAGCAAAAGCACTATCACAAGAAGAGCAAAACAATGTAAAACTACACTCTACAGAGGGGTATGGAGATTTCAAACCAGATTTAAGTAAGTGCGAAGAAGATATAAAAAACCTAGCACTAAAGCATCTAGATGCAGTAGATATAACCATTAGAAATCTATACCCTCCAAGAACAAATGCTATGCAAGGATATCACAAAATCATAGGTCCTTACGGCTGGGAAGAGTCAAAATTCCCAAAAGAGTATGTGGAGCTTTTCAACTCAAGACTCACCACACTCCTAACAATGTCTAACTATGTCTCAAAAGTTATGAAAACAAGTGGCATCTACACCCCTACATTCTCAACAGGCTTAGTTGCAGACAACCTTCTAAAGATAAAATCCAAACCATTTTCATTTGAGCTGCCAGATGCCTTTAAACTACTGCATATATCCTCTGCATTTCCTAGAAAAGGCTTAGATATACTCTTAGAGAGCTTTGATGAACTCATACAAAGCACAAATATAGAGATATCTCTTATTATAAAAACCTTCCCAAATCCACACAACAGAGTTTTAGAAGATTTGCAAAGATTAGATTTTAAAGTAGATACATACCTAGAAGAAAACATCACTCTCTATGCAAAAAATGGCTACCAAATACTACTTATAAACAAAGATATAGACCAAAGCTACATTAAGTATCTTTATGAAAATTCTGACCTATTAGTAGCTCCAAGCCTAGGAGAAGGATTTGGACTTCCAATGGCAGAAGCTATGCTTCATGAACTTCCAGTATTAACAACAGCCTATGGTGGACAAAGTGATTTTTGTAATGAAGAAACATCATGGCACATAGATTTTGATTTTGCCTTTGCACAAACACACTTCAGCATACCAAACTCAATCTGGCAACTCCCTAAAGGAGTGCATCTAAAAGAACAAATCCAAAAGATCTATCACCTATCCTCACTCGAAAAACAGGCAAAAATCAAAAGAGCAAAAGAGTTTATTTTAGCAAACTATACACAGGAGAGAGTTGCACAAAAAATCAACACTATTTTATCTACAACACAAGAGCAAAAAGAGCAAAAAATAGCACTATTTTCTACATATAACACAAGATGCGGCATTGCAAAATATTCAAAGTACCTTATCTCAAGCTTTAAAGATAAAGTGACAATATTTGCAAATATCGAGAAAAGTCAAAACACAGAAGAGGACTCAGCAAATATCTTTAGACTCTGGCAAGACTCAAGGGATACAAAAGATATTGAGAAACTAAAACAAAACATACTAAAACATAAGATAAACAGCCTCATCGTGCAGTACAACTTTAGCTTCATCTCACTCCAAGCACTAGAGGAGTTACTCTTCTTTTGTAAAAAACACACCATCCAAACACATATATTTCTACACTCAACAAAAGATGTTCAAACGCCTCATTACAAAGATAGTTTTAGCTCTATAGCCCAAAGCTTACAAGAAGCTACAAGGATTTATATCCACACACTACAAGACCTAAACTATCTAAAAGATTTTGGCATCTATAAAAACACCTCTCTATTTCCTCACGGAGTTGATAGCACTATCGTCTTAGAGAAAAAACAAAACGCCACCACTCCCATCATCGCAACTTTTGGATTTTTACTACCTCAAAAAGGCATCTTAGAGCTTATAGATATCGCCGAACTACTACATAAAAGAGCAACTAAAGTAAAACTCCTACTTCTAAACTCCATCCACCCAGCACCCATTTCAAAAGAGCTACAAAGCCAGCTCCTAGAAAAAATCCAAAACTCCCCTATAAAAGAGTACATAAGACTAGAGAGTGACTTTTTAGACGAAGAGGTCATCCTAGAGCACTTAACAAACGCCGACAAAATCATCTTCCCATACAAAAACACACAAGAGTCTTCCTCAGCAGCAGTAAGATTTGGAATACTCTCTCAAAATGAAGTCATAACTACCCCTTTATCAATCTTTGAAGATGTAAAAGCCATCACCACCCAATCACCAAGCTCAACTATAGAAGATATCGCAAACACTATAGAAAAATCACTACAAACTAAGTTTGACAACACAAAACAAAAAGAGTGGATCAAAGAAAATAGCTGGAGCACAATAAGCAAAAATTTTTATAATTCCATAGTCTAAAATATTTTAAACTAATATTATGCATACTTCAAATATACTTAAAAAATTTACTTCCAAAAAGCGAGGTTTTTAACCTCGTAAGTTACACACTTAAAAGATTATCAAACTATAACAAGGTAAAAACATGACCGCAAGTAAAACACAACAACAGATCATAGAACTCTATATAGCCACTTTCAACAGAGCACCAGATGCAGATGGCTTGGCCTATTGGGTTTCAAATGTTGAGTCAAATGGTTGGTCACTAAAACAAGTATCTAGCTCTATGTTTGAGTCTCAAGAGGTCGCTCTAAACTATCCAGAGACACTCTCAAATGAAGAGTTCCTAAACCAAGTCTACATAAATGTACTAGGAAGAGCAGGAGATCCTGCAGGCATTGCATATTGGCTCGCTCAAATGGCAAACGGCACTCAAAGAAGTCAAATGATTATAACTATCATAAATGGCGCAAAAGCAGATTCAGGAAGTCCCACAGACAAACAATTTTTAGAAAACAAAAAAGAAGCAGGCATCTACTTCTCAGTAGAACTAGCCTCAAATGATCTCGCCTTAGCACAATCATCCATGAATGGCATCACAAGCGATATAGCTACAGTGCAACCCTCTAAAGATAGACAAGACTTAGCAGTGGCAATAGCAGAGGCAAATTTAGACATTATTTTAGGCGATGAAACAAACAACATCCTAAAAGGCAACGCCTCAGATAATTTTATCTATGGAGATGCAGGTGATGACACTATCCTAGCGATGCAAGGCAACAACACAGTAGTAGCAGGAGATGGCATCGACACTATTCAAACAGGAAGTGGAAACGATATCATAAAAGGTGGAAACGGTGATGATACCATCTACGCAGGTGATGGTGATGATATCATCTACGGTAACGGCGGTAACGACTCCTTGCACGGTGAGGGTGGCAATGACACTATCTATGGAGGCGACGGCGATGACTATATCTACGGCGGAGCTGGGGATGATTTGCTTTATGGCGGAGCTGGCAATGATAACATCCATGGCGGAACAGGAAATGACACTATCTATGGTGGAGATGGAGATGATTATATCTATGTAACCGATGGAGTAAACCTCATATATGGCGGAGATGGAAATGATGTTATTTACGGAGGTTCGGGCAAAGATACGATATATGGCGGAGCAGGTGATGACACTATCTATGGCGGAGACGGAGATGATATCCTAGATGGACTAACAGGCAATGATATTATCTACGGCGGAGCAGGAAATGACCGGATAAATGGCAATGAGGGCAACGATATTCTATATGGCGGAAGTGGCAATGATATGATCGATGGAGAGATGGGAGATGACACTATCTATGGAGGCTTAGGTGCAGATATCTTAGTAGGTGGAGAGGGCAGAGATAACTTTGTCTTTGAAGCACTAGACTCAAATCTCACAACTATGGATATTATTTTAGACTTCACCTACACAGCAGCAGGTTACGACACCATAACACTAATAGCCCAAGGCAATGAAACCATCAACAGCCAAAAAAGCTCAGTATCATCAGCTACTACACTTCGAGGTGCAGCAGACATAGCCTCACAAAACGACGGCTCAACAGATGCCATCATCTCTTGGTTTATATATGATCATAACACCTACATAGTACAAGACCTAAGCGCTCTAGCTACTTTTGATGAAACAACAGATTTGATTATCAAACTACAAGGGATGCTAGATTTAACAGGATTAAATCAAAACACTATACTGTTTGCATAACATAAACAAAACCCTAGATCCTGAATCAAGTTCAGGATGACGATGGGAAGTTTAGTATGGCGAACACACCGTCATCCCATGCCCAACTTCATCGTCATTCCGTGCCCCGACACGGAATCTCAAAAGACCATACTCTTTATATAAGTATATACCCATCTAGCCCAACATTCGCTAGATATGCAGCGATAGACTCTTGAGTGTTTTCTATATACTCTTCAGAGTTTGCAAAACTTACTACCATTCCGCCTCTGTCCCCAGAGTTGTCGATTTCACTTATCCAGTAGTCATATCCAGCTTGATCAGCTTGACGATTGAGAATATTTTGATAAAGTAGATCTATAAACTGATAGTTATCAACAGAAGCTCCATATAAGTTTTGAAACTCTAGACTATCTGTAAATGCTTGTGCTGCACCTTGAATAGAGTTTCCACCACCTCCATTAACAGCGCTAATGAGGTCGTTTACCCAGTAGTTAAGTCCATCATTATCAGGAAGTCTATCAAAAAGTGCATTGTAAAATCTTGCAAACTCCTCTTGATTATCTCGTACTTCTACTGCATATCCAACGCTCATTCTGCCATCATCAAAGCCTAAGAACTCTATACTATTTAAAATATCTTCTATCCCAGGGCTAGTTACAGTATATGTCCCATTGCTGTTATCTACTACATTTAGGGTATTTCTTATCCCAAGATAAAGAGCAGTATCAATGCCCTCACCACCAAAAAGTTGATTATTTCCAAGACCACCAATTAGTGTATCATCCCCATCTTCGCCATAAAGTATATCGTTTCCACTTCCACCACTTATAGTATCATCTCCAGCCCCACCATAAAGGGTGTTATTGCCACTTCTACCATCCATGATATCATTACCAGCAGTTCCGTAAAGGATATCATCAAATCCTACTCTTCCCATACCAACAACATTTCCACCATCAACACTATAACCCCACACACCAGCTTCACTAGCACCAGCTAGTTGATTGTTCGCAAGATTAAGCATAAACCCTTGGTCACCAGAGAAGTAAAACTCACTGTAGTGTACACCATCACCAGCTGAAAAACCAGCTCTCGCTACTTGCCCACCAAGACCGTCCGTACCGCCACTTGCTCCACCAGTTGTCCAGTTAATATCCTCATATCTAAAGACTATATCAAAGTTACCCCCACCAGTAGAGACAAGTTGAAGCTGAAACGCATTAAGCTTGTCGGTTCCCCTATAGAAGTACCCTACATCATCCCATGTAGCAGTAAATGTATTTGTTGTTGTATCTATATCATACCATGTCAGGTTCGACCCCATAGAGTTCCCACCAGGTGTTGGAGTTACATACTCACCTCTAGTATCCACATCAGCCCAAAAAGGTGCGATTATAGGATTAGTAAAATTTTCCCCTATGGCCGTAGGAGTATATGAAGAGAGCCCACGACCAAAGGATACATTTCCATTATTATTGACATAGAGCCCATCCCAGTTTGTTCCAAAAAAGTTCATTCCATCAGGAAAAATAGAACTAAGGTCTACAAATGAACTATACCCATCATCATTTCTTCTAACAAAATTCTCCCCAAACCCAACATCTCCACCAAGGCCATTTACCAATGCCGCCATTTCATAGTCCTCACTTTTTAATTTAACATAAAGTATGGTAACCAATAATATAAAAAAACTTTAAGTGTTTATCCCAAAAGAATGGTTTTATATTTTAGATAGTTACCAAAAGTAGCCCAGTAAACTACTTAGACTTACTCTTCTTGCACACCCTCACTATCTCCACAAGACTCTTCATAAAAATCTTTAAAAAATTCCTTTATCTATTTTTCTATATTTTATCTTTGACAAACAGATTATTTTTAAAATTCGTTATATCATAAATCATCTGCCTCGTTCGCATATCCCTAGCTTCAACTGTTAAATGAAAGTCTGTGTTAAAATAGTGCTCTTTTTCATACATATACTCAAAAGGCTCACCCACAAACCGCCAACCTCTCTTTCTCACCTCTTCTGGCAAGTTCTCATAAAACCACAGCTCTTTAGGATCACTTTTATACTCATCAAAAAAGAGCATAGTACTAGGCATAAAAATAACCTCCGCATCTCTAGCCTCACACCACGCCACAAACTCCCCAAGATACTCCCATGCCAAAGCATCCCCTCTATATATCTCCCCATAGTTATTTGCCATCAGCGCATCAAGCTCTCCTCTTATCGCCTCACTCTTAGCCGCCGCCGTTGCACCCACCTGATCACCTCTTGCATCTACATTGTGCGCACCATAAAGCCCACTACTAACAGGTGTGCCACCTTTTGCCTCATAACCAGCTAAAACTCTCTTTACGGTAATATTCCAAACCATCAAAAACTGCTCCCTTAGCGTCAGAGCATAAAAAACCCCCATATCACGAGAAAAGATAGTATCTATCATCTGCGCATTAGGCACACCATCATAAGTATAAACATGATACTCCAGCGGCAAAACCACAACATCACCCTCTTTTATAACCTCTTTTGCTTTGTAGAGCATAAAGGGAAGCAAAACCCCAGCATTAACCCCAAAGTTTACAACCCTCATCCCAAGTGCAACTTCAAGCATCTCACTATTGATGCCAAAGAGTGCATTAGAGCCACTAACTATAACAAGTTTCCTCTCCTCTATACTCTGTGCATAAGCTCTTTTCTTCTCATAAACATCAAAAACCCACTGTGAGGACTCCGTAGCTCTTCCACTCATCCCAAGCACCAAACCACCCCAAAACAAAAACAAAACCACCAAAGCTATAAAAAATCGTACAAAAAATCCCATCATCTCAATCTTTAAAAGTTAAAGTAGACAAAAGTAGCCGCTGGCGTAACCGAGAGCATCTTAAGACTCACAAAAAACAAAACCCCAGCCAACACCCCATGCCACCCTTTTACTCTCACCACGCCATCTCTCATCCCCAAAACCTCAGATGCATTTGGCAAAAACCAAACCAACAAAAGACCAGCCCCAAGAAAAGCCGCATCTACATAACCAAGCTCAAAAGCTCCAAAACTAAAAAGCCTCTCATAAAGCCTCAAAGCCTCACCCACACTACTACTAAAAAAAAGAACCCAAAGTAGCGTAACATAGAAAAAAGTCAAACCAACAGCTAAAATCTTAGGTAACCGCACACCACTAAGATGCACAACAACAAGCCCCACGCCATGCATAACTCCCCAAAGCAAAAAGTTCCATCCAGCACCATGCCAAACGCCCCCGATAACCATAGTAGCCAGCAGTGCAAACATCTGCACCCCATAACCACTTCTACTACCCCCAAGAGGTATATAAATATGCTCCCTTAAAAACGCCCCAAGTGTCATATGCCATCTTCTCCAAAACTCACTAATATTTCGTGCCTTATAGGGCGAGAAAAAATTAATTGGCAAGAGGATTCCAAACATCAACCCAAGTCCTATAGCCATATTGGCATATCCGCTAAAGTCAAAGTAAATCATCAAGCTATAACTAAAAAGCCCAGCCCAATCCTCATAGCTCTCTCTCACCAAGCTATCCGCCAAAACAACCTTACTAAACATCCCCATACTAAAAAGCACAACCCCTGCCTGAAACTTCTTCATATCAAACCGCTCAAGCACCCCACGCTTCACCTGTCCCATCATTACATTATAATGTACTATAGGGCCAGCAATAAGTTGCGGAAAAAACATAACAAAAAATAGATACTCCCAAAAAGAACCAAGCTCGACTCTTCTTCTATATGCATCCACTATATAAGCAATCTGCTGAAATGTATAAAACGATATAGCAAGTGGCAACACCACACTCCCATCGCTTAGATGCAAAAAACCGCTATACTTAAAGTAACCCAAAACCAAAACATCAAACCCAACAACACTAAACACTACAAGCTTAGCACCAAACCTACCCCAAAGCACTCTAGCCCCAGCATAGTTCACCATCACAGAGACAAAAAGCAGACCCAGATGCAGCATATCCCACTGCGCATAAAAGACAAAAGAGGCAAATACAAGCAGATACATCCTAAAAGATGAGGGCACAAATCTATACAAAACAAGCAGAGGTATCAAAAACAAAAAGATAAAATCATAAGAGTGAAAAAGCATCAAAACCTGCTATTTTTAAAAAATTATAGCACAAAAAACTAAAACCGTTTCCATCCTCTAAAGCACCTCATGTAGACTCTAAACACCAATTTTTATATTTCCTTTAAGTTTGTTTCTGATACAATTACCATCGTTTCACCTAGGAAGGCATGCTACATCTAGTCTAAATGCAAGGCTAAGATGTTAAATTTAAATTCAAATGACATCTGGCTCTTAGGCTAGATCCTGGGTTAGACTTAATATTAAGGAGAGAAATATGACAAGAAATCAAATTGTTGAGCTTTACTCAGCGACATTTAACAGAGCGGCTGACGCTGATGGTGTTGCTTATTGGGAGACTCAAACAAACCTAACACAAGAGCAAATGGCAAATTCATTTGTAATATCTGAAGAAGCAGTTGCTTTATACCCAGCAACTCAAACAAACACTGAGTATGTTACAGCGATATATAACAACCTATTTGGTAGAGCACCAGATACAGCAGGTTTAGCTTACTGGGTTGGTAAATTAGATGATGGTACAGATAAAAAAGAATCAATGATAGCAGCATTTATCAATGGTGCAGCTGCAGCTGATAAAGCAGTTTTAGATAACAAAACAGCTGTAAGTCTTTACGCTGTTGAGCAAGGTTCAAACACAACAACTGTTTCACTAAGTTCTGTTGATGCAACTGAAACTTCAGTTACTGCTGCAAAAACTGCTGTTAACGAAGCTAACCCTAATTTTGGTGAGACTTTTGTGTTAACTACAAGTGCTACTGATGTTTTAAACGGAACAGCTAAAAATGATTTATTTGATGGTTCAATCACAGATTCACTTCAAGCAGGTGATATCTTATTAGATTCATCATCAACAGATGCGGATATCCTTAATGCATCAGTAACTACTGATAATATTAAAGCAAGAATCCAAAATGTAGAAACATTAAACATTGATGGTAAATATGTAACTACAGGATTAGACCTAACAGATGTTACAGGTGGAAAGAGCTTAAATCTAAACACAGGATATAGTAATGGTACGGCTAAAGTAACAGCTGCTTCAACATTAGCTACAGAAAAAATTAAAACTGGAGACAGTATAAAAACTCTAGATATAGAAGCTGCTGGTTTTGGAACAAGAGATACATTAGTTGTTGATGCAAATAAAGCTGAAGAAGTTACTCTTTCAGTAATAGCAGCTGGAGCAACAGCAATCAATAAATTTGATGTAACTACAACAGGTAATGTAACGATTGATACTATGGCAGCAAACTCTGAAGTTAAGCTAAACTTATCAGATGCTAAAACTACAATCACAGGTGATGGAGCTTTAGGTTCATTAACAATTAACCAAACAGGTGTAGATGGTGAAATCACTATTGGTGGAGCTATGACTGCTGTTGCTACTGCAACTGGTAAAGTTAAGACTACAATCAATTCAGATAAAAATGTAACAGTTAAAGCTGACATTGCAAACATTGGTGGTACAGCAATGGATTCATCAGGAGCAGGTGAATTAACAGTTCAGATTACTGATGCTTTAGTGGCGGGAGGAACTGATTTAAGTTCTGTAAAAGCAGATGTTATCGATGTATCAAAAGCTGTAACAGGTGCTGCAGTAGTTACAACAAACGCAAGCTCAAAAGTAAAACTAAGTGCTGATGTAGCTGGAACTTCTTTAACTATTACTCAATCATACGATGCAACTAAAACAGGTGCTGATGCGTTGGCTAATGGTAAAGGTACACTTTTACTAGAAGTTGCTAAAACTCAATCTACAGATGTAATCATTGGTGCTAAAACAAAAACAGTAATATTAAACGCTGGTGTAGATAAAGATGCTAAAGCACACGAAACAATCACAGTAGATGATTTACAATTAGGTGCAAACGCTGATACTCTTCTAATCCAAGGTGCAGAAGATTTAACATTAACTACATTAACAACAAATACAGCTGGTGCTAGTTTCATCAGTGCTGCAGATATGACAGGAAACCTAACTGTTGCTGCAATTGTTGGAACTCAGCCTGCTACAATTACACTTGGAAAAGGTAACGATAAGTTAACTACTAATGCAGCTGGAAAGTTCACAATCGAAGGTACAGCTGGTAATAACACAATTAACATCGCTAATGCATTACTTGGTTCAAAAGTAAACGGTGGTACAGGTGATGATACAATTACAGGTAACGCATTAGGTTCAACACTAAACGGTGGAGCTGGTAACGATACAATCTCTATCGGTGGTACTGTTGGAACAACAATCGACGCTGGAGCTGGTAACGATATAGTTAACCTTAAAGTAGCTGGTGGAGTTAATAAAGTAACAGTTGGTACAGGAAACGATATAGTAAACTTAGCTGCAGATGTTGGTACAGCTGCTACAGATACAGTTGAAATCACAGACTTCGTAAAAGGTACAGATAAATTAGTACTTACAGGTACAGATACAGTTGGTGCAGTTGATGTTACAAAAGCTACTGTTGCAAACAATGTTTATACATTCAATGCAGATTATGTTGTAACACTAAAAAATAACACAGCAACAGATATGTCAGATTCAGTTCAGTTAGGACACTTTGGTATAGATGCTGCAGATGCTACTTTAGCAGCAGCTCAAAAAGCTTATGATGATAAACTTCTTGCAGGTACAGCAAATGCAACTGATTACGCTACTTTAGCAGCAGCTAAAAATACAAATGCTGTAGCTAATGCATTCACAGCAAAATTAGGAGCAGCAGCACCAGGAGAAACAGTAAAAGCTGGTTCATTAGATGACACTATCTTACTTACAAATGCAGCAGCCGCAGCAAATATAGTAACAGTAACATTAGGTGCAGGTAAAGATAGCGTAATTATGCAAGAGAGTGCAACAGCACATGTAATTACAGACTTTAACAAAGCTGAGGATATTTTAATTCTTGCAGGTGCAGCTACAGCAGCAGTTGACTTAACAGCAATTCAACCAAATGGAGCAACAGCTACATACGCATTTGGTGGTGGATCTGAATACAACATCGAATTAACAGATGTAAAAGAAGATTATGTAAAATCATTCGTACAATTAGGTACAAAAGATATTGCATTTACAGCAAAAGACGGTGTAACAACAAAAGGTGGAGATTTAGCTGACTATATCACTACTAATGCAACTGGTGGACATTTAATCGTTGGTGGAAAAGGTGCAGATTCTATTACACTTTTAGGTACTACAAAAACTGAAACAGTACAAATAGCAGCTGGTGATTCAATCGTTGGTGCTATGGATACAGTAATAGGTTTTGAAGCAACTGCAGCAACTGCAGATGTATTAAAATTAACTTCTGAAAACATCGCTACAGTAGTTGGATCAACTAAAGTTGGGAATATTACAGGTGTAACAGTTAAAAATGGTGTTGTAACAGCTTGGGAAGGTATTGACAATGTAATCAATGCAGACACTCTAGATGCAGCATTAGCATTCTTAGCAGCAAATGTTGGTGGAACAGATACAATCGCATTTGAATACGCACAAGATCTGAATGGAAACGGAGTTGTTACAGATTTCAATGAGAAATCAACATTTGTATTCCAAAATGGTGCAACAGATACAGTAGTTGAATTAGTTGGATTATCAGGTGTAACAGCACTTGGTACAACAGCAGGAGCTAATACTATTCATATTGACGCTATATAAGCTAATGCAAAGGGTGTCAGGCACCAAAACAGGAACAAAACTTAGTTTTACCTTAACTGAGTTTGACACACTTTGATACTCTTTCAGTCCTACTTTCATAAGTAGGACTTTTTTTACTCTTCTTTTCTACTTAAC
>Ga0265293_10006366_pt1 | contig 18976 bp, 24 predicted proteins | sample Munlanlewell138R_FD_192505 | JGI IMG/M metagenome (GOLD analysis project Ga0265293, IMG submission 192505) | Leachate microbial communities from a municipal landfill in Southern Ontario, Canada - Leachate well 138R | ecosystem: Engineered > Solid waste > Landfill > Unclassified | place: Canada... | reverse complement strand
GTAATCTGGATCACCTTCTATGATATTGTCCGATTTTCTTGACCCTGTTGAGTCAGAGCTTCTGAAGGGAGTTTTGTCTGTCTCAAGTTCTTCTCTGGAGTTTTTAATAACCCTTGGTGCAGTATCCTCGGGGTCTATGCTGCTGTCGTCCCCAACGTACCTGCCTCGGCCCGCAACGATGTCTACCGTGCCGGAAAATCCTCTTACTTCATCCTCTTCATTGTATAGTGCCGACCCTGACCTATCTTCCCCAAGGCAAATAAGAGCATTGTTTGAACCCTGTATTATAAATTCTCCGGGCCTCTTGTTCCATCGGGGTACTGGCTCTGGTGTTCTCATTCTGGACGCAATTGCGTTTTCCATAATGATTTCAAATGGTTCCTTGTAGTCAACCTCTGGTTTTAATGTAGGGTGCTGTGGTAATCCATTTGGGAATCCGGGAACATGGGTTTCGTTGCTGTCAAGATTCTGCTCACTCGTAGAAATCTGGGCAGGATCATTCTCTTCATCATATTGCCTGTCGTGATGGGTGTAGTTTGGGTCTTCGTTGATTCTATAACCATGAATCCTAGACATCCAGTACCCTAACCTCATTCCCTTTCCGGTATAGTCCGGATAAACCACATGGACCACTTCGCCGGGCTGAACTGGCATCATAAGATGAGACGAAAAGAATGGAAATAATAAAGTATTGCCCGATCCCAAGTTGCCCATGTCGTCGCTGATAAGCCGTGCGATTATAGTATTGACAGGCATCATGTCGATTAGTTCGGGGTTATTAACCGAGAGTCCGATGTTTTCTTTAATTTCGTCTGTTACAAGAGATAAGTCGCAAATTACATCTATGACAACTGCCTTCTGCAAAGTAGGCGGAGGACCGTCTCTACGGAGATTTCGTAGTTCGTTCCATATGTTTCCTTGCTTGTTGCCTCCTACAAGAACCCGTGAAGCATTATAATTGTCTGTTGACATGCCTATAACTAGAAACTACAATCATATTTAGAGCCATGATCAACACCTCCGGCAAAATAAAATTAAAAAAAGTCATTCAAAAAATTGTTAAAGAACAAGTAGACGATGCAAGGTTTTTCCCGCCCACAACAGATCTAAATAAAACCATAGATGAAATTGGCCTCGCCATCGATAATATCATGACTGGTTTCGATGACCTCAAGCGACTCTTTGCGGAGCTAGGTAGTTTAAAAGGTGAACTTAATCATCAGGCTCAGGAAGACAGTGTTATTTTTTCGCCGTCCGTAAATAATCGTGAGTTACTAAGAAAGACCCTAGATGAAATTGGTCTTGATTCCTCTCTGATTGAAATCCTTGACCTCGAAGCCTTAGAAGAAATTGGCACAGCCTACGAAGAAGGTTATTTTTCTCTATAAAACCTTATAAGCTTCTTCAATTTCATCCATAAAGAAAACCATCATCCGGAGTTGCCTTTCCTTCCATTTCACGACTCCAATTTCTAAAAAGGGAACTGGGGGGTCTCTTTCGATTCTACATACCGTGCCCACTGCCTCGCAGTTTTCAATTTCATCCCGATTAAACCTTGAAGAATAGGCAGTCTGGCCTCCATCAACAAGCCCGTATTTCCTAGGGTCTTTGAACTTAATTTTAATAACATCTCCTACGTCAATCTCGCTAGGGTCGATTGTTATCTTTGATTTACGAAACTTTTTCTTTATCTTATTCTTTAATCTTTGAAGAAAGGACATCAACTCTGCCTCCAACAGAAGGAACGAACTGAGAAGCACACCTGATGGCCTCTTCTAAAAAATCTTCGTTCCTTTTGTGTAGTTTAAGGCCATCATTCTCTTTTTCATGTTTTAAAACAGAATAACAATATCCGTCCGCAACATCTCTGCCAGAACCTATTGCAACATAGGGCCTATCATGAGCCATGATTTGGTAATTGCTTTCTACCTCAAAAATGGCCCCACTTTCCATTACAAATAAAAATGAAAACGTTTCATGTTCTATGTCGCTTGACTCATTGAAGCAATTGCGAATCATTGGAACCACCTCTTGAACAAGATACGCCAACTCATCTTTTGATTTAAGCTTTCTAGGAAAATCTATCACATATTCTAAAAGCTGCCCAAGGCGAAAACTACCACAATATCCAATGAGCATATTGTTTTTTTCAAATATTTTTTTGGACTTTAAGGCAGTTTTTGCACTATCACTATAACCGTCGGAATCGCCAGCGATATATCTCATTCCAATATCATGATCAACAAAACCTATTACGCAAGTCATATTTTTAATTAGAACAAGCGTAGCGTTTTTTACTCATCATAAAATTGTAAACCAAGTGAAGCATATCCAATAATGTCAAAGAGGCAGTCTGCTGACGCACTCTTTGTGATCGACCCATTTGAAAGCCTCGACATCTTTTCTAGCAATTTGCTGTTTAACAAAAATGCTTCATAGTCTTTGCATAAGACCCCGTTTGGATATAGAATCCTTAGCATTTTGCCGACATTTTTCTCTGTAGGTCCATATATTTCTCTTTTTTCGTAAAGTTCTTTTGCTATATTGCTTTGAAGTGCTATAAATTCTGGTGTTTCGACGTCATATTCCGCATAAGAATATTCAATGGTTCCTTTATATTTTCCTTCGTTACAAATTCTATAACTCAGGCCAATGAGGTCACTGTATGAATCATCTCCAAAAGAGTCTTTATCTACAGTTATCTTTCCAATTTTATCAAACAAACGAACTAAAAGGAAGGCCATCTCATACTTTTCTTTTTTAATTTCATCCGGCCAAAAAAGCTTTAGAAAATCTATAGATTTAGAAAATGAATTTCCATAGGAAGCATTCTTTCTGTCGATATCTTTTCCAAAGTCGGCCAAAACCTTTTCAAAAGAAGAGTCCTTCATGAGTGCTGCTTCTCCTCAAAGAGAATATGAAGCAAGGGCATCATGAGTTCCTTTGTGGCCCGTGCGTATTCGCGAATCTCCCACTGTGCATCTTCTTTGGTTCTCTGATGAAGGAAAAACAAAATGGTCTGTAAGGAACAGGTCCACACGCACTCTGTGTAAATATTTTGCGGCAAAAGCATCCTCGCCTGCTCCTTTGCTACTCCTGCTTCCACAAGGCGCTTATATGCCTCGTAAGAGGCTTTTGAAGATTCGATGAAGATCTTGTTCGGGTTTTCCCCATTAAGTTTCTCTAGGGAGCCGTAGGAGCCCTGCTTGTTGTCAGAAGACTGCATTCTTACAACTTCTGGAATATAGAATTCTGGATTAAATTCTATATATCTTCCCGATGCCTCGTTCCAAGAAGTATCAATGACCTCAATTGACCCTGTGTCTACTCCAATATTTTCATGCTCAATCCATTCTGAACCAATCTGGTATTTCCACCACTGTCTAAAAACAAAAAGAGGAGCCTTGATTCTAAAGGTAAAGTACGAATGGCGAAATGTTGAGAAGTGTTCGTGCTCATAAAGAAAACGAATAAGCCTTTCGTCTTTCTCGGAAAGCTCATTGGACTCTTTGGCAAAAGATACTCTGGCTGCGTTTACAATCTTAAGAAGAGGATCACTAACCATTCCATCGGTAAGTTCCACGTGTCCATGATCAAGCACATTGATTTTACTAAAATGTTGCGTTATATCAAATTTTGTCATCGTGAAAGTAGTTTAGCGCATGATTCGTTTAATTTTCATTAGGCCGCGAAATTGTTTGCTTGATGAAGAATATTTGAGCACAGGAAAATGTTCAACACTAATGAGAGATATGGGAGGGTGGTAAATAATTCATAATCTCTGAAGATAAGCTTAGATAGGATAGAAAGAAATGTTCATATAAACCATAATTGTTCAACAAGCATGAGATAATGGAATAGAAGATTTAAGAATCAATAATTCCTTATGGGAAGTTGTCTATTTAATCTTATGGCGAAGATTGAAAAAACAATCATTGAAGAGATTATAGATATTAAAGATGCCCTAGAAAGCGGAGGCGGGGGAAATGCGCACTTCATTGAATCTTCTGCGAATATTGGTGGACGAAACATTGTAAATACTGTAGGAACTATTAAAAAATCTATTGAAGATGGCCTTGGATCAACTTACTTTAATTTGACCAGCACCGATGATTCAAACGATCCTGTTGTTCATGATTTTGTTTATTATGGCGAGAGTGAAGGGTACAGCAAGAATTTCGTTGCGGATGCGCCCGGACACAACGGTATTTATATGGAACAAAAGGGAATTGGAGATAATGCCTCATTTCTTGGTATATCTCCGGATTTTGAGGCATGGGGACCTTTTGACCTAAAGATGCTTCAAACCCCTGATGCGGGAGTGGGTTCCATGATGTTTTGTGCTGATGTAATTGATACCAGCACTTCAACAAAAGTCGGGTCGTTTGAAGCAGTTGGACTTGGAGACTTAGTTAACGAGAAATATTACCTCAGTTTTGGACAGGACGCAGATGGAGACACATTTGGTAATTTTGCCGTATACGGAGAAACCACAGATCTTGATATAGAAACGAGTTCAGAAGACGGTGAGAGCTACGTTCGAATCTATGGAAAAATAAGGCCACCGGGAGGGGCCGGAGTGCTTGACTCGGCTGAGCTAATCCTTAGCACGCGGACTAAAGATTCCTTAGGAGTAGAATGGAGATATTGTTCAATCTCTCTTAGAGAAAAAATTAGACTCGATGGAGATATTGAATTTTACGGCGCTAGCCTCAAGGCAAACGAAGGTAGTTCCATATATCATAAAACCTGGACAAATGTCGTAAACGATGGTGGAGTATCGACCGATGCCCGCGGAACCATTCTTGTAATGAAACAAGATGGAGAAATCGAAGGCGCTAGACCTCCGGCGCATAACGTTGTCTCAGTAGAACCAGAGCCATTTTTAAATGTAGACGAAATAGATGTCGAGCTTCCCGGAAATACCGTTCATTATATAACAACAGAGTTTGATAATATTAATAACGATCCTTCTGCAAACAATCTCGATAGAAGAATCATGGGCAACGGAACAATCAAAGTAAAACCCTTAACCACAGGTCTTACCGCAGTAGACATCCCTATCGAAACCATTGCCACTGGACGAACTGGTATAAGTGTCGCCTACGGAACAGCAAACGCGATCAATGAAGCTCTAACAATGACAACTACTTGCTTTGTTAAAGAATTCGAAGACGGCTCGGGCAACAAGGTTCTTCGGGTTTATTTTGATGCTGTTGATCTAGATTTCCATGAAATAAACTATTCGTTTACTGCAACATTCCAAAAACTCATATAAGATCAACTGTTTGGCCGGATAACCTTTACGCCGGGAAATGCCGGCTTATTATCATTTTTATTTGGAGAGTTTCTTAATCTGCCGCCACCAATTTGATCATAACCCGCAAGATTTCTCATGAGTTGATTGGTTTTGCGTAATAATCCGGCAATCTTTTGATCTAATTCTGCTGTTTTGTCATTGCGCTTAAGTTTGGGGTCCATAAAAAATTCAAATAAATCATCCATTACATCGCCACCCCATGGATGAGCAGGTTTTCCAAACACAGATTTAAACTCATGGCCAAATTTATTTATGCGGAAAACAAGCTCCCAAAGTTTTGAAGAATCTTTCGGTATTCTTTCTAAAATACGAATGAGTTCCCCGGCTACTGTTTTAAACTCATCCCTGTCAAGCTCGTCCATTTGAACATAGTAATTGTAGATTTCTTTAAATCTATCTAGACTTGAGTATGCATTTTCAACAAAGTTTTCCGCGGCTCCCAAGTAAGAATTAAGAGGCTTGGCTTCTGTATACGCACCCTTGATTTTTCTTTTTGCTTTATTAAAAAAATCGAACTCTTGTAACTGTTTTGCAATCTCAGCCTCGACAAGCATTTTAAGTTTATAATCCATGATAGCATTAAGTAGATTTGGACCTTGACTTTCGGGGATCTTCGATATACATTAAGTGAATGATATCCTTACTTCTCATCAAGGTTGCCGGATATATGACTGGATGCTCGATAGGGCTCTGGTTTTTGCGATCGGCGATTTCGCGCGCAAGTAGTAGCGGAGCCAATGAGATCGAAAAGTAATTTCCGAATAAGGTTTCATGAAAATTGTCATAGGATACAGGTACACTTAGAAAGTGCTTGACAATCCTTTAATTATTTTATATACTGCTCTAGCGATATTCGCCATCACGGTAACAATCAACAATAATAAAAGAAAAAACTAACACCCATGAACGATAATAAGCTTTCTATCAAAGAAAAAATCAACTGTCTTCTGGATTGTTATGGAGACATTGTTATTTCAAAAAGCAACGACGACTGTAGGGCTTACATCGTTAAGGCCACATATGTGTTTTATGATGAGGAAACCAAAGAGCCTCGACGTCGAAATGTTTCCATTGGCAGCGGAAGCAGCGTAGAAGAGGCCATTGCTGTCTCTACGGTTAATAAATTCTGGAAAGTCAAAGGATATGAAGATCTTCATGTGGCTGACCAGAAAATTCTTGAATCTGTGTATGATATCATTAGTCCTCTTTGTGGTAATAATCTCAACGTTCAAATTACAGGAACCTTTGTTTCTTTTGAACTTGAGGAAAAATACAAGGACGCCCCTAAAACATATCGTACGTTTGCTGATGTTAAGGAAATGTACGCTAAGACCTTTTTTAGGGACGGCAAAATTGGATTTATGCGACTCAAACAAGTCGGCACCTATAGTTCTCCCGGAGGTTTCTAGTAAACTCCGCAACCTTGAAAACAATAGAGCTTGGCGAAAATCGCTTACTGGAATTTATCATCATAATGAATATTGGTTTTGACATCGACGCTGATTGCGGACTTATGAAATTGGAGGCTGTTCCCGAACTTATCCTGAAAGATCTATCCGTCACGATAGAAAAAGCAGCAGGTGCCTTGGCTGAGATAGCCAAGGCACACAAAGTGGCCTGTACTATCGATGTGGGGTGCAAAGTCGGAATGGAGTATATTCCGACCGAGCACAAAGTGCTTCGCACTGCCAATACTAAGGTTTCATGCAATGTGTGGTACAATGATATTCCGAATTCTTGGGGCTCTGTTTTGAATAATGCGCCAACTAGAATTCGCTGGTTTCAAGGAAAACGCCAGATTATGGGATCTTATTTGGATTCGGTGCGAATGAAGTACTTGCTATATCCCGACCAGCCTGATAAGGCAAGAGCTTATTGGAATCTTGATGGCATGTTAAAAAATGCATTTGATATTGAAAAAATGTCATCACGGGTGCGAACCAGACTAATTTGATAAAATGAACAAAGATAAAACATATTCATTGTTTACTCTAGATAATCTATCGGCACCAAAGAGAATCGAACTATATTCTCATGGAATAACACTAAATTCTTTGAGATCAAACTAAACAAATATGAAAACAAAGATAGACTAAGACTATGATTGAAAACTTTAAAGACACAGACCTATATAATTTTTTTCCGTTATCTTATGATGTATATCATTGGCATTGCCGGAGGATCAGTTGTCTATCTTGAAGAACTCGCGGGCTCCGCATGGTCGATTTGCTGATTTGGATGAGGATAAGCTGCGGGGCGGTTACTACACCCCGGAGGCTGTTGCTGATTGGCTATGTGCATGGGCAATCCAGTCTTCTAGTGACTCCGTGTTGGAGCCAAGCTGCGGTAATGGCGTTTTCCTTGAAGCTGCAGTGCGCCGCCTCCGCTCCCTAGGCGCTACGCCTGCCAAGATCGCACACCAGCTGCGTGGCGTCGAAATTGTTGCCCATGAAGCAAAAGCAGCCGCTGAACGCCTCCGTCCCGAACTCGGAAAGTCGGTCGAGAAAGTTGTCTATAATTCCGATTTTTTCGCGTGGTGGCAGAAGACTGATAAACCAGCTTTCGATGCCATTATCGGAAACCCGCCGTTCATTCGCTACCAGTCGTTTCCGGAACAACAGCGCACCCTCGCCATGGCGATCATGGGGGAGCAAGGGCTAGCGCAAAATCGTCTGACCAATATTTGGGTGCCATTTGTCGTGGCTGCAACCGCCAGCTTGAAGCCCGGTGGACGCCTTGCGCTTGTTCTGCCGGCAGAAATCCTACAGGTAACCTACGCGGCGCAGCTTCGGTCTTATCTGACAGACCATTTTGAACGCATCGATGTGATCGCTTGCAATGAACTGTTCTTCGAGAATGCTGAACAGGAAGTTGTGTTGCTTCTAGCGGATGGAGCGCTGGCATCCGCATCTGAAGATAACACCTGCCAAGTCGCAGTGACGGCGGCTCAGACGGTCGCTGATATTATAGAGGTCGAGCCTAGCATGATGCTGAAACAGGCGGAGCCCAAGATTATCCGTCATGACAGTGAGAAGTGGCTGAAGTACTTTCTTGACAACCGGCAGATTGCGTTCATGCGCGAACTGCGCGACGCAGCAATCACGACACCTATGTCCTCGTATGCCAGTATCGGCGTTGGTGTTGTCACGGGGAAGAACGAGTTTTTCGCGCTTTCATCTGAACAGGTAGAGGAGTTGGAGCTTGAAGGCTATACGACACCCTTGGTGTCTCGCACTGCCCAGCTCAAGGGTAGCACAATCAGCAAGGCCGACTGGCAATCCCTCGCGGCCAAGGGTCATCGCGTTTACTTACTCAATATCTCAAAGGAGCAAGCCAGCAAGATCAGTGCAAAACTTCGCTGGTACATCGAGGAAGGCGAGCGAAAGAACTTTCATAAGGGATCCAAGTGCTCGACCCGTGATCCTTGGTATCTGGTGCCCTCTGTATGGGTACCGGACGGTTTTGCTTTTCGGAATGTTTATGATTTTCCGCGCATGGTACTGAATACTTCGGGAGCCACGTCCACCGACACGATCCACCGGATACGAATCCATGGCGCAGATCCGGAGCGGGTCATTACCAACACTTACACATGGCTCACGGCGGCGTCAGCCGAGATCGAAGGCCGGAGTTATGGCGGCGGTGTGCTGGTGCTTGAAACAACAGAAGCCGAGCGACTGCTGATGCCGGCGCAGCTCAACGGAGCAATGCCGCTTAAGGAAGTGGACCGGCTTGTCCGCGCCGGTCGGCTGGATGATGTTCTTGAAGAAAACGCAAAGATTATCCTGCGCGGGCATATGGGCCTGTCGGTCGCGGAGTGCAACCTCTTAAAGAGCGTCTGGACACAGATGCGGGACCGACGGAACTCCCGTCGTCTCAGCGGGCGGAAAGGTACAAGATGACAGTAACGTGCGGCATATGCGGATCCATCGTGAGTGGTGAGGGCGAGACCAAAGATTCCTACTTTTCGGACAACGGCTTTATGTAAGATGAGAAAAAAGATAAAATTCTTAAAAGAAAGATGATTTAAGTAATTGACTTCCTTTATTGGGTATGATATAACATAGGTAAATCAACCCCAACGAAAGAAAAACAATGCTTGGACGTGCTATCGCCATCGCCTCTATCGCCCACCAAAACCAAAAAGACAAGGGCGGCAATGCGTACATCCTTCATCCCATGAGGATTATGATGCGACTTCGCACAGACGACTCTGAGCTTATGTCCATCGCGATTCTTTATGATGTTGCTGAAGATTCACCTGAGTGGACGCTCGACAAGCTACGCGAAGAAGGATTTTCCGAGAGGGTCCTTAGCGCTCTTTCACTTCTAACGCACGACCCTTATACTTCCTACGAGGATTATATCAAGGCTATTGGGACCAATCCCGATGCCCGCAGGGTCAAGATGGAAGACCTTCGAGATAACTCGGATATCACGAGGCTCAAGGGAATCAGCGAAAAAGACTTTCGACGCATGGAGAAGTATCAAAGAGCTTTTAGATATCTACAAGGAGTCAACTCAGCTGCATCGGAATGTGACTATTGAGCCACTATCTTCTTATAGCCGCGAAAGTGGCTGTTTGACTTTGGCGCTTAGGAGAAAAGAGGCGCACTGATAAAGAAAGATAAGATATTTTGGCTTTCAATTCCATTTCGAGGCCGAAGATTCCTACTTTTCGGACACTTGGTATCCTTGCACGAACGGACACGCCGTTCTTGTGGGCGTGGACGATAGCGGGGAGATCCCTGAGGCGTATGAAGTGACCTCATGTTCGGTGAGCAAGGCGGCGGAAGATAACATCGCAGTCCTCGCAGATCAGGTATTTGAGGTGCGGGAGATACTAGAAATAGTCAAGCGGCGTGACCAAGTGGCCGCGGAGCGGTGGAATCTCCTTAAGATCTTAGACGAGGCGGTGAGTAAGGTGTACGTCGAGGGGGATAACGTAGCCGAGTGGTGCGCGCGCATAACCGACGCTGAAGAGATCCAACTTAATAGCACGGAGTACCCCTACGAAGGTACGGTGGTTATCTCCGAGGCGCAGTATGAAGTGCTTAAGGCCGCCGCAGAGATAATCAGGAAATCCCCCCATGAAACTCCCAAAGAAAACCCCTTAGAAGAAACAAAGAGCGCTTGACATGTAATTTTTTTTATGATATGATAAGCCCATGAATAAATCTGAACAAGCAAAACAAGTGGTGAAAATGATGCTGTTTTGGACAGGATCTGTAGTAATTGGTGCGCTGGCGGGTCTTGCTATGACTGTTTTCTTGGTCGGCTCCTTTGAGGTTATCTACAGTGCTTTCAGAGGAGTCAAGTTCGCCATTAGTGACGACACTGTAGAAAAGATTGTACTAGGCGGATTTCTTTTGGGGGCATTTCTTGGATTTGTAACCTATAGAGTAGCAACAATGACCGAAGAAGAGGCGCGGCAGATAATAGAGAATCACAGATCATCATGACTGAAAAGGCCCCGGAAAATATAAACAACAGAATCGCTCGCAAATTCACTCGCCTCATGCTAAGGTTCTATGAAGACACCGGCATACCTGTTTCATCTAAAGTCTCACTTCATGATTCGGAATATATAAATCGCTTTAGTGAATCTTTTAGGATTGCTAGTGTATATAAAAACTTACCTTCCGAAAACCCAGAAGATTATGTTTTTTATAAAGCAGAAGTAAGGATCATAGACAACGATTTTTCACGAATTAGAGCGTGCGACTTTTTGGATAAAATTTCGGGCTCATATAAACTTGGCTCATATAAAAATGATCCAAGAAGAATCAAAAATATTTTTATAAAGCGCGGACTGGCAGTTTGTATCTCGAATCCTCTGTACCATATTGAGACTGGCAAGATCATTTACGAAACGGACATAGAAACAATCTTAAAGACAGATTTAATAAGCTCTTTATATATCGCTATCGGGCGGCTCGTAAGTTATGACTGGAAATAATAACCTTAATGAAAACCACCTGCACAAAGTCCTCTCCGAGGTATTTGGGAAGAATTTTAATTCATGGGATAGATCTGTTATCATGACAGTTTGGAAAGTAGAAAAACCATCATATCTTCCTGTGCATATTATTGAAAAATACGCGTTTGATGAATCTTATTGGCAGTGGCTCTACATTGAATGGCATTTTCTTAATGACGACAGCGCGCGCTCAAAACAAAGAGGCTATAGGTTCGGAAGAGCAGCAGACTTCATTGAGAGCGAATACTCGCTTGCAAATTTGTCGCATATGCATTACCACAGATACGTCGCGTACCATGCCAATGATGGAGAGGTTGTCATAAAAACATTTAGCGGAGCAATAATAAAATGATAGAATCAGTCAAAGAAGAAATCCTAGTGTCAATCATTGAAAGCCTAGGCCGCTTATGGCAGGAAGATAAAATTCCCTTTGCCATTTCAATTCTAGATGATGGTGAGATATTAGATGGATGGAATTTTTTTGACTGGTATCACCTAACAACCGAAGAGAGAAAAGAATTTAGACAGTCTAATGATTACAAAAGGTTTGTCGTTGTCATTGATGTATGTGACTGTGATTCTGCCTTAGAAACCATAGACAAACTAGAAGGAAACGGACACAGTTCACAGGGTCTGCAAAGACTATTTGAAATTTACCACCCTATAAGACTATTTGAAATCCCTAAAGACAACTTACACAAAACCACAATAGAAGTACTATATCACACCAAATCTAATTCAATTGTAAATAAATACAGTACAAATAAAAAATTTAAAGAGTTATACAGCAGTTACAGACAACTGCTCAGGATCAAGGGGAGTATTTGTGGCTTAGGCCATGGGCAAAATCAATGAAAAAAGAAATTAAAGAACAGCTTATTTCCGCTGCGCTAGAAAATTTAAGCGGACTATGGAGAGATAGTAAAATTCCCCTTACCATTACAATTAGTCAAACTGATTTGAATATTGCTCCGTGGATGCATATACAGTACGATACGACTCCAGAAGAAAGAGAACTATTTTCAAAAACAAACCAGAATAAATTTAAACGATATAATTTTGAGGTCGGTATCGACAACAGCGAGGCGACATGCGATATGCTAAATGAACTTTTTGGAATATCACAAGCAGGCTTTGCAAGGGGTTTTAAAGTACCAAAAAACAAACAAAGGGGAGACTCCGTGACATTTGGGTTCAAGTACAGAGTCTCGATTTCTATTTTGTATTGCCCGACTTCCGGTGCCATTGTAAACAATTTCTCTACACAATCAAGAATAAATGAATTCCGAGAAATGTTTAACGGCTATTTTAATACTCGTTTGATAAATAATCTTGCATATCAATTGACAAGTACTGGATTTCAGCCTATACTCTCAGGACAATGAAGACGTTTATCAACTTGTTGCTGATTTAGAGAGTGTCCTTCAAAATCACGAAGAAATTTATTATGACAATCTTTACAATAAGAAAGTGAAAAAGATTTATGTTGATGCATTGGGCAAGCTTAGAAGCTTAATTTACGATCTTGAAGAAAAAGCAGTAGACATAGACGTTTGAATTGAAAACAGTTCGTTAAACTTTAATGGCATTCTATATTTACCAATGAAGAGGTCCAAATGTCAAATATTACCCCTAGGAAACTAAAGAGAATTATTGAGTCCACCGTTGAAAAGGTGCTCCGTGAGCAATCCAATCTTAGCATATCATCTGCTATTGATCACAATGACGGAGATGTTCGCAAGGTATTTAGAGACTTGGCAAATCGAATTTTCGATCCCATCAAAGAGAAATACAATGAAATGATCGAGCTTTTTAGTCAGATTGATCCGGAAGACTATGAAGCTTCACGTGAAGTTTTCCTTGATGGCAAAGAAGCATTTGAGGAAATTAGACGCGAGTATGAATATTGGAACATGAATATTCCGGAGGAAGTAACGCAATCCTCTAATCATTATGGGCGTTTAACGACCGTATTAAGAGATCGCGGACTTCCAAGTGGCAACATAGAGGCGACAGCGCTTGCCGAGGGAAAGAAAAAGCTTATGGCTGCGATCGAGCAATTGATGAATAAGGCTCTCAAAATAAAGAATGACACAGAGAGGTCATTCTACACCATTAGCCCCAAAAAGCGAAAAGATCAAGATAAATTCTGGTAAGTTGATTGCCATGGTATAAAACTTCATTTCGATATGGTATAGTTGCCATATGAAAGAAGTAGAAAATTCCGGTTCGATCTTGCATGTTTTAGATTCACACAGTGCAAGGCGCGGATTACAGACCTTCAAATATGAAGATCGTATAGAGCTATGGAATTCCGCGAAGTGTTTAACGGCTATTTTAATACTCATTTGGTAAATAATCTCGCATATCAGTTGACAAGTACTGGATTTCAGCCTATACTTTCAGGGCAATGAAGACTCTATTAAACGCCATTAACGAAAAAGACGTGGAAAATATTTACCGCTCCGCGTTAATTCGAACCCTTACTCGGGCCAACAAGGATGCAGAGATTACTTCACCTTACGGGGTTGACGGTCTTCTACGATTTGGTGGCAATAAAAAAAGAAAGACTCATGTCCTACTTGAGTTCAAGTATGATGATGATCTCAAATCAAGTCTTACTCAAGCAAAAATCTATGCGCAGTGCATTTATTATTTAAAGAAATTTCATGAGTCTGGCGAAAGGGTTCCGCAAGCACTTTTTATAGGAGACAAGAACGAGTGCTTTGTTTTGGAGTCGGCAATTTTTGAGAAGCTCCTATTCCGTACGGATATCGATTGGAGCATCGCTCCTTCGCAAGCATATAAAAATAATACACTTATTCGTGAACTTATTGATATGATCGATAGCGGAAAGATTTCGCCGTTCGTTTTTGATATTGATGATGACTTTAAGTTTTCCGAGATTGTGAATAAACTTACAGAAATCGGAGACGAGGCGGAAAGGATCAAAATTAAAATTACTCCTAGGACTCTTGAGCGAGTCTTTAGGTATTTCGAGGAAAATGTAATCAAGGAAAAGAAAGATAAGTTTTCTCCCAATGAGAGAGCGAATCTTTTCGTGCAACTTATTACAAATCCTCAAGAAAATTATCTTCATCCGAAGAAGAGAAATGTTCTTTCTTCCAAGGCTTTTGGTGATGTTCGTATCGATTCAAAGCAATTTAGAAGCTTCTTTGGCTATTTTGATGGAGAGAATTACTCTCCTCGACAAAAGGAAGCCCTGACTTCTTCTGTTGATAGAATTGTCGAAGATATTACCAGAAGGTCGAAGGGAGAGTTTTTTACTCCGACGGAATTTGTTGATCTGGCTCATGACTATATTACAAAACAATATGGTGATGATTGGAAGGAAAGGTTTGTTGTTTGGGACTGCGCGAGCGGCACGATGAACCTTACAAGGGACTATAAGTTTAAAGAGTTATATTGCTCCACTCTTGAGGCAAGTGACCTTGAGACTGCAAGCCAGCACGGCTATAACCCAGAGGCTACGAAGTTCCAATATGACTTTCTTAATGATGGTCCGGAAAAGTTGCCGCAAGGTCTTCGCGATGCGATTGAGCAAGGTAAGGAAATTCTGTTTTTGATTAATCCGCCTTATGCTACTGCGAATAACATGGGAACCAAAGAAGGAAGCCATAAGGCTGGGATTGCTGATACGGCTGTCGCACAGCAGATGAAGGAAGAAAACACATGGGGTGCTGTTACACAGTCCATTCAAGCACAATTTCTTTACAGGATTCATCGCCTCCAGAAAAAGCACAAGAATATTCACCTTGCTATTTTCTGCACCCCGATCTATATGACAGGCGGATCATACGAGAAGTTTAGAGGTCAATTCTTTAGCGAATTCAAATATGACTCTGGACTCATGTTCCAAGCAAGTCATTTTGCTGATGTGAAAGGGCAGTGGGGAATTAATTTTGCCATTATGTCTCCGGGGAAGCATGTTGGAAGCATTTTTACACATGACTTAATTGGTGTTGAGGATGCCATGCTGGTGAAAACTGGAACAAAGACTCTTTATAATACTGATGGGCGTATCAAAATGTCTCAATGGCATAGGGAGCCAGTCAAGGGAATAAAAACACAAGATGCCCCTCAATTGTCTAGTGCAACCAGAGTAAAACAATCCGGAAGAGGAACAATGATTCCTGATTCCTTTGGATATTTTAATTCTAGCGGTAATTCGGTTTATCATAATTCAATATCCGTAGCCCTCTTTACATCCACTTTCTCCAATGCCAACGGAGCAAGTGTTACGATTAAAAACTTCAAGCATAGTATTATGGCCTTCGCCGCGCGCAAGCTCATCACCGGCAACTGGATAAACAACAAAGACGAATACCTTGCCCCGAATGAAAACCACCCGGAGTTTGACCAATTTTATTACGACTCCATCGTCTACTCTCTTTTTAATAATTCTTCTCAGCATTCTTCACTTCGTCAAATTGACTACAAGGGAAAGAAGTGGGATATCAAAAACGAATTCTTTTGGATGAGTCGCGAAAAGATTCTTGAGCTTGCAGAAGAACATAATTTTGATGAGCTTTATCAAGACTCCAAGTTTGACAAAGATCGCTATGTCCACAATCTTCTGTTTGGTGAAGAAAAAATTTATGATAAACTTTCGCCCGATGCACGAGAGGTGCTTGATATGGCGACAAATCTCATGAAGAAGTCTTTCGATATGAGAAAAATTGTTTCGGAAGAGCATCCGGAGTATCATCTTAATTCTTGGGACGCGGGCTATGCTCAAATGAAACTTGTGTGGAAGGATTATTTTCCGGAGGATTTTAAGGCTTTTCGCGATAAGTACAAGGAATTTAATGATAGACTTGTTCCCATGGTGTATGAGTTAGGGTTTTTGCTAAAGGAAACAAAATGAGTAATGAGCTAATTGAAATTAAGCACGCCAGTGAAATCGTACCGCTAACAGAAGAGGCCCGCGAGTCTGCCGTAATAGAAGAAATGAACAGAGTCATCAAAATTTTTAATAAACGAACAGAAGAAATACCTTCACGTTTAGCTGGGTCTATTACGATTGATTATGGAAGCAATTTGTACTATAATGATGGGGTTAATAGATTACAGCAGTATTTTGAGAGCAAAGGATATACAACAGGTCTTAAAAACGTACACATAGGAACAGGTCTTCCAAGGGTTGGGTCTATTGTTGTTAGCTGGCCTCATTGATTTATGATTAACAGCAGGAGAAAGAAAAATGAATCACGCAATTCCAAGTGTCGAAACACTAAGAAATAAAGCCAAAGAGGTTGCCCTGTCATACATGGAAAACGAATATCCCGCCTATGTTTCGAGTGTCATTTGCAAAGCCGAGGATGCTGCCAGCAAGGGGTTTCCGTCGATTGCGGTCCAGATTCCAAAGATAATTTTAGTCAATAAAGAATTGCTTAGTAGATTAAGGGATGATTTTAGGTGCGCCGGTTATGGTCCTGCGATCAATCACGAAGACAGCCTACTATTTCTAAACTGGCACTGGCAGTAAAATATCACTAAGACTGATAGCTCGACAAAAGAAACTGGTATTTGTAGGACCAGAGCCTCAAGGATTCCAAAGATAAAGCCGGTAGGCAATTATTTTGATATAATCCCTTGACAATACTTTATTCTCGTGTATAATGTTCCGTACAGACAATAACAACTAACAATACGGTATTCCAAATGACTAAAAAACCCCTCACTATTATTTCTGCTGCTCCCTACTCTGCTATCATGAAATCAATGCTTCATCGATATGAATCCAGAGGCTACGTCAAATACATTGAGTGGGCGCTTAATTCCTTAGATAGATCGTTTAATATGGGTGTAACAATGTATTATCTCAAAGTCCCAAAAATAATCGAAAACAGTGCTATTTTACAAAAAAGGTTTATTGAAGATTTAAATCATGCGGGATATGGCTTGGCGTCTAGAATTTCCTCAGAAGGAACTGCCATTTGCAAAACCGGGATTCGTGGGTTCTCTGGATCAAAGATCCACATGTTTTACTAAAATAATCCCTTGACAATGCTTTGTTCTCGTGTATAATGGTTCGTACAAACAACAACACACCACAACAACGGAGAACACGAAATGACCAACCTCACCATCGGATCAATCGCCACCTTCAACGGAGTCTCGCACCCCTACCTCAACGGATATCGCGTCCGCGTCGAGTGCGTGCTCAAGGGCGCGAACGCGATGGGCTTCGACCCGGACGTCGATGAGTACTACCGGATTGACGACGCGGACGAGCTAGTCCGCGCTGGTGGCATCACCTATGAGGACGTCGTGATCGTCGCCCCGTGGGTCGAGAAGGCCGACCGATTCAGCTTCGTCACGAGCGACGTTGACGCGGACGAGCTTATGCCGGCTTGATTATTATTTTGATTTAATCCCTTGACAATACTTTGGTCTCGTGTATAATGGTCCGTATAAACAACAACACACCACAACAACGGAGAACACGAAATGGACACCACTACCAACACCAGCCGCCCCGCCACCGCCGCCGAAGCCATCGCCATCCTCCTCCCCGAGGATGACGGGCTCCCGATCACCCGCGATGGCCTAGAGGCGCTCCTCGCGGCCGCGCGCGGCAAAGCGGCCCACTTCGAGGATCAGATGCGCCGCCCGGCGATGGTCCTCAGCGGCCCCGCGATGCCTCGCGTAATCCGCAGAGCCCTTGCGGACCTCGATCTCCTCGGAGCGCAGTACAAGGCGGCCCGAGACCTCGAGCGACGCGCAGAGCTTAAGCTTCGCGCTGTAAAGCAAATCGAAGAACTTTACGCTTCAAAGTAATACAAAAAAAGATGCCCCAAAAAGGGGCATCTTGCATTTAAATGGCGGTGTATATTAAAAATAAATTTACGAATACAGAACCTTGGGAAACTTCCAGCGTCTACCTTCCTTGATGGGAGGCTTGACACCGTATTTTTCCGTAGTCTTGCTTCTAAGGAAATCATCGCTAAGAGTCGATAGTTTACGAATAAAATAAATATTCTTTCCGTCAACAAGCTCTTCAAACTTATCGGCAAGCTCTTCACTGTAGAGGTGATCTTTAAAGTACTTCTTACTTTCAGGCTTAAGTGGCCATTCCATTGCCTTAAGCATTTGATTTAGTTTTTCCTCAACTCCCGGCTCACCAGTTTCGTGCCTCTGCAAAAGAGAAACATAGGTGACCAGAATCTCGTGAAGGAACTTTTTATACAACTCTTCCGCTTCCTTTTGCCCGACATCCGTAGTTCCCATAGGGTTTTTGCTACTTGGCCTATCGCCAGCGCCTTTATTCTTGCGAAGGAATTGTTCGATTAAAAAAATTAACTCTCTGTTGTCCATGGGGATAAATATGGTATATTATTCATATGAAACTTATATTTCTAGACATTGATGGAGTTCTTAATTCATGGGAGCATTCGATAAGGATCAGTGAACAGAAAGAACGTAATGAACCCTTGGACGACCAATGGGAAGAGGCTCTTGATTCTTATGCCATTGAAAGATTAAATAACATCATAGAAGAAACTGGAGCCCTAGTTGTTATCTCATCTACGTGGAGGATGATTTATGGCTCCGCATACCTTGAGTATATTTTTAATAAACTAGATTTCCGCGGAAAGATCGTAGGCGCGACACCTGTCTTGAGAGAGTCAAGAACAAAAACTTCTTGCGGA
>Ga0265293_10006365_pt1 | contig 18979 bp, 17 predicted proteins | sample Munlanlewell138R_FD_192505 | JGI IMG/M metagenome (GOLD analysis project Ga0265293, IMG submission 192505) | Leachate microbial communities from a municipal landfill in Southern Ontario, Canada - Leachate well 138R | ecosystem: Engineered > Solid waste > Landfill > Unclassified | place: Canada... | reverse complement strand
ACAGGTGGTCGTAAGGGTGAAAGGGTGCGGTAAGAGCGCACCAGTGCCCCTGGTAACAGGGGCAGCTAGGTAAACCCCACCCGGTGCAAGGTCCGATAGGGAGAGAGAGCCTGCCCGGCTCGCCAACATCTCCGGGTTGACCGCTTCAGGAGCGCGGCGACGCGCTTCGCAGACAGATGATCAGACGCGTGGGGCGTAAGCCCCGCGCCGACAGAACCCGGCTTATCAGCCCACCTGCTCGCGGCCCCCTCACAGGGGGCCGCTTCTCTGTATCTATGGGCGCTTCGGTGGGGCGGAACTCACTCGCCGACCGGCGCGCGAGAGTGAGAGTGGGAGGAATACTACTTCTCAACCAAAAATGAGAATCGATGTGGGAAATCGTGGGGATTTGTGGTAGAGTTGCGCATTCCACCCAAGGGAGGCGCCGGATTGCGTTCAGCACGCTACAAACCACGTGTTCCGCACGGCGCCCGTACCCTCCCTAACCACAGGAGCCTGGCTGACGATGCCGTTCGGTGAGTACCAGTACAGCGTCGACGACAAGGGACGAATGATAGTCCCGCCCACCTTCCGAGAGTTCGTGGAAGGCGGCATGGTCGTAACGCGCGGTCTGGATACCTGCCTGTTCGTCTTCCCGCTCACCTCGTGGGACCGGATCGAGCGCCACCTCACCGAGCTGCCCCTCACCGACGTCGACTCGCGCAAGTTCGTGCGCTTCTTCTACTCGGGCGCCGCCAAGGCCAAGCTCGACTCGGCCGGCCGCATCATGCTGCCGCCGCTGCTGCGCACGTTCGCCAAGATCGACGGCAACGTTGTGGTGGTGGGCGCCCCTAACCGCCTCGAGATCTGGAACGAGCAACTGTGGCTCGAGAGCCTCGACGCCGTGCAGGAGCAACCGCCCGCACCCGAACTGCTCAAGGAGCTCGTCGGATGACCGAGGCGCCGCACCTGCCCGTCATGCCCGCCGAGATCCTGGAGGCGCTCGACGTGGTGCCGGGCGCCTGGATCGTGGACGGCACCTTCGGTGCCGGCGGGCACACCCGCCTGCTGCTGGAAGCCGGCGCCAACGTGCTGGCCATAGATCAGGACCCGGGCGCACAGCGCTACGCGGCGCGCCTGAAGGCCGACGGCCTACAGGGCGAGTTCCGCTTCGCCCAAGGCAACTTCCGCGAGATGGAGAGCCTGGCCGCCGCCGCTGGCGTGACCGCGGCCCGCGGCGTGCTGCTCGACCTGGGTGTCTCCAGCATGCAGCTCGACGAGGGCGACCGCGGCTTCGCGTTCCGCCACGACGGCCCGCTCGACATGCGCATGGGTCAACAGGAGGAGTCCGCAGCCGACGTTGTTAACGAGTACAGCGTCGAGGAGCTGGCGGCGCTCATCTACCGCTACGGCGAGGAGCGGCATAGCCGCCGCGTGGCGCGCAACATCGTGGAGGCGCGCAGCAAGGCCCCCATCCTCACCACGGGCCGCCTGGCCGAAGTGGTGGCCAGCGCCTACCCCGGCGGACCCCGCCGCGAGCATCCCGCCAGGCGCACCTTCCAGGCCCTGCGCATACACGTGAACGACGAGCTGGGTGCCCTGCAGGAAGGGCTGGAGGCGGCCGCCAGGCTGCTGCAACCCGGCGGTCGCCTGGTTGTGCTCAGCTACCACTCGCTGGAAGACCGCATCGTGAAGCAGTACCTGCGCGAATCGCCGCGCCTCGTGCCCGTTACCAAGAAACCGCAGGAGGCCACCGAAAGCGAGACCGCCTTCAACCCCAGGTCGCGCAGCGCCAAGCTACGCGTGGGTGAGAGGAGCGCGGCGTGAGCCTGGCCAAGACCTCCACCCTGCCGGGCGTGCTGCGCCTGGCGGTGCCCGCCTACCTGATCTTGCTGCTCGTGCTGGCGCTGCTTGGCGCCACCAACCAGCGGCTCTACCGCTCGCAGCTGCAGCTCATGGACCAGAAGGAGAGCCTCCTCTCGGAAGTGGCCGATACTCGGCGCCGCGCGGCGCTAGTGAGCGGCCCCACGGCCGTGGCCAACTGGGCGGCCGTGAGCGGCATGGTTCCCGTGCCCGAAGCCCTCGAATCCGTGCTGGTAGCACCTGACAACGTCGTCCTCGAACCTCTTCCTACACCCAGCTTGGAGATACGAACCGTATGGCGCTGAACACTCCCCCGTACCCGCGAAGCGGCAGTTACGCCCGGCAGCCCGCGCTGCCGCGGCCCGTGGCCGAGGCCGAGAGCGCCACCAGGCGCCACCACCGCCCCGCCCAGGCCCTGCGCTTCCGGCGCGGCTGGATGCTGCTCCCTGCCATCGCCCTGCCACTGCTCGGCGCGCTCGTAGGCTTCGCGCTCAAGCGGCCCGTGGTGAGCCCGCTGCCGGCCGCGCCCGTCGAAGCAGTGACCCGTGGCCGCATCCTCGCTAGCGACGGCACCGTGCTGGCCGAGGGCGCCAGCACCGACCGCTACTACCCGCAGGGCAGCCTGGCGGCGTCGCTGGTTGGCTTCACGGGCGCGGTGCAGCCCGACGGCAGCTACGGACTCGAGGGCCTGGAGTACCGCCTCGACGCAACGCTGCAAGCCGGCCACGACGTGCACCTCACGCTGGATCCCGTACTTCAGAGCGCCGCCGAACGGCACCTGGCCACCACCGCCGTGGCTACCTCCGCCGAGAGCGGCGCCGCCGTGGTGCTGGAGGTAGGCACGGGCCGTATCCTCGCCGCAGCTTCATACCCGGCCTACGACCCGAACGAGTGGCAGGTGGCCACGCGCGCGCAGATGGTCAACCGCGCGTTCCAACAGGTGTACGAACCGGGCTCCGTGGTCAAACCCATGGTGGTCGCGGGCCTCCTCGAGGAGGGCCTGCTCTCCCCCAACGAGATGATCGAGTCGCCTATGACGCTGCGCGTGGGCCTCAAGACGTTCCGCGACGTGGCGTGGCACGAGCCGATTCTCAGCGTGGCCGACGTGCTGGCTTACTCCAGCAACTCAGGCATGATCCACCTGGGCCAGCGCTTCCAGCCCGCTCAGTTACACGACTGGTTGTGGCGCTTCGGCATCGGCCGCGAACTTGACCTCGGCAGCGCCTTCGCCCGCAGCGGGATCCTCAACTCGTGGCACAAGTGGGTGCCGCAGGACCAGGCCGCCAACTCGCTGGGCCAGAACCTGTCGCTCACGCCGCTACAACTGGCGGCCGCGTACAGCATCTTCGCTAACGACGGCGTTTACGTTCCGCCGGTCCTCACGGACGGCGAGCAGGTGCCGGAGCCTCACCGGGTGCTCTCCCCCGAGGTGGCTCAGGGCGTCCGCAGCATGATGATCCACGTCATGGAGAACAGCGGCCTGCGCAACTCGATAGTGCCGGGCGTCAGCGTGGCCGGTAAGACCGGCACGGCCGACGTGTTCGACGCCGCCACGGGCACCTATCCCGCAGACGATTACGCTCTGACCTTCGCGGGTATGTTCCCGGCCGAGTCTCCGGAGGTGGTCGTGGTGGTGATGCTCATGAAGCCCGAGACGGGCAGCACGTCGACCTACGTGGCCGCGCCGGTGTTCCGCGCCATCGGCAGTGAGGTTGTGGCGCACTGGGGTCAGCAGCCACAGGCGCCCGCCCTGGCTTCGGGCCGCTGAAGCCGCGCTGAGGTGGGGGGCTCCGACCGGCTGAACCGCCCAGCCGGACAGGCATGCGTAAACACCACATGTTGTGTAAGATGTTCATCATGTGGAGGATAGGTTCGTGACGCTGCTGTCACCAGGCACGCTCGCCGAGCTACTCGGCGCCTCCGTACCCGCAGACGACTTCCCCACCGGCACAGGCGTAGCGTTCAACAGCGCAGCCGTAGCCGCAGGCGACGTATTCTTCGCGTTCGCCGGCGCCACCAGTCACGGCGTCGACTACGCCGCGCAGGCGCTGGAGCGCGGCGCTGCCTACCTGGTGTCAGACAGGCCGCACCCCCGCGCCCTGCTGGTCCCCGACGCGGGTCAGGCCCTGCTGAGCCTCGGCCGCCTGGCGCGCAGCAGGCTCGAAGGCGCGGTCATCGGCATCACCGGCACCGCCGGCAAGACGAGCACCAAAGGCATGCTGGCAGCCGCCCTGAACGCGCGCTCCACCCCCGGCAACTTCAACACGCCTTACGCACTGGCCCAAACACTGGTCCACGCCCACCTGGCAGAGGTCGCCGCGGGCCCCGGCGCGGAGCGGCCCGCCCTGGTGCTCGAACTCGGCATCGACCACCCGGGCGAGATGCAGCACCTCACCGACCTCACCAAGCCCGACCACGGCATGATCACCAGCATCGGCGCCAGTCACCTGGCTGGCCTGGGTGACGTGGCGGGCGTAGCGCGAGAGAAGGGCGCCCTCCTGAGAGCCGTCACGGGCCACAAGCTCGTGAGCACTGGCGCCGCTGAGCACCTATCGCCCGAGCTGCTCGCCGACGCCACCATCGTCGCCGCCCACGTCAGCCTGAACGGCTCGGCCGGCAGCGCCCTCGAAGCGTTCGGACGCCACATCAAGCTGCCCTGGCCCGGCCGCTCGGCCGCCGAGAACGCGCTGCTCGCCCTGACCATGGCCACCCAGCTAGGCGTACCTCTCGACACCGCGCTCACGCGCATGCTGACAGCCAAGCTCGAAGGCTCGCGCCTGCAAAGGCACGAGGTCGGCGACCTGACGCTCATCGACGACAGCTACAACTCCAACCCAGTGTCCCTTCGCGCCGCCCTCGAGGTTCTCTTCAACGCACCGGCACCCAGGGTGGCCTTCCTCGGCGACATGCTCGAGCTAGGCGCCAGCGAAGCCGAGGAGCACCGCGCCATGGGCGCCGCCACTCTCGGCCTCGACCTCGTGGTCGGCGTGGGCCCGGCCAGCGCGCTCATGCTGGACGCCAACCCCGCAGCACGCTGGGCGCACGACGCCGCAGCGGCCGCCGCCTTCCTGCCCGACATCCCAGCCGGCGCCACAGTGCTGGTGAAAGGCTCACGCGGCATCAGGCTCGAGAAACTCATCCAGCACCTCGAGCACCGCTACCGAGACTCGCTGCGGAGCGAACCCACATGAACACCACGCTACAGACCACCTTGACCGCCCTGCTGCTGGGCGCGCCAATAGCACTACTTCTCACAGGCACGTTCATCCAGGTCGCCAAGCGCATGGGCTGGGGCAAGAGCATCCGCGCCGCCGGACCAGAGAGCCACCAGGGCAAAGCGGGAACCCCGACCATGGGCGGCAGCGCCTTCCTACTAGCCGCCGCGCTGGCCTGGCTCCTGGTGGGCGGCCTGCAACGCGCCCAGTCGCTCGGTGACTCGGCCGTGGTCCTGCTGGTGCTGGCCACCGGCGCGCTCGGCCTGCTGGACGACGCCCTGGCGCTGCGCCGCAAGCGCGCTGTGGCGCTGGGTCTCGAGGTGGGCACCGGGCTCCTGGCCCGCTACCGCCTGCTGGGGCAGGGCACCGTGGCGCTGGCGTTCTCCCTCTACGCCGTGCAGCAGGGCGCGGCGCTGTTCGGAAGCCCGTGGCTCGACGTGGCCGCCTACGCGCTGGTGATCGTGGGGGCCGTCAACGCCCTCAACTTCACCGACGGGCTGGACGGCATGGCGGGCGGCGTCGCCGCCATCATCCTGATCTTCTTCCTCGCCTCGCCTTTCGCGGGTGCGCTGCTAGGCGCGCTGCTCGGCTTCCTCTGGTTCAACGCTCACCCGGCACGCGTCTTCATGGGCGGCGTGGGCTCCGAGGCTCTCGGCGCCGCCATAGCCGGGCTGGCCATCATGCAAGGCGCCGTGTGGTACCTGCCGCTGGTGGCGCTCATGCCGGTGCTAGCCGTGCTGTCGGTGATCTTGCAGGTCACTTACTTCAAGGCCACGGGCGGCAAGCGCCTCTTCAAGATGACGCCGCTGCATCACCACTTCGAGCTCTCCGACTGGCCTGAGACGCGCATAGTGCAGCGCTACTACCTCGTTACGGCCGTTGCGCTGGCCGCCGCCATCCTGCTGCGGAGCGCCGCATGACCGGCGCGCTGGCCCCGGTGCTGGTCTACGGCCTCGGGCGCAGTGGGCTCGCCGTGGTCAGGCGCGCAGCGGCCGCCGGCACTCCCGTGAGCTTCTACGAAGCGCGCAGTGCGGGCGCCGACATCGACGCGGCTCTGGCGCTGGGCTCGGACCGCGTCACCGACGTCGCCGTCTGGCTGGGCGCGCAGACGCAGGCGCCAACGCCGCTGGTGGTGGCGGCGCCCGGCGTGCCCATCGACCACCCGGACCTGCAACGCCTGCGTGACGGCGGCGCCGAGGTCATCGGCGAGGTCGAGTGGGTGTGGCGCCAGGTCAGCGGGCGCTACGTGGCCGTAACGGGCACCGCCGGCAAGGGCAGCGTCACGCGCTGGTGCGGCGATACCCTGGCGGGCGCCGGGCTGGAGGTAGCGGTCGGCGGGAACATCGAACCCGCCCTGGCAGCAGTGGCGCGCGCCGGCGCCACGCACGTGGTCGAGATGTCGTCGTTCCAGCTCGAGCGCTGCCCCACCTTCGCCCCAGCCGTGGCCGTGCTGCTCAACCTGGGCGAGGACCACATCGACCGGCACGGCAGCGTCGCCGCCTACCACCAGGCCAAGAAGAACCTGCTCGCCAACCTGGGCGCCACGAGCACCCTGGTGGTCAACATAGACGACGCCGTACTGGCTGGCTGGGCGCACGAGGCCGAAGCCTCCGTCGGCCGGGTGCTGAGGTTCTCGCTCACCGGCCCCGCCGACGCGCACCTGGACGCCACCGGCACGCTGCAGCTACTGGACCGGCCCCTCCTGCACCGCTCTGAACTGCGCCTGCGCGGCGACCACCAGGTCGCCAACGCCCTGGCGACCGCGTTGGCCGCCCACGCCGCGGGCGTGGAACACGAGGGCATCGTCACCGGCCTGCGAGCCTTCGAGGGCCTGCCCGGCCGCTACGCCGACGCGGGTACCGTCGGCCGAGTGGCGTTCGTGGAGGACTCCATCGCCACCCGGCCACTCGCCGTAGCCGCCGCCCTCAAGGCGACTCCGCGCCCCCTGGTGTGGCTGGCCGGCGGCCAGGGCAAGGGCGCCAACGTTAGCGACCTGAAAGAGCTTGTGGCAGAGCGCGTGGACCTGCTAATTACCTTCGGCGCCAGCGCCACCCAGTTCGCTGAGGCTTACGCGGGACTGACCGAGGTCCAAAGGGTTGAAGGCGCCGACGGCGCCGCCACCATGCGGGCGCTGGTAGAGCGTTCGCTGCAGTACCTGCGCGAGCGCCATGCAGGCGCTGGCAACGTGCTGCTGGCACCCCTGGCAACATCGTTCGACCAGTTCACCGACTATCAGGCGCGCGGTCAGGCCTTCCGGCAGGCCGTAAGCGCCGCAGCCGCCGCCTACAACGGTGGCGCCGCGACGCTCACGGCCGGGGCCGACACGCCAGCGGGCGGCCAGGCATGAACCGCAGGCTACTCACCGTTCAGGTGCTGCTCGGTGCCCTGGGCATCGTGGGCGTGGCGGCCGCCGCGCCAGCGCTGACCCTCGACCAGCTCGGCCGCGTGGTGGCGGCTCTGGTCATCACCTTCGTGGTCGCCCGGCTCAGCGAGCGCCACATCGTTAAGCTCAGCCCGTTCGTGTTCGTGTTCCTGGTGGGCATGCTCATCCTCGTGTTCATCGACGGCGTCTCGCCCGAAGGCTCCGACAGCAAGCGCTGGATCATGCTCTTCGGCGTGAGCTTCCAGCCGTCCGAGTTCATGAAGGTGTCGGTCATCGCGTACCTCGCCACGTTCTTCTACAACCACCTCGGCAACTGGCACATCTGGCGCCCAATGGTGGTCATCGGCATAGCAGCGGCGCTGGTGGTGGTGCAACCTGACGTGAGCACCGCGGCGTTCATCTTCCTGCTGGCCCTGGCGATCATGGTGGCGGCCGGCGCGACCATCGTGCGCATCGTGTCAATCTCGCTGGCCGCCGCCCTGATCGCCGGCCTGGTGGTCATGCCGTTCCTGGGCGAGTACCAGTACTGGGGTAACCGCATAGCCGGCTTCTTCGACATGTGGGGCGCCCAGGAGCAGACGGCCGACCTGAGTTACCAGGCCAGCGTGGCCGAGAGCGCTGTGCAGCGCGGCGGCCTCATAGGCATCGGCGCCGGCAGACCGGTACGGGTACCCGAGGCCGACACGGACTTCATCGCCGTCGCCATCCACCAGGCCCTCGGTTTCATAGGCATAGCCTCGCTGCTCCTGCTGTACGCGCTCCTGGCGGTGGAGGGGCTCAGGGTGGCGCGCAGCGTCACCGGTCCGGCCACACTGCTGGCGGCGGGCGCCACCACCTACATCGTGGCGCAAGCTGGCCTCAACCTGCTGGTGGCTTCCGGCATGGCGCCGGTCACGGGCATACCGCTACCGGGCGTGAGTTACGGCCTCAACTCAATGTTCTCCGTGGCCATCGCGTTCGGCTTCCTGCACTTAGCGGCACGCCAGGGCCGCCTGCAGGCGCAGCAGGCCGGGCAGCCAGAGGCGGCGCTGCAATGACCCGCACCGGCATGCTGTTCGCGACCGGCGGTAGCGGGGGCCACATCTACCCCGCCCTGGCCGTCGCGCAGGAAGCCTCACAGGCTGGTCTCGAGGTCGGCTTCATCGGCCAGCTGGGCGGCATGGAGGAGCGCCTGGTGCCCGGCGCCGGCTTCGCGTTCAAGGGCGTGGCGGCCGGCAAGTGGGACCGCTCGAGACCCGACCCGCGTCAGGCGTTCAGCGCCCTGGCGGGCCTATGGGACGCGGTCCGGCACGTGCGGCGCACCAGACCGGCGCTAGTGGTCGGCTTCGGCGGTTTCGCGTCGTTCCCCGGCTGCGTGGCTGCGGTTCTCACACGAACGCCGCTGGTGCTGCAAGAGGGCAACGCCTTCCCGAGCCGCGTGAACCGCTGGTTCGCTCCGCGCGCCAGGCTCGTCATCAGCACCCACGCGGAAGCACTCAAGCACCTGAGGGCCAAGCGCACCGAGGTAATCGGCTTCCCCGTGCGCGAGCAGCGCGTGGACCGGCTTCAGGCGCGCGCGGCGCTGGGCCTGCCGGCCGACGCGGTGGTGACGCTGGTGATGGGCGGGTCGCAGGGCTCACTGACCCTCAACGAGGTGGTGCCTCAGGCGTTCGAGCGGCTGCCAGCTAACGAGCGACAGGTGGTGCTTCACGCCAGCGGGCCGCGCTGGGAGGCCGACCTGCGCCAGCGCACGGCCGCCATGACGGGCTACCACGTGCAACCGTACGTGGACGCCGTGACCGCCTGGTCCGCAGCCGACCTGGCCATCACTCGCTCCGGAGTGGGTACCCTCTCGGAGGCCGCGTTCCACGGCGTGCCGCTCGTGATGGTCCCGCTGCCCAGCGCCGCCGAGGACCACCAGCGCTTCAACGCGCTGGCTGTTCAGGAAGCGGGCGCGGGGCTGATGGTCGAGGAGAAGGAGCTGGAAGCGGCGCCCGGCCGACTGGCGGAGGCCTGGTCGGCTGCGCTCGAGCCGGGCTGGCGCCGCGGCGCCAGCGCCGCAGCGAGGGAGAGATCGCCCGCAGGGGCGGCAGCGCGGATACTGTCCGCGCTGAGAGGAGAGGTAAGCAGATGAGCACCATCCATTTCGTGGGCGTAGGCGGGGTCAGCATGCAGGCGCTGGCACTCTGGTGCCGCCACGAAGGGTTCGAGGTAAGCGGCTGCGACAGCGGCACGTTCGACGACGCCCGCCTGCGCCGAGCTGGCATCGAGGTCTGCACGGGCCACGACCCGGCTCACGCTCACGGGGTTTCGCTGGTGGTGCACAGCATGGCCGTGCCGGCTGATCATCCCGAGCTGGTCGCGGCGCGCGCGGCTGGCGCGCGCGTGCTGCGGCGTATAGAGCTGCTGGGCGAGCTGTTCGGCCGCAGGCGCGCCATCGGCATCAGCGGCACCCACGGCAAGAGCACCACGACCGGCATGGCCGCCACGCTGCTGCTGGCGCTGGACCCCGACACGTCTGTGCAGCTTGGTGCCTCGCTGCCCGCCATCGAAGGCGGTTACCGCTACGGCACCGGCGAGTGGCTGGTGGCTGAGGTCGACGAGTCCGACCCCGGCTTCGCCGACCTGCACTCCGGCGTCGCCGTGCTCACCAACCTCGACGAGGACCACGTGGCGGGCGACTTCGAGGAGCGCCGCAACTACTACGGCAGCTACGACGACCTCAAGGCGGCGGCACTCAAGTTCGCGAGCAGCGGCGAGCGCCTGGTCTACTGCCACGACTGGCCGTCGCTTACCGAGCTGGTGGCCCACCTACCTCAGGCCGTGAGCTTCGGGTTGCAGGAAGGCGCCGACTACCGCGTTACAGACATCGCGCTGGCGGGTTCAGGCAGCACCTTCGTGATCACCGGACCGGGGTTACCCGCGACCACGGTCAGGCTGGCGGTTCCGGGACGCTACAACGTGTACAACGCCGCCGGCGCCATCGCCGCAGTACATCAGGCGGGCTACGACCCGCGCCCCGCTCTCCCTGCGCTGGAGGCGTTCCTCGGCGTAGGCAGGCGCTGGCAGGTGTGGGGCGAACGGCAGGGCGCCCTGATAGTCGACGATTACGCCCACCACCCCACGGAGGTCGCGGCGATCCTGGAGGCCGCCCGCGGAACCGGGCGCCGCGTACGCGCCGTGCTGCAGCCGCATAGGTGGATAAGGACCGCGCGGCAGTGGCCCGAGCTGGCCGCGGCTGCCAGTGCCGCCGACGAGGTGCTGGTGCTCGACATCTACGCTGCGGGAGAGAAGCCCGTGGCTAACGTCTCCCCCGCACTCATCGTCAACCGGCTGAAGGAGAGCGGCGTTGAGGCCCGCGCCGCCAACCTGGAGTCGGCCACGGACTACCTGAACGACAGCCTGGCGCAAGGCGACCTGGTCATCACACTTGGCGCCGGCGACGTGTGGCGCGTGGCGGCAGCGTTGGCGGGCGCCCTGCGTCAGGGCGGTGACCTCGCCCCCGGTGGGGCCGATGGCCAAGGTTAGGCGCGTAGAGCTCAAGGCGTTCACCACCCTCAAGGTCGGCGGCCCCGCCGAGCTGTGGGAGGTGGAGAGCGAGGCGGACCTCCTGGAGGCGACCTCCGAGCCGTACCGCGTTATCGGCGCCGGCTCGAACCTCCTCGTGGCCGACGAGGGCGTATGCGACCGCGTCATCAGGCTCGGGCGGCCCTTCAACGACCTCGCCGCGGTCGACGGCAGTCCCGAGCTGTGGCTCGGCGCCGCCACGCCGCTGCCGGGCCTGGTCAGGCGCGCGCAGCGCGCCGGGCTCTCCGGCCTGGAGGGCCTGCTGGGCGTACCCGCCGTGGTGGGCGGCGCGGTGGCCATGAACGCTGGCACGCGCTTCGGCGAGATGTCCGACACGCTGCAGGAGGTGGAGCTGTTCGTTGACGGCGCACTGACCCGCCTGCCGGCGTCCGCCTTGAACCTGAGCTACCGGCACGCCGAGTTGCCGCCCGGCGCCGTCGTCACGCGTGTACGGCTGCGGCTGGTGGAGTCCACCCCGGAACGCGTGCAGAGCGCCATGGACGCCGTAGACGCCGCGCGCGCCGGACAGCCGAAGGTCAAGTCGGCGGGCTGCGCCTTCAAGAACCCCGCCGGCGACTCCGCTGGCAGGATCATCGACCGGGCGGGCCTCAAGGGCCTGCGCGTGGGCGACGCCATGGTGGCGCACGAGCACGGCAACTTCGTGCTGAACCTGGGTAACGCCACCTCGGCCGACGTCGAGCAGTTGCTCCAGCTGGTGCGAGAGAGGGTGCCGGTACCCCTCGAGATGGAGTGGCGCCGCTGGAGCTGCTGAGGCAGCTGGGCGCCGCGCCTGAGTACCCCGGGAACCACCAGCCGATTAAGTGACAGTATTGGTGGCGTGAGGATCGCCGGTCTGGTTCTGCTGTTCGCCCTCGGGGCGTGTGTGGTGGTGAGCCTCTTCTACCCCAAGGTCGAGCTCGTGACCGTGGAGGGCGCCCAGCACCACAGCCCCGAAGCAGTGGCGCTGCTGGCGCGCGTGCACGTGGGCGACCCGTTCCTGTGGGTCACCAAGGGCCGCGTGAAGGGCCTGAGCGAGGACCCGTGGATCCTCAACGCGGTGGTGGTGCGGCAGTGGCCCAACCACGTGCATATCGGCGTGCGCGAGCGGTCCGCCGCCCTGACCGACGGGGTTAGCACCTGGGCGGACGATGGTACAGTCCTTCTCGGCGCGACCGCCAGCGAGACGGGCGGCCTGCCCGTACTGCAAGGCTGGGGCGAGCCACGTACGCCAGAGGCGCTGGAGCTGCTGAGGCTGCTGCGGCCCTTCGGCGTTCGGGTGATAAGCTACTCGCCAGAAGGATTCGAGATTCTCTTGGACGACACCGAGCTTTTCACACCCGATGCCCAGGCCCTGCGCGCGCAGTGGTCGGCTTTCCTGAGCCACCGTGGCGGCCGCATCGCGGTGTACCCATGGGGAGTGAGCAGGGCGAATGAGTGACGAAAGAATAATCGTCGGACTCGACATCGGCACCACCAAGATCTGCACCGTGATCGGCGAGGTAGCCTCCGACGGCGTGCTCGACATCATCGGCGAGGGCACGGTGCCGTCCGACGGGCTCCGCAAAGGTGTCGTGGTCAACCTCGAGCGCACCATCGCCGCCGTGCGGCAGTCCGTGGCGGCGGCGCAGCGCGTGGCCGGCGTGGACGTTAGCTCCGCGTGGGTCGGTGTGGCCGGCACCCACCTGAAAGCGCTGACCAGCCACGGCATGTCGGCCATCAGGCGCGGCTACGACGTCACCCGTACCGACGTGGAGCGCACGATAGAGAACGCCCGCGCTGTGCCCATGGAAGCCAACATGGAGATCCTTCACGTCATCCCGCAGGAGTACGTGGTCGACGGCAACGACGGCATCAAGGACCCCATCGGCATGTCGGGCGTGCGCCTCGAAGTCGACGTGCACATCGTCGCCGGCGCCCAGGGGCCCCTGCAGAACCTGCGCCGCTGCGCCACCGACGCCGACATCATGGTCGACGGCATGGTGGTTCAGGCGCTTGCCTCCGGCCTGGCCGTGCTCAACCACGGCGAGCAGGAACTGACCACGCTGCTCATCGATATCGGCGGCGGCACCACCGACGTCGGCGTGTTCCGGCGCGGCACCCTGGCCCACTCCGCCGTCATCCCGCTGGGCGGCGACCACATCACTCAGGACATCAGCCAGCTTCTGCGCATACCGCCCGACGAAGCCGAGCGCGTTAAGCGCCGCTACGGCGTGGCGCTGCCCGAGCTGGCGGACCGCGACGTTGAACTCGAGGTCGCCAACCCCAACTACACCGCCTCCATCTCCACCTTCGAGCTGGCCCAGGTGATCAAACCGCGCGTGGTCGAGATCCTCGACTTCGTGAGGCGCGACATCGAGCAGCGCATGGGCGCGCTCGAGCTGCTGGCCGGCAACGTGGTCATCACCGGCGGCGCTTCTCTCATGCCGGGCGTCGAGCAGGTAGCCAACGAGCGCTTCCGCCTGCCCGTCCGCATAGGCAAGCCCGACGGCGTGTCCGGCCTGGCCGACGTGGTGGCCAGCCCCGCGCACGCTACGGCCGTCGGCTTGGTACGTTACGGCATGGCGCACGGCATGGGGTCGGGAGCCGTAAGCCGGCGCGAGGGCCGGCGCCCTGCAACACCCGATGGCGAGGGCCTGTTCGGGCGGATCAGGAACATACTGAAAGACTTCTTCTGAAGAGGGTCGGGAGCGTGAGGCGAGCATGGCCATGAACAGTACTGACAACGCGGTCATCCGGGTCATCGGCCTGGGTGGAGGTGGCAACAACGCGGTCAACCGCATGATCGACAACGGCCTACGCGGCGTGGAGTTCGTGGCCGCCAACACCGACGCGCAGGTCCTGGCCACCAGCCTGGCGGACGTCCGGATCCAGATGGGCGATCACCTGACCAAGGGCTTAGGCGCTGGCGCCAACCCCGAGGTGGGCGAGAAGGCCGCCCTGGAGGACCGCGACCGCATAGCCGAAACCCTGCGCGGCTCCGACCTGGTGTTCATCACTGCGGGCATGGGCGGCGGCACCGGCACGGGCAGCGCCCCGGTGGTGGCCGAAGTGGCGCGCGAGATGGGCGCCCTGGCTATCGCAGTTGTGACCACCCCGTTCCAGTTCGAGGGGCCGCGCCGCATGGCGCAGGCGCAAGAGGGCCTGCGGCGGCTGGAAGACAAGGTCGACGCACTGATCGTGGTCGAGAACCAGCGCCTCATGTCGGCGCTGGACCGCAAGACGCGCCTGACCGACGCCTTCAGGGTGGCGGACCGCGTGCTGTACCACGGCGTGCGCGGCATCTCCGACGTCATCAACGTCTCGGGCGAGATAAACGTGGACTTCGCCGACGTGAAGGCGCTCCTGCAGGGCGCCGGCACGGTGCTCATGGGCATCGGCTCCGGCCGCGGCGACAAGGTGGCCGAGGAGGCCGCCGAGAGCGCCACTCACAGCCCGCTGCTGGCGCGCGGCATCGAGGGCGCCCGCAACATCCTCATCAACATCACCGCCTCCGAGGAGCTCACCCTGGCCGACGCTCACGAGATCGCCGACAAGATCTCCGAGGCTACTGAGGTCGACGATGTTAACGTCCTGTTCGGCCTCACCTTCGATGAGGACGCCGGCGACGAGGTGCGCGTGACCCTGCTGGCGGCCGGTTTCGATCAGGCCCCGCCCACGCGCGTGCTGCGCACGGCGCAGTTCCGCGGTGTTAACACCAACCGCAGTTACGACGCCAGCAACTACGACATCCCGGCGTTCCTGCGCTACGACCCCGAAGAGAACGACCGCTGAGCACCGCCTCCGGCGCCGCTGCACGCGCGCGTTACAAGAGTCCCGCCGCCCACGTCTGGCCGCCCGCGCCCGGCGTGGGCGGGAACGTGTAGGCTCGTTGGCGTGCGCGAGGTCTTGTACGACGGACGGATAGTGCGGCTGGTCATCCTGGACGGCAAGTGGGAGACGGTGGAGCACGCCAGCGCCGTGGCCGTCCTGATAACCAGAGGCCTGCAGGTGCTGGGCGTGAAGCAGGAGCGGCCCGCGGTGGGCCGCACCACGTGGGAGATCCCTGCGGGACTCATCGACCCGGGCGAGGAGCCCGCGGACGCCGCCCGGCGCGAAGCCGCCGAGGAGGTGCAGCTGGGCGGCCACCTGGAGTTCGTTACGCGCTTCTTCGTGTCGCCCGGTTTCACCAACGAAGAGGTGTTCCTCTACGAGTTGCACGACCCGCTGCCCGCCGCTGGCTCCCCTGACGCCGACGAGCGCCTGACGCCCGAGTGGCGCGACGCGCTGCAGGTGTGGCAGGCGGTGCGCGCGGGCGAGGTGGCCACCAGCGGCGTGACCGTGCTGGCGCTGCAGCACCTGCTGGCGCGCAGCGGAGCGCTGCCGTGAGCGCGGCGGAGCCTGCGGGCGACGCCGCTACTCCACACCTGTTACCGCCTCCTGTGGTGAGTGACCTGGCGGCCGCAGCGCAGGCGGCTGTGCACGGCGCGGTGGTCAGCGTTGGCAACTTCGACGGCGTGCACCTGGGCCACCGGGCGCTGCTCGGCAGCATGCGCGCGCTGGCCAGCGCGCGCGGCGCACCAGCCGTGGTGGTCACGTTCTTCCCCCCTGCCAAGGTGTTCTTCTCAGGCGCCGACTACCTGAGCACGGCCGCCGAGAAGCTGCGGCTGCTGGCCGAGTTCGACCCACAGCTGGTAGTCATGCTGCCGTTCGATCAGGAGTTCAGTCAGACCCCGCGCGAGGAGTTCATGGCCCAGTTGGCGGCGCTGAGGCCCAGCGCGTTCGTGGTGGGCGCCGACTTCCGCTTCGGTCGCGGTCGGTTGGGCAGCGTCGGTGACCTGGCGGACCTGGCTCCGGTAGAGCCGTTCGAGCTGGTGAGCTTAGACGGTGAGCCCGTGGGCTCGAGCCGGGTGCGCGAGATGCTGGCGGCGGGCCGCATCGACCAGGCCAACCGCCTGCTTGGGGCGCCTTACATGGCGCTCGGCACGGTGGTCGAAGGCGCCGCGCGCGGTCACACCATCGGGTTCCCCACCGCCAACCTGCAACTGAACCCGCGCAAGGCGCTGCCGCAAGGGGTGTACGCAGTTACCGTGGACGCGCTTGGAGCGACTTACGGCGGCATGGCCAACGTGGGTCCAAGGCCGACGTTCCCCGACACGCCGCCGTCGCTGGAGGTGCACCTGTTCGACTTCGACGGCGACCTGTACGGCCGCGACATAACCGTGCGCTTCGTGGCCAGGCTGCGGGGCCAGATGCGCTTCGGCGGTCTGGATGAGCTGAAGGCGCAGCTGGCTGCGGACGCCTTGGCCGCGCGCCTGGCACTCAACCCCGCCTAGCTGGCGCCCTTATACTCTCGCCATGTGGATCTACGGCAGGAACGCCGTCCTGGAAGCGTTGCGCGAAGGACAGGTTGAGAGCGTGCTGGTGGCCGACGGCGTGCAGGCGGGCGCGCTCAAGGAGTTCGAACGCGCGGCGCGTGCCGCCGGGGCGAGGCTCGAGAGGGTGCCACGCATACGGCTCGACCAGGCGCTCAAGACCACGCAGCACCAGGGCGTGGCGGCGCAGCTGCCAGAGGTCACGACCAGTGACCTGGAGGACGCCTACAGGGCCGCCGCCGACCGGGGCGAGAAGCTGCTCCTGGTAATGCTCGATCAGCTGACCGACCCGCGCAATGTCGGCGCCATCATCCGCAGCGCCGAGGCGCTAGGTGCGCACGGGGTGGTCATGGAGGGGCGCCGCTCGGCGCCCATCACGGCGGTGGTGGTCAAGACGTCAGCGGGCGCCACGGCTCACGTGCCGCTGGTGGTGGTGGGCAACCTGCCGAGCACCATCGAGCGCCTCAAGGAGCGCGGCGTGTGGGTGTACGGGGCGGACGGCGCAGCCAGGTCGACACCGGAACAGATCGACTGGAACCGCGATACCGCGCTGGTGATCGGCTCCGAAGGGACCGGCATGCGGCGCCTGGTGCGCGAACGCTGCGACGAGCTGGTAGCCATCCCACTGGCGGGCAAGGTGACCTCCCTCAACGCCTCCGTGGCGGCCGGCATTTTGCTGTACGCCGTGCAGCAAGGCAGGGGCAGCGGCTGAAAGCCGGCCCTAAAGCAGAGAAGCCAGCAAAGTAACACCCACTCGCAAGTTCGAAACACGCTCTAGGAGTCGCTCGTGCCAAAGTCCGCCAAACCCGTAACTAGCCCCGATCTCTTCGGTCTCGCCTACGTGTCTGACCCGCAGCTCGCCCCCGGCGGCGGCGCTGCGGCCGTGGTCGTTACGCGCATCGTGGCCGCCGACGGCGGCAAAGCCAAGCCAGTGGCCGCGGGCAGCCCCGACGGCGGCAAGTACGAGCCGCCGCGCTACCTGAGCCGAATAGAGCTGTACGACCTGAGGGGTAAGGGCAAACCGAAGCCGGTGGCTCTGACGCAGGGCCAGTATGGCGACTCCGCGCCGCGCTTCTCACCGGCGGGCGACCAGTTGGCTTTCCTGAGCGTGCGAGAGGAGGGCGCCAGGCCCAACCTGCACGTCATCAGCCTCGCGGGCGGCGAGGCCCGCCGCTTAACGGACCACAAGTCCGGCGTGAGCGAGTTCGTGTGGAGCCCGGACGGCAGGAGCCTGGCCTACCTCACGCGCGGCGACTGGCAGGACGCAACCGCTAAGAACGCGCTGCCGCGGCGCATTACCAAGAGCCGTTGGCGGGCCGACGGCACGGGCGTGCTACCGACCGAGAACGCCGTGGTGCACCTGCTCGATGTGCGGAGCGGTAAGAGCCGGCAGCTGGCAGCACCCGAGCAGCCCGCCGCCGGCCTGGCCTTCTCACCGGACGGCGCCACCCTGTACCTGGTAGAGCAGAGCCCCGACGCGGGCTTCTCGGCGTTCCGAGGCGACCTGGTAGCCGTGGACGTAACCAGCGGCAAGCGCAGCGCGCTGCTCGAGAACGTGCTCGGCCTGAACACGCCTACGCCCGCGCCGGACGGTAAGAGCCTGGCGTTCTCGGCCCCGGCTGACCCCGAAGACATCGTCAGCGCCGCCGGCTTGTGGCTGCTCGACCTCAAGAGAACGCGCAGCGGCGTGCGCGCCGCGGCTGAGCCGCGCCTCCTCAGCGGGGAGCACGAAACGCGGCACAGCGCCGGCGGCGACAGCCGCTACGGCGCCTACCCGGGTGCGCCGGTGTGGCTGAGCGACGGCTCGCTCCTGGCGCTGACCAACCGCGAAGGCGACACCAACCTGGCGCGCGTGAGCGCGAACGGCGAGCTGATCGACGTGCAGCCGCGGCAGCGGCGCGTGGTCAGCGCCTTCCACGCCGAGCAGGGCACCGACGCCAGCCAGCCCACCGCGCTGTTCCTGGCAGAAACGCCAACCCAGCCCGGCGAGCTCTGGCTGCTGGCGGGCGGCAGCGAGACGAGGCTCAGCTTCGTTAACGACGCCTGGGCGCGCAAGCTCGACCTGGTGGAGCCGCAGGGTCCGTTCACCGCGGGCGCAGGCAAGGTGCCCTACTGGGCCATCGAACCCACCAAGGCGCGCAAGGACAAGGCGACGGTGGTGCAGGTGCACGGCGGTCCGCACACCAACTACGGTTACGGCTTCAACTTCGAGTTCCAGCTGCTGGCTTCCCGCGGTTACGCCGTAGTGTTCGGCAACCCGCGCGGCAGCAGCAGTTACGGTTTCACCTTCGCCACGGCCATGCTGGGCGATTACGGCAGCGTGGACGCCGACGACGTAATGGCCATCACTGCTGCCGGCACCAAGAAGCTGGGCCGCGCCAAGGCGCCCGTGCACCTCACGGGCGGGTCGTACGGCGGTTTCATGACCAACTGGCTGGTGGGCCAGACGAAGAAGTTCAGGAGCGCCGTCACGCAGCGCAGCATCTGCAACTGGACCAGCATGTACGGCACTTCGGACATCGGCCCCTACTTCGTAGAAAGGCAGCTGAACGCCGTGCCGTGGGGCGACGTCGACGCGCTGTGGCGGCAGAGCCCCATTCGCTACGCCGAGAACATCACCACGCCCCTGCTCATCATCCACA
>Ga0265293_10006364_pt1 | contig 18980 bp, 16 predicted proteins | sample Munlanlewell138R_FD_192505 | JGI IMG/M metagenome (GOLD analysis project Ga0265293, IMG submission 192505) | Leachate microbial communities from a municipal landfill in Southern Ontario, Canada - Leachate well 138R | ecosystem: Engineered > Solid waste > Landfill > Unclassified | place: Canada... | reverse complement strand
GCCCGGTGATTCACCCACTGGTACAGACCGGTCACCGGATCGGGCGGTAAATCATCAAGCTTGGTAGAACGAGTAAAGTCCAGTTGACTGTCTTCCAAATAAGCTCCGAGCATGAAATTGACAGGAGTGTCATAATCACTCAGCAGCCTGAACTGCTGAGAAGCAGACTTATAGCGCTCATTTTCATTAGCGGTAATTGAGGCAAAGGAGCTCCAATCATTATTCATCAAATAAGCACTATCAATGTAGTAATAACCCGTCACTGAAGTCAGCGTATAGTCTCCGAATTGATAATTCAGTGTAAGTGATGATACGACGGATTCCTGATCAGTAAAAAATCCTCCATCAGAACCCGTTAGGTAACCCTTGGCAACTTCCTCAGGAACTTCGCTGCTATGGATTTTCCAGTTTGCCTTGCACTCATTGCCTGGATCAGGCGTCACACCACCGGTCACCCGATGCAAGTTCGAGACACCACCTTCACAATAGACTTGCTCTAGGCGCATTACTGCCCCATCGTCGTCATAGTCCACCCCCATCAACTTAAAGTTCGCCGTAAATGGGCCACCATCGTCGTATTCCAAGGTTAACCGTACGGCAGTCTCTCTTTCCCCCAGCCATTTGTCCGTAGCCCCCGGCAAATCCGGAGCACCGCTTATAGGGTTAGCCAGTGGAATAGCCGTATTCTCCATCCAGCCTTTCATATCTCGTGAACGGACAGCCAGCCGTCCACCGATAGCTTCAGTAAGCGGACCAGATATAGCTCCCTCAATGTAAGCTTCGTCGGCCTTGAATTCATAACCGGCACGTATATAACCTTCAAGTTGTTCCGTCGCCCCTTTGCTACTAATGGATATGACGCCAGCTGGACTATTCTTGCCAAAGAACAGTGATTGTGGGCCCTTCATAACCTCAATCTGCTCCAGGTCAAAATAACTTTGCCATAGCGCCCGGCCTCGCCCCACCTGAAGCCCATCAATGTCCACCAGCACAGACTGCTCGAAACCTGCATCAGTCCCATCAGTGCCCAGGCCACGAACCCGGATACCGGCCCCGGACCCACCGGCAGGACGAGCCAGGTCGAGACCTGGCGTCATTTCGGTGACAGCTTCAATACTATTCAGACTATACCTTTCAAGGTACTCTGATCCCATAGCCGATACGGCAACCGGAACGTCGAAAAGATCTTCGTTGCGCTGCCGAGCCTTTACTACTATTTCATCAAAACTTCTCTGCTCAGCACTTGCATCCTGTGCCAGCACCGTGGTCGCTCCAAGCATTCCTGATGCCCCTATCAGCGCGACCCCGCTAGTGAGCACTAACCCTTGAGCTACAAAACGGATCCTTGTCCTCATCCCTGACAAGCACACCCCATCGAGACACTCTTTGTTAAGAGATTCCAATAGATCATTCACAGTTATAGTCATTATCTTTCTCCTGGCTTTATACTTTTTATTCCACAAATTACAGTCTGATCAGACTGTTTTTATAATATACAAACATATATAAAAAAATCAAACAAAAAACAAAAAAACATTCAACTTATTGTTTTTTAATTAAAAAATACAACACCGACAACAAGAATAACGATAAATTACCAATAGGAGTCCTTTCGGACTGTTATTTATAAACTCATATACAAAAATAAGAGCAGCCCCCTTTCGACTAGCTAGAACCATGTCAATTCACCTTTATAAAGCAAAGGATCGCAAGGTTTTTTAACTACATCATGAGCTTAAGATTCGTACATCTCACCGCTACGAAGTTGGTTGGGCCTTTTGATTGCGGCCTTGAAGCATCACAAAGCAGCCAATACCCACAAAATCCTGTACAATTGGCCGAGATGTCAATTTTGCGATACATGTAAGACAGGACAACGATGACGGATTCAGTCTCTTCCTCTGTCTCAGGCCTTGCACCCGAAGGGCTCGAGTACATCGGCAACAGCCTTCAAGAACAAAAAAGCGCCAGAATGCGTACCAAAATTCTTGAAGCAACACTGGACTGTCTGACCATTCATGGTTATGCCAACACCAGCAACAATCTAATCTGTAGCATTGCCAAGGTTTCTCGCGGCGCTATGCTTTACCACTACCCGACTCGCCACGACCTGCTCAGTGATGTGATTGAGTACGCTTTTTATCAACATATGCGCGCTTTTAGTCAGAGGGTAAACAGCCTGTCCGAGACAGACAGGGTCAATCATAATATTGGCATAGCCCTGGATTGGGAGGCTTGCCAGTCAAAGCCGTTTCAAGCCTATCTCGAACTCCGGGTAGCCGCGCGGACGAACAAGGAACTACGCCGCATTTTTGTTCCGCGTTTCAAGCACCATGACCAGGTCTGGAAAGATGAGTTGCTCAAGAGCTTTCCCGAGTGGCGCAATGATCTAAAGAAGCTTGACCTGACCAGGCGCTTTATACGTGCCATTCTTGAAGGCCTGACGATGAGTCGCGACTTGAGAAAAGAACCCGAAACAGAGTGGATACTGCTGGAGTTCATCTCCCAAATTGGCCATAAACTCCTGACGGGTGACTTGAGCTTTTCTTCTGATGCGCAGGTGAAGGCCTTCAGAAAGCTGGTGGAAAACAAGACATCCCACTCCTCATAACGCAAGATGAGTGCTGTCAAAGGGCTGCGACTGAGAATCACTGCCCCCTCAGCGTTGTTGCAATCAGTTCACCACCAGCATATCGCCCTTCACGCGGGTAAGAACGCGCTCCGCGGTATTGCCTATGAAAAAGCCCTTCCAGCCCTTATTGGCGATAGTACCAATCACCAGAATACCCGCATCCTCAACGGCTTTTTCCAGCTCCTTTTCCACGGCGCCAATCGCCACTAACTGGCGCTCGACCGTGATGCCCAGTCTGGCAAGCAACTGATTCTGGGCCTCTCGTACCACGGTCTCCGCATGGTTGCGATAGTCCACCATCAGCCGGCTGGCGGCCAGATCACCGTACGCATAGCCCGGATCCGGCATTACACTGATAACAGAGAGGGGTAACCCCATAGTGTTGGCCAGAGCCCGTGCTTCATCCAATACTCGCGCATTGAGCGTCTGCGTGTGTTCAGAGTCTTTTAAGCAGTCCACGGCCGCGACTACACTGCGAAAGGGATGCTCTGAGCGAGACAGTAGCAGTACAGGGCAAGGGGCCTCACGAAGCAGATGCCAATCGTCAGCTTTGTGCAGTAAATCACCAAGGGCATGACGCTCACTCATCGCCATCACGATAAGCACTGAGGACCGCTTTTCAGCTTGCTGAGCTACTCCCTGGTAAGGATGTGCTTGCCAGTCGAGAACGGTGTCGACATCCTGCCCCTCAGCCAGCTGATCAAGGCGCTCCTGATTCTCTGCCAGGATTTCATCCTTCACCGCCTGGTAGTTATCGAAACCGATATAGCGGTTCATTTCCTCCAGCTGATCGGTAACGGGGCAATAAAGACACACTCTGGCCCCATAAGCTTTGGCCAACTGGCGGGTGCGCAGCAACACTTGCGACGCCAGCTCCCAATCATTAATCACACCCAAAATGGTATTCATGTGCTACTCCTTTGATGCTGCCCCAGTCTGATACCGCGCCCGAGCGGCGGCCCTTTCGTGCTCACTTGCAAGAGTAACTGATACTGCGAGCTTTTTGCCTCTCAAAAACCTCAACTCAAGGTCTCACAAGTATTGACCTTCACCACAACCCTACAGGTACACAGCTAGTGTAGCCGGAGATGACTTCTTGCACGCTTGATTTGCATCATTGGTGCTTTTCTTAGCAGGGCCTACCCTGTCAGGGAGGATTTTGGGGCGTCTGCCATGAAGAACACATCATCAAGGATAACAGGCCAGTGAACCCGCAGCAGCTGTCACGCAAGCCGCCCTTCTCCCTGCTCGCCGAAGTCGGGGAGCAGGTATACTGTCCCAACCCACTGGAATCATTGCCAGTTATCGCCAGAGGTGGCATCAACCTTTATAGCCCTGCCCAGCACTGCCCAGGCTATCTCACCTTGCTGTGTACGGAAATGGTTCAGCGCAGCCCCAAGTTCACCACTCGCGGTGACATCGCCAGCCTCTGGTTTCGTGGCTACCCTCTGCGACAGCTGGCGGCCGAGGACCTCACCGAGCTGGTATTTCGCCTTGGCAATCACTTCGACCTCCACCACAATCGCGGCTGTGACCGCGGCATTCACCTCAGCCCGGAGCACTGTACACGCGATAATCTGGCATTGTTGCGGGGCCTGGGCTTCGACGTGGTTCGCGTCATTCTTGATGCCACGGTTGCGGGAGCGGACAGCGGCATCAATCCGTTTCAACGCGCCATAACTACTGTTGGGGAATTTACTGGACTGCGCTTACAGGCAACTGTCAGCTACAGTACAGAGACCAGTGCCATCTATCTCGGCAAGGCACTCACTTCTCTGGCAGTGGCCAGCGCCGAGGATATTGACCTGGAGGCTAGCCTTCCACCAGTCGTCCACAGCCGGCATCTCACTCGCTGCCATCGTCTTTTTTCTCAGGCGGAGTCAACCTTGCTGGAAAACGGCTATGAGCTGTTTGGCGACCGCTGCTTCAAAAGATCCGGCCATCCCCACCGGATACTGCGGGATAACCGTCGCCTTGCCTATGGTCCCTGGGGCTTCTACAACAGTGAAGTCCGCCAGTGGCTGGGTCTTGGACTGGGTGCCGAAGGACTGCTCGATGGCTATTTTTACCGTAACACTCACCACCCCGAGGACTATCGGTCAAGACTGCTGAACAAGGCACCGACAGAGATCAGCTGGAGTACCACCCCAATCAGTCAACAGCCCCTCTACCACCTTATCCAGCAGCTTTTCTGTTATCACCAGGTAACCGATTCCGGCCTACTGACGGCACTCACCCTTGAAAACCTACAGAAAAAATCTTGGCTCCAGTGCAGCAATGGACATCTGCAACTCACTTCCGCGGGCATTCACAACCTGCAATACCTGATGCGCGAGATAATCCAGCTGGCCGGTAATGACCAAACCTGATCCACTGGCTATAATCGCCATAATATAGACTGGGGGATTTTCAATGGATGCCAAGTGTCCACACAATGGAGTTATTAGCTGCGGCGATTGCCGGATGAATGCCCTGTGTCTGCCCGTCGCTCTACAAGCTGACGAAATCGACCGCCTGGACAAGATCATCGAGCGCGGTCGACCCCTGCAAAAAGGCGAATACGTTTATCACGCAGGCGAACCGTTTCGCTCTATCTATGCGGTACGCAGTGGTGCCATCAAAGGTTTTACCGTCAACAACGAGGGCGTCGAACAGGTAACCGGCTTTTACCTGCCCGGTGAAGTATTCGGTATGGATGGCATCGGCCACCCCAACCATATCAATGCTGCTATCGCTCTGGAAACTTCCGCCGTGTGTGAGATTCCTTTCTCCCGCATGGAAGAGTTGAGCAGCCAGATCGCCTCTCTTCAGCGCCACTTCTTTAGCCTGATGAGCCGTGAAATCACCAATGACCAGCAGCTGATCACTTTGCTGAGCAAGAATAGCGCCGAAGAGCGGGTCGCCACCCTGCTCACCAGCATTTCTGCCCGCAACGCACGTCGCAAGCTATCGGGTACCCGCTTCCGCCTGCCCATGTCGCGAGCTGATATCGGTAACTACTTGGGACTCACGGTTGAAACCGTCAGCCGGGTTTTCAGCCGGTTCCAGAAAATGGAGTTACTGATCGTCGATAAGAAAGAGATCGAGATCAGTGATCTCGAGCGCCTTCAGGCCATGGCCAACACCTGATCCCGAAGGAAGGCGGAACAGGGTTCCGCCTTCTCTTGTCCCTTTCTTCAGAACCGATAACCCAGGTTTAGTTGGTATACCCACGGGTCAATCTCCACATTACTGACACTGATCACCCGCCCCACGCCGCTGGCGCGGAAAGAGGCTTTGGTCTCGATATCAATCCAGCGCACCGACGCATTGAGATGCCAGCGTTCGGTGAGGTCAATATCCACTCCTACCTGTGCTGCCAATCCCCACGAATCATCCAGCTTTAGCTTCATCGGCAAAGGGCCATCAAGGCCTGCCAATTCGCCTGCCAAAGCTTCGATCTCACTATTCACTCCCTCACTGAAAAAAGCCGTGTAATTGAGACCTGCACCCACATAGGGCTTGACCATGTTGCCGCTGCCCAGTGGGTACCACACAACTGACAGGGTTGGCGGCAAATGCTTAGTATCACCCGCCTTCACCTTTGTACCACCGCCCAGGTTGGCGGTGATATCGTGTTTGAACGGGGTGGCAGCCAGTAATTCGATACCCCAGCTGGATGAAAACATATAGGTAGCCGTCAACCCCAATTGGGTATCGTTGTTCACCTCTGCTCGTGTGCCGGGCATCTTGCCGATATCCAGAGCAGGAATGGCGACCCCATCACTGGATTCGTCGGGTGCCACCGTGACAGCACCGGCCCGCACCAAGATGTCTCCGGTCTCATAGCCAAAGGCTGGCTGAGCAGCTAACGCCGCGCCGACAACGGAAAGAACCACGGCAAGTGACGTCTGTTTCATAAAATCCCCTTTTGGTTGATTGTCTGATGTCAGTACACCACCAAGCAGGGAGATCAATGTTGATCCAGATTAATACTGGTAACTTATAAAGGGTTTTTATTGTCTTTTTGACAAAAAAGATGATCCAGCGCAACCAAGCAAAGACTCATCCCATCTCCATCCAGCAAAAATAGGGTGCAAAAGCTCTGCCTGATTGCGCGAGTTTCCTCTTATTCCACCACGATACTGATGCTCTCGGACATCACTGGCGGATTGTGCGGAATATGAAAGTGGTCGCCCAATAGCAACTGCAAGGTATGAGTGCCCGGCTCGAGCTCAAGCTGCACCTCCGTTTGACCGCCACCAAAATGGATATGGTGCTCATCGGCCGGGATCGGCATGTCCATATCGGGCAGCTCATCAACATTCAGCAACAGATGATGGTGTCCTGTATTGGGGTGCTCGACTCCCGCTGGCGCAATCCCCATTCCGGACAGGCCAAAACTCACAGTAACCGGGCTAGTCACCTCGGCACCATCCTCCAGGCCTGTAAAATACAGGTTGACCCCCTCGGGGGCAGGCGTAGGCCCTGCCAGAGCCAAAGTGGCAACAGCAGAAAGCAGTAGCGGAAACAGCTTTTTCTTCTTCATCGGCAATACCTCGTGGTTGAAACGGACCTTATGAACAGCAATAGCTCGGCTGATTAGCTAGCCCCGACCGCCGCCGAGACAAGCCGGTGATTCAGGTGCCCGCCCCTGCCACTCAGACGGCAGGTGCGTGTGCAGGGCCAGAGCATGAACCCCACCGCGCAACTCCTCAGCAACAATGCCGTACACCATCTGGTGGCGCTGTACCAAACGTTTGCCGGCAAACGCCTCACTGACCACTACTACCTTGAAATGTGTCTCCGAGTCTGGCGGCACATTGTGCATATGGCTTTCGTTGATAACCTCCAGATGCAGAGGCTTTAGCTCAGCTGTCAGTTTGCTTTCCAGAGCAGTTTGCAGAGTCAAGATCACCTCCAGATAAGACTTGTCACCACTAAAGGGCCAACGCTGCAAGCCGATGGCCAGTGACACGAAATGGTAACAAAAATCACTTCGCACCGCTCACACTACAAGCTGACCAACCTCTCCTTCAACCGATTTCAACAACCACCTTACCCGTAGCCCGCCTTTCGCTCAGCTCACGGATGGCCTCCGAAGTCTGCGCCAAAGGGTAGCGGCTGGAGATATGCGGGCGAATACTGCCCTGCTCATAGAGCTGGAACAACTCTGCCAGGCTTTGCTGGAGTTCATCCGGCTGACGCTCTACCCAGGCACCCCAGAACACGCCTCGAATATCGCAGGACTTGAGTAGCGGCAAGTTGAAGGGGATCGCCGGAATACCCGCGGGAAAACCTACCACCAGGTAGCGTCCCTCCCAGTTCATCGCTCGCAAGGCCGGCTCAGCATAGTCCCCACCCACTGCGTCGTAAACCACATCCACTCCCCCGCCAGACAATGACTTGATTTGCTCCGACAACTCCCTCTGAGCTGCACGATCAAGTTTGCCCGTGGGGTAAATAAGCCCATGATCAGCACCTTTAGACAGGCACAGATCGACTTTCTCCTGGGTAGAGCAAGCAGCGATTACTTCGGCCCCAGCAGCGCGAGCCAATTGAACCGCCGCCAACCCTACTCCACCGGCAGCTCCCAGCACCAGCAACTTCTCACCCGCCTTGAGCTGCCCTCGCCATTTGAGGGCATAATGAGAAGTGCCATAGGTAAACAGGAAGGTAGCTGCCTCGTCAAAAGGCATCGTGGCAGGAAGGCGGCTGCACCGCGATGCATCCACGACAATCTGCTCTGCCATACCGCCCCAGCCACAAAAACCCAGTACCCGATCGCCGGGAGAGAACCCCTCCACTCCCTCGCCCAGGACCACCACCACACCGGCAATTTCACCCCCTGGCGAAAAGGGCCTTTGGGGTTTGTACTGGTACTTGTCCTCGATAATCAGCACATCGGGATAGTTGACCCCAACTGCTTTGACTTCGATCAACAACTGGCCTCTAGCCGGAGTTGGCGCGGACACATCCTCAATGACAAGGCTTTCTGGGCCGCCGATAGAAGTAGATAGCAGGGCTTTCATTGATAGTTTCCTTTTATAGCAGATAGCTGTTAGCAGGACACTTTACCTGAAACTCGTGCCTGACACAGCTGAGTCCGCCCGATGCTTTCCCTAAAGGTCATGACCATGAAACGGATAGCGGTACTTGCCGGGCAACAGCTGGCTTCTCTACAGCAAACCCTCGCATCACAGTTGTTGTCTAGTAAATAACAACAAAAAAGCTCCGACTAAGCGGAGCTTCAAGAGGTTTACCATAAAGTTTTGATATCTAGAGGCTCTGCTGAGGTACGCCAAAGCCTACTAGTGAAGCTAATGTCAAAAACGCCAGGTTGCCTGCACCTGTACACTCCTGGGCATTCCAACCAGGCCATAGAAATCAGAAGGCACTCCGGCATCCGTTCCCGTACCGCTACCTGTGCCTACCGTATCGTGCCCTCCGTTGACGACAAACTTGTTCGTCAAGTTCTTTCCGATAACAGCTAGCTCCCAACGATCATCACTGGTACGCAAGCGGATGGCTGCGTTCAACATCACATAAGATGACTCTTTGGAAACAGGGTTGCCGAAGGAGGATGCCAAGTACGAGTCGCTATAACGGGAATCAATATCCATATCAATAATAAACCTATCGAACACATAAGCTTCATAATTAGCCCCTAACGATGCCGTCCAACGTGGTGCCACACTGGTCGGTGAGCCGCTCAGATCCTGGTGAGGAATACTGAAGCGCTCAAGGGTACAGCCTTCCGTGATCGTCTGCCCACCATAGCAAGGAGCAATATAATCCTTGTAACGTGCCTTGTTATAATTCACGGTTCCTCGCAGGATCAATCCATCGACAAAACTGGGAGAATATTCCAGATCCAGTTCCACACCTTCCGTTTCTGCCGAACCAGCATTTGTCGTGATGAAGGCAAGGGTCTGGGCATTGAAGAAGTCGATTTGAAGATCCGTGTACTCGTAATAATAGATGCCCACACCATAGCGAAGGCGACCATCGAGCATATCTCCCTTGGCACCTAGCTCAAAGCCCTTGACCTCTTCCGGCTCAAAGGAAAAATCCTCTTCAAGACTGGAGGTGCTAAAGATCGCCGTGTTCGAGAATCCACCAGACTTGTACCCCATTTTAAAGGCGCCGAACAACATCAGATTATCCGTCGGCTTCCAACTCAAAGTTGCTTCCGGCGTAAAGTTTTCAAACTTTTGATCAGAGGTAAATGGGTGATCTTGCACCACCGCAGCCTGCATCAATTCATGCACTAGGGGCTGATTGAAATAAGAATCCTTTGTCTCATAGGTATAGCGTCCGCCAGCGGCAAACTCTATCGTGGGGCTGATATCCCAGATCATCTGCATGAATAATGATTGCGTTTCTCCATCGGTATTAGAGTCCTTGTCCCAGGACACATACTGTAAAGACTCGGGCAGAGCAGAATTCATCAAACCCGCCGCGACATACTGGCGCAGGTCCAGCTCGGTATTCTGGTAATACAAACCTGCCATGAAATTTACAGGTCCATCAAAGTTTGACAAGGCTCTCGCCTCAGTGGAAAAAGCTTCAAACTTGGCCTTTTCCGCAACAAACAAAGGGCTTGAGGAAGAAACATAGTCACCATCGATCAAAAAAGTATTATCATTTTTCTGCCAATTAGTAACCGACTCGACAGAAAAATTTTCTGCGTCATACTTCAGTGTAGCTGTCAGGGTATGAGAATCCCATTCATTACCCAAGTCACCATTACTGTTGGCGAAGGGCATACTCCCCAACTCTTTAGGGAAATTGTTCTGGTATGTTCTGAACTTTCTCTTACAGGCTTGATCAGGTGCGATAGTAGAAAATCCACCACCCGCCTCACAGGCGGTATGAATATAATTCCAAGAGGGATTATCGATCCGGTCCTGGTTGATAAAAGCCTTGATATTGGCTGAAAAATCATCGGTCGGCTGCCACAAAACCGTCAGACGTGCCGCTATCGATTCCTGTCCTGATGAAGCGCGAGTGGCTTCATAAGTATTGGTTTCTCCAGTGGCTATATCAAAGAAATCATTGTCAATGGTTCTAGCCCTGTTCGTGACATAGCCATCACGATTATCCCTGGCCCTTATTGCCAGCCGCATCCCCAACGTATCCGTCACTGGTCCTGATATCATGCCTTCTGTAACAACTTCATTGGCGTGGACTTCATAACCTACACGTCCCATCATCTCAAACTCGTCACCAGGATCTTGCGACACTACGGAAATACTACCAGCCGTGGCATTCTTACCGAAGAACAGCGCTTGAGGACCCTTCATGATCTCAACTTGCTGCAAGTCGAAAAGCCCCTCATTGATAATACGCCCCTGAGCAAAGTAAGCCCCATCTACGATAGTAGCAACTGACTGCTCGACACCGATACTGGTAAAGCTGGAACCAATTCCCCTCAACGCGATCTGGGCACCACTGCCATTACTGGCTCTGGCAATAGTCATCTGAGGAACCGATGCTGCAATACGCTCCATATCCGACAAATCATAGCGCTGCATGCGCTCTCCAGAGATGGCCGCTACCAGAACGGGGATATCCAGCGCACTCTCTTCACGCTTACGAGCTGTGACAGTAATCTCCTCCAGGCGCCCGAAACCTGATTCCGGGGCCTGTTGGGCAAGCCCTTCCTGAGAGATGCCCAACGCTGTGATACACACGACCATCCATTTTTTATTAAAAGGTAGTCTCGATACAGTTACCATGTCTTATCACTCTGATTATTAATGGGATCTAATCGTCACTAACGCGACGTTACCGGCAGCTACTCTACACAACCAAGGTCTGCACAGAATGTGCTTCATTCCCTTTTTTTTGTTCCAGCATCCCACCCGCTAAACACAGGAACATAGAAACAAGAGAACACTGAACGATTCGAGCGACGAGGCAACAGACGCCAAAGTCGATGTGTTATGGAGAACGCAACCCTAGATGATCAGATGTGAAGGGTCACCGGATTTAAGTGTAGCGCTATGGGTTGCAGTCTGATAAAAATTAGCATATCGGAATTTATCGCCACAAAAACCAGCAGTGTGTAGAATTATTATGGACTATCTTACTTACGCTGTAAGGGCGCCTGGCGCCTATCGTTACGGATCTTCGCCACTGCGCAGATGGTGACCATCTCCGTATTCAGTTTGTCACGGCACAAACTCATTCAAACATTTCTTTCTATAATCACTCGGCGCTATTCCAAATGCTTTCTTAAAACTTCTACTGAAATGCGCCTGATCACAAAACCCTATCTCATGAGCAATATCCGTCAAGCTCATATTTGACCAACAATTCTCTTCTATCATTTTTTTGGCCCATGACAAACGCAGGTTCATAATGATTTTATCCACGCTTGTGCCCGCCTCTGCCGTCGCCCGGTAAAGTTTGCTTCTTGACACAAAAAGTTCGCTGACCAACTCATCGACTGAAAGTTTCGGCTTGCCGAGCTTCTTGATGATTTCCTCTTCCAGGCGTTTCAGCAGGTCATCATTCGGATTGGCTACCCGGACAGCCTGCTCCCTGGACTCTTTAAAATACGCCGCATCCAGGAGATTGAGAAAGATCTTTGGTAGTGATTCGTAGTCGTAACCACTCAACCCAGAAGATGAGCTCCACACGTTTGATACAAAGTTTTTCAGCACGCTGGCCGACCCTACATTGCCATCTTTGGGGATCCAGCAATAGCGGTCGATGAACTCACTGTGCTCACGGGCAAAAAAAGCGGGCAGCTTGACTACTAAAACGTCGGAACAGGTCAGCTGATTCCCTGCCAGCAGATACTTGCTGTTGGTCAACAAAATGGTTCCCGGCGGACAAACAAGGTTACCACCATGAAAAGAGTAGCTAGTTTCCCCTTTCAGCTGAATATGGAACATGAAAGAGGCCTCGTTCACAACACGATTAACTACCGGCTTTACAACAATCGGCGAGCTGGCATACGCTTTCAGAATACTGATGGCACCCACATCCCTGCTTTGCACCATCGCTTCAAAACGACTTCCTGTCCTGGGTGAAAAAAGCCGGCTGGAAAAGAGACAGCGAGAGAGTGCCGCCTGATATTCTCCAAGGGAGGAACATGTCTCATTGTAGAAATCAAATGTCGTTTTCATTATTGGCGCTCCTGTCACGGCCGCACTACTTGTGTTATATCCCTATCGTTTATTAAGGCAACGGAATACCTTCTCTCGTACCCTATGTCTCTGTCGAATACCCTGCCCCAGAACTAGTTCCTAGCATCTCCCACGACATTGAGCGATCTCGCCCTTTTCAAGTGACTCTTTTCGAGAGCTCACTACCGCATAGCTCGGTCTTCCCCCCAGAGAAGGGCTTACCATTAATTTCAAACAACATCAACAAAAATAGCTGACAAAATTCGGTTAGTCAAAACTACCTCCTTGCCTGCAAGCAGCTCTCTCCTAACACCACTAACCGAGATACTCCCCTAGGGGCTGATCAACTCTACAACCAAGCCATCTGCAGGGGCAAATGTTTACGCAGCCGTCTATCTAAGTCAACCAACAACCATCCTGATACACTCCAGACAAATAAGCAGGGCTGACACCCAAAAGTGACACCCATAGGCAAGCAAAAGAAACGCTGGGACATGGCCATAGCCCTCTCTGACAGCGACCATAGAAACTTGTCCGAAACCCTTTGGCTCGCAACAGCCAGAGGTCTCTTTGCTCCGCTGGTAGCCATCAGCGGAATACGCTTCCTTGTGCGAGACTGACCATGAAAAGACTGCAAAACAAAGTGGCACTCATTACTGGCTGCGCATCACCGAACGGTATTGGTTTTGGTATTGCCCGCCTGTTCGCGGCGGAAGGGGCCCGCGTCTTTCTTGCCGACATTGATGCTGACTCCATTGCTCTCAGGGCGGAAGAGATATCTCGCGAGGCACAAGATATCCACTCCCTTTCCCTGGATGTCACCTCCGAGCCAGCCTGGCTGGAGGCCATGAACACCATCGAAGCACGCTTTGGTAGGCTTGATATTCTGGTTAACAACGCTGGTATCCTAATACCACAGTATCTTCAAGAGTCCACGCTAGAGGACTGGTCTGCACAGCTAGACGTAAATCTTCTCGGGACCTTTTTAGGAACCAAGCACGGGGCCAATCTTATGCGTCGCCACGGCACAGGCTCTATCATCAACATATCCTCTGTTGCTGGATTGATCGGTGTTCCCACCAACAGCGCCTATTCCGCGACCAAGGGCGGCATCCGCTTATTCAGCAAGTGTGCTGCAATTGAGCTGGCACCAGCAGGGATTCGTGTCAACACCATCCACCCTGGCTTTATCACCACCGACATTCAGATTGCAGCCCAAAAATCCATGGGAGATGATTACCAACGCATGCTGGAAAAGGTGCCCATGAAACGTTCAGGGGTCGTCGATGACGTTGCTTACTCCGCTGCCTATCTAGCTTCTGACGAGTCCAACTATGTTACAGGGAGCGAACTGGTCATTGATGGCGGGCTCACCGCTTCCTGAGCTTCTTGCCGACTCGTTCAAGATTACAGACTGGTCAGAATAGCCCCTAAACCATGCTCCCATTGCGCATTATGAGCAGGAGAAAATAGTATGAAATCACGCTTTAAAAGCAAAGTAGCCATTGTTACAGGCGGCGGCTCAGGCATTGGGCAAGGTTGCGCTGAAGCCCTGGCCCAACAAGGTGCCACAGTAGTTGTCGTTGATGCCAATATCGATAATGCAGAAAAAGTGGCTCATAGCATTTCCGAGCAAGGCGGCTCAGCCTGTGCCGTGCAGTGCGATATCAGCAATGCTGAAGCAGTAAACCAAGCCTTCCACAACATCGCTAACGAACATGGAAGTATTGACCTGGCTGTCAATAGTGCCGGCATAGCCTGTCCCAATCTTTTTACGGCAGACACCCAAGAGTCCGACTTTGATCGCGTTATCGCTGTGAACCTGAAAGGAATATGGGCATGTATGCGCGCTGAGCTACAGCAGATGCTCAAACAGGGCTCTGGCAGCATAGTCAATATTGCATCAACCATGAGTCTTCGCGTCCATCCTGGCAACTCATTGTATGTAGCCAGCAAGTTCGGTGTCGCCGGCTTGACTCGAACGGCGGCTGTTGAATACGCGGAGTCGGGTATCCGTGTCAATGCCATTTGCCCGGGTAGTGTCCATACCGCTATGTTCTCAGGCGCGGTAACTGACTCTAAGGAGTTTTCTGTACTAAAAAGTTTACACCCGATGAATCGCCTTGGCACACCTGAAGAAATTGCCAACGCTGTACTCTGGCTGTCTTCCGATGAGGCATCATTTGTAACAGGTGCACTTCTGGCAGTGGACGGTGGCTGGACAGCTCAATAGCAACACCTTCAGGAAATGGGCACATCGCGTTTATTGCCTGCTACACTTCAGATTTCTAGCAAGCAGAGACTGACTGTCCAGCTTCTAGAGCACCTCTTTCATTCGGGAAATAACACCATGACGCAGCTTTTCAGCGTCATGGTGTTATCAAAGAAGAGCCTCAGAATCTTTTGAGAATCTTTCCGCTCGGACTAGTCTCCATATCCGAGACCGTATACACAGCACCAAGCAGTTTCTTGACTGGTAGTTTATACCACGGATCCAACTCCGAAGTTTCGGGGAAGGACAGTGAACAAGGACCGGTCCAAGCTTGCAAGGGACGAACATGTAGCGTATTCATCAGTAATTCTGCTACGGAAGGCTCGTCTGGGTTTTCAGGATTGGGAATCACACGGAAACCCAGCACCTTTGTCTCCGCAGGTTCAAGCTCCAATGGCTGCCCAAGCTGCATGAGCCCGCTACAGACTTTATGCCCCTTTGGCCTTTCTCCGGTACATTGAATGATACTGCTATCACGGCTAAAGGTGATGTGACCAAACTTTTTAGGATTGCCCCACAACTCTCTGCCGATAGTCAGTGCCACTTCATTGTCCACCAGAAGCCTTACCGGGAAGATAATCGGCTCGCCCTGCCACAGGCAGTCCAGCATTTGGTAAATCTCGTTATATGAGCCCCAGGGAGTATAGGGGAGTCGTGCAAACACCATCCTTGCCACACCCGGACTGGCAAGCTCAAGACCGTCTGCTTCTGGCAGCAACGCAAGGGCAGCGTCGGTACAGGTTTCATAAGAAATGGTAAACGACTCCATTTCTCGCATTAACGCCGGGGGCCTGTCATAAGTCGGCGCATCAACTGGCATACTGAAACCAAAGTTCTCTTTTTTCAAACGTCCTTTCAAACTCATCGGGAATTCTCCTATTGTTAGGCTGTATCGTGGATCAACCTTGTCTTTGCCATCCCAGTGGAATGAGCGCAGTGCGAATCGCTATTGCTGCTCTCGATGGCTCTGTTAAGGCTTTCCCCATAGTAAAGAGACACTCCGCTCTATACTTTTCTGAGAAACCCAGGAGTTATGCACGCCCGTCCATTTCCAACGCCATCTGCGAGAAGCTCAACCCAGTCAGTTGTTATGCCCGGTGGGAAAAACGCTATGATCTCCGCTACAATTAGGGCCAACATCATTTTATACGGCAGCCCGGAGCCATAATGAGCAACAGTAAGTCAGCCAGCGATTTTCTCGATCGCTTTACGCAGCAGTTCGGGAGTTTGGCAGGGCCCGGCCTGGAAGCCCTGAGTGCTGAGCTACGCCAACAGGTCCAGGCCGCTGCCAGGGCTGCTTTCGACAAGATGGAGCTTGTGCCCCGCGAAGAGTTCGAGGCTCACAAAGCCGTGCTGTTGCGCACACGGGAAAAACTTGAACAGCTGGAGAGTCAGTTAGCCGAGCTGGAAGCCCAACTCGCTGATAGAAGCGACACCAAGCTACCTGGTCGCTAGCCCGGCAATTACCGCCACCAACATTCCAAGGAGGGAATCATGTCACTGGCCGTTGTTCACAGTCGCAGCAAACAAGGTATTCACGCTCCAGCCATCACTGTGGAGGTACACCTTTCCAACGGTCTCCCCAGCCTCAGCATGGTCGGCATGGCGGAAACCGCTGTGAAGGAGAGCAAGGATCGGGTGCGCAGTGCTTTACTGAATGCCCACTTCGATTTTCCTCAGCGACGTATCACCATTAACCTGGCACCTGCCGATGTGCCCAAGGAAGGTAGCCGCTATGATCTCGCTATTGCGCTCGGAATTCTCGCCGCGTCCGGGCAACTCCCCACCACATCACTCGATCACTACGAGTTTGTCGGCGAACTGGCTCTCAATGGAGAACTGCGCCCAGTGGACGGTCTACTACCCTCTGCCATCGCCTGCGGCCAGGCCAATCGCCAGCTGATAATTCCGGCAGGCAACAAAGACGAAGCTGCTCTCGCCCACCAGACAACTATTTATCCTGCCCACCATCTGCTGGAAGTGTGCGCTCACCTGCGCAGCACTGCTCCTCTCACCGCCCTGTCTCCCAACGCCTCACTTGAGCCCGCCGTCCACAGTCTTGATTTGGCTGACGTTATCGGCCAACAGCAAGCTCGCCGTGCGTTGGAAGTCGCTGCGGCCGGTGCTCATAATCTATTGTTTGTTGGGCCACCTGGCACAGGTAAAACTCTGCTCGCCAGCCGACTACCCAGTATTATGCCGGCACTTCAAGAAAAGGAAGCGTTAGAGGTTGCGAGTGTTTACTCGGTGGCCGGGCTGGGGCTGCGCAGCCCATTTTATCAGCCACCTTTCCGCGCTCCGCACCACACCGCATCCCCTACAGCACTGGTGGGCGGTGGTGGAATTCCTCGACCGGGAGAAATCTCCCTCGCCCATCGCGGTGTGTTGTTTCTTGACGAATTACCGGAGTTTCCCCGCCGAGTACTGGAGGTGCTGCGCGAACCGCTGGAGTCTGGAGAGATTCATCTTTCCCGGGCACGGGCACAAATCAGCTACCCGAGCCGCTTCCAGCTTGTAGCTGCCATGAACCCCTGCCCCTGCGGCTACCTGGGAAGTGACAAGTGCCATTGTAGCCCTGATCAGGTGCGCCGCTATAAAGCACGACTTTCAGGCCCGCTGCTCGATCGCATCGACATTCAGCTGCAAGTACTTCCTATTCCCCACCGCGAACTGATTCGTGCTACAGGTGGAGGAGAAGACAGCGCCACGGTGCGCCAGAGAGTGCTGGCGGCTCGGCAGCGGCAGCTGAACCGCCAAGGAAAGGCTAATGCCGCTCTGTTGGCAGAAGACATCAAGCGTTATTGTCAGCTGGGGGAAGCGGAACAACAATTACTGGAAGACGCTGTAGAGCTGCTGGGACTGTCCGCCCGAGGCTACCACCGGGTACTGAAAGTGGCCCGCACCATCGCCGACCTCGCCGGTGACAATATTCTCAGCGTCACTCACCTGGGTGAAGCCCTCGGATACCGGTTTGAGCGCTAAGGCCGGATGGAGTATTGGAATTTCGAAAAATAACTCTTCAAAACATAAGGTTATGGCGCGCCCGGCAGGATTCGAACCTGCGGCCATCCGCTTAGAAGGCGGATGCTCTATCCAGCTGAGCTACGGGCGCTCTGAACGGAGGCGGATTATACATGACTAGTGCACTGTATTGACACCGCTCTCACGACTCTCCATATTTCCCCCTTTCTGAGCGGCGTGACAATATCCACGTCGACAATCACAGCACTTTCACCAACTCCCGGCGCACGCATGATCAGTATCCTCGGCCTCATCACTTCTCTCGCCTTGCTCATTTACCTCACCGTTCGCGGCATGAACTTGCTCATTGCCGCTCCCCTATGCGCGGTGCTCATTGCAATCAGCGGTGGCGTCGCCTTGTTTCCGTCAGAAGCGGTGCCACAAGCTAACTATATCAGTAGCTATATGACGGGATTTAGCGATTTTATCCAGTCGTGGTTTTTTATGTTCCTCCTGGGCAGCATGTTCGGCAAGCTTATGGAAGACAGCGGCGCAGCCCAGAGCGTGGCTCAATGGGTGATCGACAAGTTGGGGCCAAAAAGCGCACCCTTTGCGGTGGTAATGGCCTGCGCGGTACTGACCTATGGCGGTGTCAGCGTCTACGTCGTGGCGTTTTCCGCCTTTCCCATTGCGCTCAGCCTGTTTAAGCAGGCTAACCTGCCTCGTCGCTTCATTCCCGCAGCACTCGCCTTCGGCTCAATCACCTTCACCATGACGTCGGCGGGCTCACCTGAAATCCAGAACTGGATTCCCATCAAGTATCTGGGTACCACTCCCTATGCCGGCTGGGAAGTGAGCCTGACGGTGGCTGTGGTGATGGCTAGCCTGGGCTTTTGGTGGCTCCACTACATGTTGAAGAAAGCTGTGGCCAATGGCGAACGCTTCGAAGTACGCGCCACTGATCCCAGCGATCACGCTCGCGATCTTCCCAACCCTC
>Ga0265293_10006361_pt1 | contig 18984 bp, 27 predicted proteins | sample Munlanlewell138R_FD_192505 | JGI IMG/M metagenome (GOLD analysis project Ga0265293, IMG submission 192505) | Leachate microbial communities from a municipal landfill in Southern Ontario, Canada - Leachate well 138R | ecosystem: Engineered > Solid waste > Landfill > Unclassified | place: Canada... | reverse complement strand
ACCGTTGCCGTTGCGCACCACTTCCGCACCGCATGTTGCATATTTACCTAGCGCGCCTAAGCCCTGTTGCATTTTTACCTAACTAAAATACAACTACCCTCGTGCATTTTTTATATTTACTTAAACGGCGCGGCGTGCCTTTATGTGCTTATTGTAATACGCACTTAGGTGCATACGCTCATATTCACCTGTTAGAGGATCGCCAGATGACCGACGCCAAAGCCCTCCCGGCCCCGACCCAGAACGAACTGACCTGCCTGCGGGCCTGCCTGAACTACGAGACCCGCGAGGCTCAGCTCTCGGACAATTACTCGAACTGCGGGGCCGAGGACTTCCGCGCCATCCTGGGCTGGAACGACCAGCAGGTCGCCGCCCTGATCGGCTCGATGGAGAAGAAGGGCTACGGCTCGATGGACGACGAAGGAGTGAACGGCCAGCCGCTCGACACTTTCTGGCTCTCGGAAGCCGCCGTGAACATGCTCTTCGACCTCGACGCGGGCTCCTGAGGGAGCCCCGCCACCCCACCACCTCCCCACCCGGAACCAGTTGCTCAAGGAACCGCCCGATGTTCATGAAATTCACCTCCACCGCCGCCCGTGCCGTCATCACGGCCACGCACTCCCTCGCTCCCGGCTGGCAGGCTCCGGCCACCGCCGACACCGATGCGATCCAGGCTGAGCTGGCTCAGCTCGGGATGCTCCTGCCCATCCAGACGCGCAGCGACCTGCTCGAACTGCCGGAGCTGGACGACTACCGCGTGACCCGCGAGGGAACGCCCTTTGCGAGTGAACGCCACTACAGGTGTCGCTCCTGCGGCCTCCTGTGGGCCGAGGACTGGGGCGCTGGGCCTGATGACCAGTGCCCGTGCTGCAAGCGCGTGAACCGCCCCTACAAGACCACCAACCTGCTCACCGAGGGCCGCTTCGCGCGCCTCTGGATGCTCCTTCCCGAAACCGCCCGATAAGAGGACACGAAACATGGCTGACTACCTCGCCCGCACCCGCTCCAACCCCTTCCGCGTCAAGGACACCGACCGCTTCGCCCTCTGGCTTCACGACGCTGCCGGAAACGCGCTGAAAGCTATCGTCCACGACGACGACCAGAGGCTCGTCCACTTCGAGGGCTTCACCTCGATCCCGAGCACCAACGAAGAAGGCGAGGAAATCTCCTTCTTTTCCGAGCTGGCTGAACATCTGGCCGAAGACGAGATCGCCATCGTCTTCGAGATCGGCTCTGAGCTGCTGCGCTACCTGGTCGGCACGGCCACGGCGATCGCACCGACCGGCGAGACTACCACGCTCGACCTCAACGAAATCTATCGCCAAGCCCAGGACGAGTTCATGGGCCTCAATCCGATCCGGGAAGCCTGGTAGCCGCCCAGCGTCCCACTACGCGCAACCCCGCATTGCACAATCGCACAAAACTCAACTCGCAGCCGAGCCGCCAGGAGCATCTTCCCTATGACCATCACCGAGAAAAATCACACCGTCACCGTCATCTGCATGGAGAGAGGAGGAAACCCCGATCCGTTACTTTATACCGTTTCTGTTCCGAACCTTAGCAAGGCTGCCATCACCGACGCGGTGCGCGAACAGCGCACGCTCGATCTCGGCGACGACGCAACGTCACGAGCGTGGGTCAAGAAGTTGGAACCGCTGGTTGTTCTGCAAGGCGATCCGCGCCAAGTCGCCGATTGGCGCCGCTGATGACTTCACAAGAGGTTGAGCCATTCATGAATCTGTCGCACAACGAACAGGTTACTCGCAGCGCGCCAAGATGGGCGTGGGAGATCATCGACAATGCCGCGTGTCGTCTTGCCGATCCCGATCTGGAACTCGCGTGTCGCGCAATGCGGCTCGCCTGTTCTCGTGCGGATGATGCTCCGATCAGCCCGGACGATCTGGCTTGCGATGACCTCCTCGATGCCTGCGGGAATTGCGGCCAACACCTCAAAGATGGCTCGGGCATCTGCATCGACTGCGGCCAACCCATTGAAGCATAACCAGATGCTTCACATTAAAAAAAAGGCGCTGGGGTTCTCCCCACCGCCTCTTTCCGGTCTCGGGAAGCAAACAGGCACCTGAGATCCACATATTCTTTCGACGGCATGTTTCGGTGCTTGCACTTGCAGAAAGCCGATACAGAATAGGCCAAAATCAATCTAAGCACATGCTAAGAAAAAGGCTTCGCAATGGGCAATGTTGTCTCGTTTTCCCCTTCCTGTTCCCGCCCCACTGAGCCGAAAACCGAAACGCGCATCCTGACTGAGTTCTGGCTCTTGGCCGAAGCGGACATTCGCGCCGACCTGATGCGTGAGGCTCAGCGACTGCAACGACTGGGCTACAAGCCCCACATGATCGAGGAGACCGCCGACGACCGAGGCGGACACCATCTGACCATCCTCTACGCCGGGGTGGGAATGCTCCGGCACTTCTTCTACGCATTCACCATCCGGGATCGCGCCTCATCGCAATCGGTTTCAGCCGAGATCAAAGTCCTGACCAGCGACCTGTCCATCACGCTGCACAAGGTCATCAGCACCGTGTCCTACGAGGACTACACACGCCAGTGGTTCGACTGGTCCTGGCGCGTCGGACAGGATGACACGTCATTCCTTCCCTCCAAAGCGGCGGCTGACAGGTAGGCACAAAGTTGCCCTCGCTCCATTATTTAGGTAAAACTACTATTTACTTGAATCGCACTGCATGGTAATCATGTGGGCAGGAACCAAGTTGCTCAATGGAACCACACAATGCAGACCAATGCCTTTATCACGAACCCCTCTCTCCCCGAATTCTCGTGGCTGGTGATCCCGATCTACGCAGGCTTTGACCTGGACGCAGGGACCGCCCCTCACCTCGCTCGCTGGTCGATCTTCCAGATCGTGAACGGGAGCTGGCAAAACGCCCCCCACCTGATCGCCGAGAGCACCGAAATGGCCGCGCGCTTTCTCAAGCTGCGCGAGATGACCCATCCGCACGCCTTCTTCCTGGCGCTGCCCACCGGCATCCCCAGGACCACGCGAGAATGGACGCTGGCGCGCATCCTCACCGAAACGCTCCAGGAAGCCTACAGCCTGCCCAGCGCGCTTCCGTGCCCCCTCAACTACGTCATCAACCCGGAGCCGATGGACTGCGAAGAGCTGGCGAGTAGCATCGCAGACCACATCCTGAACGATGTGAGAGACCTCGACGCCCCCGGCGTTCGATCAGATGACCTCGATCAGCACGAGCTGGCCGAGATGATGAAGCTCCTGCGCCTTCCGCTGGATCACTGAACACCGAACATCGCGCCCCAAGCCACCACTCCAAACTCCCCTAGGCGCGATAAGAGGAAGCCCCGCTCACCCGCGGGGCTTCCTTGCTATTCAAGCATCAGCATCAGCAAGCGCTGGGCGAGCGTCATCGACGCTGCAAATCAACCCGCGCCACACAGTTGGGGTCTTGTTCGCACTTCGGCACGCTCGGCAACCGCCGCGAATAGATCGTCAGCGCATTGGTCCCGTCAGCCTTCTTCTCGACCCGCACCGCATCGCCGAGCACAGAGAGATTCTGCACCACGCTTTGCAGCGCGGCTTGCGCCCTGCCAAGCTCAGCGTCATGCACCTCGATCTGCCTCTGCCCGCTGGCCACCACACCGGCCAATCGCTCCTCAGCCGCAGCCAGATCAGCCATGGCAGACCGATACCCCACCACCTGAGCCCCACCTCGCCAGATGAACCACCCCGTGCAGAGAGCCAAGACCGCGGCCAAAGCCGCTCCCCCAAGGAGGCCATATCGCATTCGGTTGATAGTGCGCGCTTGCGATGTGAGTTGCCGATCGAGAACGTCTTTCGCGGCCTTCAGGTCCGCGTTGAGCTTGAGGACCACTTGGTAGGCATCAGACAAGGCCGCCTTGGCCTCTTCGGCCTTCGCCTCGTTCACGGCATCCAGACGGCGAACATACTCCGTCAGCGAGCCCTGTAGCCCATCGCGAGCGGTGGAAACTTCGCGCAGCACATCACCAGCCCTGTCCTGGACGCCAGCCACCGCCCGTTCAGCGAACTTTGCGACCTCTTGCTCGAAATCGTTGCGTCGCTCATCGAGGCCGTTCTGAGCCTTCGCCAGCGCAGAGCCAACTTCCTGCCGGACGGATGCCGAAACCCGGTCGCCGAGGCCCGCCTCGGCCGCCGCGGTCAGATTGGCGACCTCTTCGCGCAGGCGATGCAGTCCTTCCGCGATCGTCACTTCCAAATCGCGAGCGCGAGGATCTTTCCCCGACCCAAACCCCGCAGAAAACACCGGCCCGGACAACTCCAGCGGACGGCGGGCCTTACGCTGGATCGTCTCGTTCTCGCCATCATACTTCACCGACAGCGACCGCCCATCGGCGTGAACGACATGAAACCCCAACCGTTCGAGGTCTGCGATCACATCATCACGCGACCGCAGATCACCCGCGAAAACAGCCTCCTCGATGTGGTCGACCAGCGCCGCCCGAAGAGGCTTCTTCAGGCTCTCCTGGCGAAAAAAATCCGGCCTCTCCCCATCTCGGCCGCTGCCATAGGGGTCGACCAGGCCAAAGGTCAGAGCCTGCACCTTGGTCCAGATTGCGGCCCTATCCATGCAGCCCTTCGGCAGCACCAACGGCTTCTGCTCGCGCTTGTCCCAGAGCGGCACGAATGCGCGCAGCTCGTGCCCCGCCTCCGGCATTCGCAACCGCAACAACGTCCAGGCGACCTCGTAATGCTCATGCCGGACGAACCCGCCCAGGAACTCCGCCTCCCAGCGGTCCATGATGCGACGCAAGAACAGGTCATCATCATCTTCCCCGACCTCGAAGCGAATAGAGGCACAGAGCGCCCGCGGCGGCACCTGCACCCCCTTGATGACATCCTCGATCTTCTGCCGCGGAGCCGTCTTCCTGAACAGCGACTCAATCGCATCCGCCTCGCCGCTCAATTCGTCAACGAGCGCTCCTTCTGGATATGCCCGAAACTCCGTCTCCGACACCGAAGCCGCATCCTGCGGAACCTCATTGAAAAGCAGCTTCATTGGCCTTCCTCCCGCGAAGAAAAGCCGAGCAGCTCGGCCAGACGCTCTTCGCTGATTTCATAAACAGATGCCGCCCCATGCGGCTGTGCATCCACCACCTGCGAGATGTGGAATACCTCGACCTGAAGCTCTTCCAGGCGATCCTGGGCGCTTGCCACCGCTGCCGACCGGGAATCCCCCTCAGGCATCATTGCCGCCGCCGCCTGAGCCCGAAACGCCCACAGGGCGGCCCGGTAGCGCGGCGGCAGCGCATCGCGCTCATAGGCCGCCCGAACCTGCGGATTCTGCAACAGACGCTCTTTCAGATCAGCCAAACTGGTCATAACGCCCAAGCCTCCCATCCGAGATATGCGCGAAGCTCCGCCTCAGAGAACTCCCGTCCACTCGCCATTTACGAAAACAGATAGTTGATTACGCCCACAGCAAGCCATCGGATGCGCATTGCTGAACATCTTCAAGCAAGAGGTATGGAAGCCAAACAGACCCATCACTCCCAGTGATGCAGACGCCCGTGGTGCCCTCTGCCTCGGTAATTGTCCCACCATCGCCAGACAAGCGATCAATCCCCAACTCAAAATCTGGCAAGGTATCGGCCCCCAGTTCAAAAACGAAGGTATCGGCTCCGAGACCGCCATATAGCTCGTCATCACCAGCACCACCCTCCAGCAGATCGTCCCCAGCACCCGCCACGATCACATCGTCACCGTTGCCGCCATGGAGCACGTCATTACCGTCTCCGCCTACGATGGCGTCAAATGCGTCACCGCCGTAGATCGTATCGTTTCCAGAGCCACCGTAGAGCGCATCTGATCCGGCTTCCCCGAATAGCTGATCGTTGCCATCCTCCCCGAACACACTGTCCGATTCAGTGCCAGCATGGATCGTATCATCGCCCTCACCGCCCCAAATCACATCTGCTCCGCCATCACCTAGCAAAGAGTCATCCCCCCCCATGCCATAGATAGTGTTGGCAAGGCTGTCGCCGCGAATATCGTCATCGAGCGCGCCCCCCATGACGCTTTCGACATTTTCGATCACAAAGCCGCTACCGACCTGATTGTTTGCCAAATCAACGATCAATTCAGCTGGGTCTATTGTTCCCGCATCATCCGGCAAAATCAGCGTATCGAGGCCGTCGCAGCCATTTATCTCGATCACCCCGGCAACCGCCATATACGCAGCTTCAGAAAAGGCAAAAGTATCGTCATAGTCTGTCCCGATGATCTCTTCGACACTCTGAAACGCCGTCGTTCCAAAAGTGTTTCCGGTGACGGTAGCGGCTCCACCTTCGCCGACATAGAAATTGAGGCCTTCGGCAATGAGGGAAGCATCAATGGTGTCCACACCTGAATTCCCATGTAGGGCAAGCGCCCCTCCTTCAGACAGAACGAAGGTATCATCGCCCGCACCGCCATCGTAATAAGTCCCATTGCCATCAACGGTAATGGTGTCGTCTCCGCCAAGAGCCATCAGCAGAATCTGCTCGCCCTCCTCCGCTGTCGGCGCAGCGATTGCTTCACCATCATGCGTTCCGAGAGAGACGGTTGTGCTTGAAATCTCTTCGGTAAAGACGACTGGCGAACCGGCCGCCAATGCCGCCTGAAACCCTTCCGTAAGCACTATCGAGGCCCATGAGGCCACCGACAAATCGGCGGACTGCAACGCAAGGTCAACCATGCTGGCAAGCAGAATGACGCCATAGGCGTTCTGGTAGATGGCGCTCTCGGACAACATCGCATCCCACGTTGTCACACCATACACCTCAACAGGCTCGTAGGCGGTCCATGCGTTTATAGAGACGCCTTGACCTGCCGAAACAGTTCCTCCAAGGGTGCTAAAAGCTACAGCATGGTAATCTCGAATAGCGTAATAATCTAGATCGCTATAAACTGTTTCACCAATGCCATTGGTCACTCCGGTGGCGATCCGAGCCGCCAAATCTCGCTGCATTAGTTCTTCGCTGATAGCTGTCCATTGCGCCGACGACACAGATACGTCTTCACTTTCAGCAACCGCCATGAAATAGGCATTCGCTAAACGCCCACTCAACTCGCTATCGAGCACCACCCCAAGTGCCAGATACCCATAGTCTACGCCAAAACTCGTCAGAGCAGTGTAATAATTCACTCGGTCACCGGCATTGGCATATCCAGAGAGAACATCAATTTGTGCCTGCGTGAGTGTCGTCATTTCACGTTTCCCTCTCTCACGCGCCAGCCGTCCATGACGGCTTCGACGCGGGTGCGGATGGCGCCATACTGCGCCATGAACTGCCGCCCGAAGCTGACCTTCCAACGCTGCCCGTCCCGGTCAAACATCAGTTCACAGGCAGCGTTCGGAAGAAACTCCTTGGGCTTGCCACATTGCATCACCCCGAGGGGCATGGTGCTGCGGTCCTGATCGGGGATCACGATGTCGAAGCCCGACCCCATCTCCTGCACCGTGAACCCCGGCTCGATCCGGTAGGTATTCTGGATGCTGTTCCATTTCAGCTTCTTGCCAATCGGCGTTCCGTCCCACTGGTTTTCATATTGTCGCGATATGGGGTCCGGCTGACGCGTGATGAGCAGATTCACGTTGTCTTCCCAGCCATGCACATCGCGGCGCAGCGGGCCGTAATCCGGCAAGGCGAACTGCATGAACAGGCTGTCCTGTCCGTCGATGTAGCCCGGCTTGGCCTCGCTCGGGATGTCATATGTGACAGAAGCGACCGTGATCCGGCGCTTGCCCACCGCGCCCTGCGCCACAGCCAGAGCGGCGAAGCCAGCTAGGGCGACGGCGAGCGCCAGAAACCCGGTTCGGAAGGCTGTCGTCATTCCCTGTCCCCCTCTCTCACATGTCGTCGTCGTCAATCACGCCGTCATCATCGACGGCCGGTTCACCAGCCGCAGCGGCACGCGCGGCCGCGCGATCCTCGACCCCTTTCAGCTTGACCGCATCCAGCAGCCGCTGCACCTCCGCCCGAGCCTTCTCCGCCTCGGTCTCGTCATCGCCAAGCGCCATCACCATGTAGCTCAGAGAGGTTTTCAGGTCGTCTTCGGCATGACCGAGGATCTGAGCGAAGAACGCGGACTTTGTGCGACGGATCGAACCGAAGCGCGCATACGCCAGCTCAGCGTAGAGCGCCCGCAGCCACTTCACCGACAGTTTCTCGCGCAGCTCATCGGTCATGCCGTCGATCCCCGGCAGCGCGCCGCGCAGCTGGTTGTTGAACCGGCCCGATTCAGCGCTGTTCAGCTCCCGGTAATCCATCCTCGCCCAGCGCGCGCCTTCGCGCGATTGCCGGATTTCATCCAGCGCCTTGAGCACCAGAGGCACGTTGTCCTTCTTCCCGAGCGGGATCACCGGGATATTGTAGGTCTGGCCAAAGCGCGTGCCATCGGCGCCGCGCGTTTTGGCCTGCCCCGCGAATGCGAGCACATACTTCATCCGATAGCGGCGCCCCTCGATCTCCTCGTTGAGCACCGGAGCAAACTTGGCAGTCGCCAGCACCTCGTAGAACCTGCGCCCCGTGAGCAACATGATCCCCAGGGCCTTCTGCCGCAGGTCGGCGCTCTGCACCCACTCGACAGCGGCCTCGACCATCGCCTCGCCATTCTTGACGAGCACCAGGTTCTCCGCCTTGTGCTTCACCGCCTTCTGGTATTCCGCATTCAGCGTCTCGATCATGCCGTCAGGGAAGCCGATGATCTCCATCGCCTTGGCTTCGAGCCCCTTGCGGTCATCATCCCCCGGCAGCTGCTCGAACCAGTCGCGCAGCGCCTTGCGGAACTTGATGATATACTGCTTCTGGGAGCCAAGGGTCTTGTCCTCGAACTCGACCCGCTTCTGGTTCCAGGCAGCCGTCAGGCGGCCTTCCCAACCGCGCTGGCCCACCAGCTTCGCCGCATGGTGGGTGAATTCCTCGATCTTCTCGGTAAGGGGGTAGCGTGCCATATTCCTAGCTCCTGCTGTTCTAGGTAAAAGTAACACGCCAGCCACACCCGCGCAACGCATTTCGCAGGTAAACATTATTTTTACCTCAAGACGCGAACAAACGCATCGGGAAAACCACTCCTGCGCGCCCACCCCGCGAGAGCTTCCGCCGAGTTCGTCTCGGTCTCAGGCATCAGGATGATGAACCACCCGCCTTCGCGAGCCATGACAGCCTTTAACCGCACCGCCCTGATCCGCGCCGCCACCGCCTCGGCATTCTCCGAACGCCGGAAAGCCCCGACCTGCACAGCGCGCCCACGCAGGCGCTGACCGGCGCTTCCACGCAAAAAGGTGTCCGTGTCGAGAACACGTTGCAGGTGCTTCGGAGCCGGTAGCTGATCCCAGTCCAAGCCCTGGGCACCACCCGCAACGGGGATGCCGCCGAAGGCAATAACGAGAGCCGCCACCTTCATCGTGCTCATGCTCACTTCCTCGCCCCCCGCTTCGCGCTAGGCTTTCGCCCTTTTGTCCGATCCGAGTTCGCGTCAATCCACTTCGAGAGAGATGACTTCGAGCGCAGCGTTTCCGCCGGTATTTCAAGCCCCTTAGAACCAGCGATCTTCTCTGCCAGAGCCACCTGCTTCGAGGTCGGAACATCAAGCGTCTCGTCACGAGGCATCTTGTCCTTGTTCTGGTCGATCCACTTCGACAACTCTCGGCGGTCCCCCAAGGTGGTTTCATCGAGTTCCGCGCCCAGCGCTTGTGCGATCTCACGGGCAAACTTCATCTGGCCTTCGGTGGGCGCGTTCCCCTCAGGGCGCGGCCCCAGAAACTCGCGACAGACAGCCGCGTCGCTTGCCGCACCTCGCGGCAGGGCAACACCCTCCCGTTTCGCCTTCGCCTTCGCCGCATTGAGCATCGCCGCTGACGGCGGCTGCTTCACCTGCACTTGCAGCGGGCCGCCGTGGTCCGCCCGGCTCTTCATGCACTGGATCAGCTTTTCGGTCTTGACCAGGGCGTCGTTGATGACGGCGCGCGGTTCCACGGTCCCGCGCTGGATCTCGTCCAAGGCCATTTCCATCTCGGCGGTAACTGCCGGGTCCAGCCACTCGGGGCAATCCTTCATCAGCTCGTGATACAGCCCCAGAGCAAGCGGGGTGGCGCTCAGCTTCCCCCCCTTCTCGACAGCCAGGTATCCCTGCTTCTTGAGCCCGTCGATGATCGTGTCGCGAGTCGCGGTGGTCCCGATCCCTTTCGCTTCTTTCAGCTTCTCGACCATCGCGGGGTCTTCGGCATACCGCCATGCCTCTTCCATCGCGATAATCAGGGTGCCTTCGGTGAACTGCGCCGGAGGTTTCGTAACCTTGTCCGACAGCCCGGAGCCCGTTGCCGCAGCCTGAGCCCCATCTTTCCAGGGAGGCAGCACGGCCGATCCTTCGTCTTCACCGTCTTCCGCCGCAGCCGGAGAATCCCCGAGCCCCATCGCCTCGCGCCAACCCGGCACCCTCTCGACGGTGCCTGCGACCGAGAACTTGCGCTTGTTCACCTCGATCGAGAACTCGGTGCGGTCATACTCGCGATCAGGGCCGATTGCGGCGAGATAGGTTCTCGCGATCAGCTCGAAGAGCCGTCGCTCGTCCGCGGTCATCGCCTGATAGGCGTCCGCCCAGCGATCCACGGTCTTGATGTTGGGCACGATGGCATGGTGACTGGACCCGGCCAGCATCGCATCCGAGAAGTGCCCCGCCTTGCCCTTACGGATCGTCGGCTCGACATAGCCAACCTGAACGAATGGCAGACCGGCCAACCCGGCCAGCATCGCCCCCGCGTTGTCGATCTCGACCTCCGGCAGATAGCGGTTGTCGGCGCGGGGATAGGTCGTCACCTTGTGGGTCTCGTAAAGCGACTGCGCCGTGTCCAAGGTCCGCTTGGCAGACCAGCCCCAACCACCGGCCTTGGCCTGCAAGGTCGGCAGATGTGGCAGCTTCGGGGGCGCCTGACGCTTGCGCTCCGTCACCACGCGCACGGCACCGCTCCACGACGAAAGCGGAGCCACGACCCCATTGGCTTCGGCTTGGTCAAAGAACCTGGCTTCGTCCTTGGGAACATGCGTCAGCCGAACGACCTGGCCCGCATGTTCCAGGTCCACCCACAAGTCGTAATAGGCACGGGGCTTGAAGCCCGCGATCTCCAACTGGCGGCGACAGACGATTGCCATCGTTGGCGTCTTCACCCGGCCCATGCCCATCGCACCACGCATCCCAGCAGGCTTAAGCGCCAACGTCACCACCCGCGTGGCGGTGAAATTCGCAATCTGGTCCAGCTGCACCCGCGCCACGGCGCTCTGATAAAGGGGCAGATGCTCCGAGTTCGGAGTCATTCGATCGAACGCCTCGCGCAAAGACTTCTCGTCCTCGGCGTTGAACATCACCCTCATCGCCTGCCCGCGGAACTTGAAATAGCGCAGCAGATTCTCGCCGATGGCCTGACCTTCGCGATCACAGTCCGTCGCGATGATGACCCGATCTGCCTGAGGGATCGCTTGCTCCAGCTCCTTCAGCAGGGCGCCCTTGCCGAACTGGGTGTCGCGCCGGAACGGGTAAAATCCCCCCTCCGGTCGCAACAAGCTGTAGTCCCAGGTCTTCCACGCATCATTGACCTCTTCCGGCTCGGCCAAGCGCAGCATGTGCCCTCGCAGCGCGATCACCCGCCCGAACTTCGATCCGACTGCGGCTTGCACATTTCGCGCCTGCGACGGCTTTTCCGTGAGAACGATCGACGTGCCCATCTGCCCCCTCCCTAGTTGGCGCGCGTCACAGCGCGAACCTGCATGGTCAGGAAGTTCAGCTGTTTCTCAGCCTCGGCCAGATCGCCCGAGCCGAACCCCGGCAGGGTAGCCAAGAAGGCACCCAACTGCGGATGCGCAGCCTTCGAAGCGATCATTTCATCGAGCAGGTTCTGACTGTCGTAGTCGATCCCCGTGCCATCCATCGCCTCCACCATCGAAACCGCGCGGCCCGCCCACATGGGATCGGCAGCACCGGCAAGTATCGCCGCCTTGATTTCATCGCTCGTCATCATGTCTCTCAACTCCCCATCACTGGCTGATAAAAAGCTCTCCCGCGAGATCGCGGAAGAGCAGCGGCCGGCTGGCGCCAGCCCGTCAGAACGGGATTTCGTCGTCAAAATCGTCCATCGGGTTGCGGCCGTTCACCGGCGCGCCGTCACGCGGCACTCCGCTCTCCGGCGACCGTTCATCCTTGCGCCCTTCGCCGCGCAGCGCCCCGGCCGGAACCATCTGGTGGAGCTTTCCCCCGAGCGGCACGAAGACGCCGTAGAAGAACTCGGTCTTGCCGTCCTTCTCGCGGCGGCTGCTCCGGTTTTCGCCCTCGACATAGACGGTATCCCCTTTGCGCAGCTTCTTCCGGCCGTGCTCGACGCGATACTTGTCGAAGGTGACGACGCTGTGGCCCTCGACACGCTCCTGCCACTCTCCGTTCGCATCGCGATAGGGGTGGTTCGTCAGCACCCGGCAGCGCATCCACTCGTTGCCATTGCCGGAACTGCCGAACTGCGGGTCTTCGGCCAGCTGGCCGATCAGCCTGACCTCGTTGATGTTTATCATCCAGCGTTCTCCTGTCGAAATTTCCGTTAGACAGTAGGCTACTCTCGGCCTTATATCAATCTAAAAACATTTTGCGGAAACATGGCCGAGATGATGAACGCACGAAATTCCGGGGTCGCTTTGATCGCCCTGGGCGGTGGTATTCTGGCGGGTAGCGCAGTCCATCAGCCGCAGTGGTGGCAAGGGGTGATCGGTCTGGTCCTCATTGCCTTCGCCTTCTTCCAGGCGCGCAGCCGCCGCACGGCAGCCCTGTGCGGACTGATCGCCGGGGTGGCCTATTTCGAGGTCTCGATGCCGTTTCTTCTCACGGGCTATCGCTCGATCGGCATCACCGGGTTCAAGCCGATCATCGGGGTCATCGCCTTGCGCTTCCTGCTCGCGCTCTGGTGGCCGGTCGCCTTCGCCATAGCCTATGGCGTCCGAGGGGCTGTCAATCGAGCTGCCGCCCTCTCGGTCCTCTGGGCGGCGGCCGAGCTTCTGCGCGGCACCGTCTTCCCCGCGATCCCCGTCGCGCAAATCGCGTCGATCTGGTCTCAGACACCAATGATCCAGCTCAGCCACCCTCTCACGGTGGAGCTTCTGAGTGCGCTCACCATCGCCATCGCAGTTTCGGCGGCCAGGACCATCAGCCAGAAGTCGATCCCAATCGCAGAGGGCTTGCTGCTCGCCATCGGTGGCATGATTGGCGCCAGCGCAGAAGGAGCCCCGCTTCCCTCCCCAAACCTCCCGCGGATCGCTGTCATCGACACCGCGATCCGGCAGTCCCAGCGCTGGGATGACGCGGTGCTACCCGCCTATATGGCTGACCTGACCGCGCGCACCCGCGCCGCATTCGACCACGACCACGCGCAGATCGTCGTCTGGCCCGAGGCCAGCGTCCCGTTCTTCCCCGAGGAGTTCGCTGCGCTGGAACCTGTCCGGCCGGGGCCAGGACAGTATCTCGTGCTTGGGGTAATGACGCCGATCGAGGCCGGGCAGTTCTACAACAGCCTCCTGGTCCTCGATCACCAGCTTGCCCCGGTGGCCCGCTATGACAAGCGGCACCTGTTTCCTTTCGGGGAATACCTGCCTTACGCTGAACTGATCGAGCGCTTCCTCGGGCTCACCACCATCGCGGTGTCGACCAATTCTCTGGTCCCCGGTCGAGGTGACCAGTCAATCCAGCTCCCTGGCCTGTCCGGCCGGATCATCCCTGTCATTTGCTATGAGGGGTCGTTCGCGCTCCCGAGGCCCGCCCCCGGTGAGACTGGGGCCTACAGCATCGTCATCAGCAACGATGCTTGGTGGGACGGGTCCACCGGCGCTCGCTTCGTTGAACAGGAAGCAAGGATGCGCGCCATCGAGGCGGGCGTGCCCATGATCCGCATCCCGAACATGCACTCGCCGCTGATCGTGGATGCACACGGCCAGACCACCACCCTCTCGGCACTGTCCCGATGAACCCGCAACCCAGAAAACGGAGAAGCCCGATGATTTCCGAAACCAATGCGGTCCTGCTTGAGGGCATGATCGCCATTCGCAACCTCTTGGAGGGGCGCATCACGGTCGGCCCGCTCAGCCAGGCAGAGCGGGTCCGAACCGCCCAGGCGATCGCGGAGGCCATGCACAACATCGAGGACGGGAACCCGGTGCGAACCGCGGTGTCCCGCCACGCGCTGATCCGCCTTCAGCAGGAGAACCACCGCATTCGCAAGCTGCTCCCCCTCGCCATCGCTTGGGCCAACTCCACGATGACGGCCTAAGCCCATGCCTACGCAACTCTCGATGTTCGATCTGTTCCGGGAGCCTCCAATCAGGCTGGCGGTGGACCCGGACGGCCATGTGATCCAGGACCGCATCCATACAGTGCTGTCCCTCGGCCACCCCCGGTATGCCTATGAGCGAGCCCGCATCGAGCTGCACCCGCACGCTGCTCTCTGGATGTGGGCCACAGCCTACCACCTCGACGGAGATTGCGGGCAGGGACACCGCGTAGGCCCCAAATGGGGCAAGTTCGCCCCCGACCTGGAAACCGCGCTCTACTGGGCGACCCAAGAGCTTCAGACCGCGCTCGCCCCCCGCCGCAAATCACGGAGCAAAGACGCCATCCTTAAGTGGCTCTCGACCGTCGAACCTGCCGCCAGCGCGATCCACCACCACGCCATCGACTAACCTAAGATCCAAGAAAGGAACCCCCATGTCGAACGATGCCTCCTACAACGTCACCGCCGACGAGCTGCGTCAGTTCATCGAGCAATACGAGCATCTGGAATCCGAAAAGAACGACCTTACCGAGCAGCAGAAAGACATCATGTCCGAAGCGAAGGCGCGCGGCTACGACACCAAGGTGATGAAAAAGATCATGGCCATGCGCAAGCGCGACAGCAACGACCTGGCCGAAGAAGAGGCCATCATGGACGTTTACAAGGCCGCCTTGGGCATGGCTTGATCGCCCGGTTTTCGACTCTGGGTCGGCTCGTGGTCTCCTCCGCCAGAGGCGGATGACCCCGACCCGGCCCGCCACAATCCAACCGAAGAGACTTCCGAACCAATGATCCAACGAATTTTCGCGGCGCTCGACCGCCGCTATCTGGTCCGCGCCTATCTGATCGGCCTCGTGCTGACGATCCTGATGTTCGTCCCGATCGTCAGCAACCCGGACATGAGCAAAGTTCCCCTGGGGCTCCCGATCCTGCTGATCGTCAATCTCGCGCTGTTCCCCTTCGCGAAATTCACCTGGGATTCCAGCCTCGAATTCATCATGGGCAACACCGTCATCTACTCGAACGTGATCTTCCACTTCATGAGCAAGATCATCGTGAACCTCATCCTGTTGGCCTTCGCTTGGCTGGTTGCTCCTCTCGGCATCGCGTGGCTGTGGTTCCGCTCCCGCTGATTTCCATACCCACCACGAAACAGGGGCGGGAATGATCCCGCCCCTGTTTCCGTCAAATCGCCCTTGCGCGCGATCGTTCTCAGGTCTTCGCCAGCGGAGCCGTCACCGGCCGCGCATTGATCTGGTCGGCCAGCACTTCCACCGTCAGCTCGAAATCCAAGCTGACCTCGGCGGTCGTGGCCTCGGTGACGCGCTGGTAAAACAAGCGAACCCGCTCGATCGAAGCCGCAGCTCGATCCCCGATCACTCCTCCCCTTTCCCGTAGCGAGATCATTGCGTCGAGGAGAGACCAGGTGACATGCCGCACCTTTCGAACGTTCGCGTGGCTCAGCTGCTTCTCTTGCACGACCACCTGATCGAGCAGCCCAGGCAGAGCATCCAGAGCTGCCGGATAGTCCATGTGCGTAGCCCGATAGGTGTTCACATGCTCACGCAGCGCACGGATCAGGTCAGGGAGGCTGCTGTTCTTACTGAGAGCGCCCTGACGATCTTCGCCGGGCGCGCTCTCCCTCTCCCCTCCAGCGGGAAGAAAGACCATCATGGCAGCACCTCCCACGACGCACGCGACGCCGACGACCTTCGAGAGGGGGTCAAGGAAATCCGCTCCCATGGGTTCAACCCCCACAATCGTGCTCATAAAACTCACGGAACTGGGGATGAAAACCCCCATGAAGACGAAAACTAATCCATGAAAATTCATCGCGCTAAGCCTCCAAGCCTGCTGCACGAGCCGCCATCTGATTGATCTCGGCGGTGGTCCAGCCATGCGCCGCAGCCAAGTTCCACAGCGCAGCGATCCGCTCTGCGGCCTCGACCTTCTCAGCGTCGGTCATTGCGTAGGAATACGCCGCCGTTGCCAGCCCGATCATTCGACTGCCGTCATTGACCCTCACGCTGCGGTGCCCATCCCATACCGCACCGCTCAGGCTAAGCGGCCGATTGGAACCATTCCGGCGGCGAAGGATCTTCTGTTCTTCGATCTGCCTGGCAAGCGTCATGGCAGCCTCCTAGGTGTTGGAAATCAACCGCTCGACGGCGGCAAGCAAGGCAACGGTTTCGTCATGTGTCAGCTTGTGCAGGCCGGGAACATCCCCAAGCAACTCCCGGACCTTCGCCGCAACTTCATACTTCTTCATGCTATCCTCCGGTCGTAAGATGGAATTCGCTTTGGTCAGGCGTGGACTCAGAGACCAGTTTTGGTTCTGGATATATTGCCTGCCGAGTAAATCCGGACAGTCCGCCCAGGAAATTGTCCCACATGACCTCACCACGGATAACGTCGGACGCCATGCTCCAAATGCGGTCAGCGGAATCCGCTGGCATTGTGAACCCTCCAATAATGCGAACTGGGCGCCCACCATGGTGAGTAATCAGGGTCGGTCTGGCGCGCATCGCATAGACCGCAACAGCCCATCCATATTTTCGCTGGTTCTGAACGAGCCAATGTCGCAGCTCGTCAGCTGATGCAAACCATCTTGCCCCAGATGGAATAGGGCGCCTTCTCGCGCCCCTTCACGTCCGCCTCGATGCCGCGCCGGGCCAGTTCGTCCCGCAGCTCGCGCTCGATCTCCTCAACCAGCGGGCCGTTGCGCTGGCGCAGTTCCGACACGCGGGTGGTGATGCTCTGGTACGCCTCCGGCGAAAGCTGGCGGAAGGCAAGGTCCTCCAGCTCCTCGCGCATGTCCTGCATGCCCATCCGCGCGGCGAGCGGGGCGTAGATGTCCAGCGTCTCCTGGGCGACCCGGTCACGCTTGTCCGGCGGCACCCATTTCAGGGTGCGCATGTTGTGCAGGCGATCGGCGAGCTTGACCAGCAGCACGCGCACGTCGTCGGCGATGGCGAGCAGAAGCTTGCGCAGGTTCTCGGCCTGCTTGGCCTGCTTCGAGACGAGGTCGAGCTTCTTGATCTTGGTGAGGCCCTCCACCAGCGTCGCGATCTGGTGGCCGAACAGGCGCTCGATCTCGCCCTTGGTGGCGTCGGTGTCCTCGATGGTGTCGTGCAGCAGGGCCGAGACGATGGTGGCATCGTCCAGCTTCAGGTCGGTCAGGATCGCCGCCACTTCCAGCGGGTGCGAGAAATAGGGGTCGCCCGACGCCCGTAATTGGCTGCCGTGCGCCTTCATGGCGTAGACATAGGCGCGGTCGAGAAGCGCCTCGTCGGTCTTTGGATTGTACCGTCGAACGCGCTCGACCAGCTCGTATTGGCGCATCATGGCCGAACGATCCGTCGCAGCACGAGCGGGGCGCGCCGTTGCTCCGAATCGCTCGGCGGCCGGCCCCGTTCTTTGTTGTTGTTTGAATATCGGCGGGAAGCGTGGCACGCGCAAGGCGCGCGTGCGCTGCCGTCGGCAAATACGTCAGGGCAAAAGGAGCGTCGAGCCCGTGGTGCCGCGGCCTTCCAGCACCTCGTGCGCCTTGCGGGCGTCCTTCAGCGCGAAGGTCTGGTGCACCGGGATCTTCACCCCGCCGCCCAGCACCGCCTCGAACAAATCGTTGGCGGTGGCAAGCAGATCGTGCCGCTTGGCGACGAAGGTGGCGAGCGTCGGACGGGTGGCGAACAGCGAGCCGCGCTTGGAGAGTTCCAATAGGTCGAAGTTCCTGATCGCCCCCGAGGCGTTGCCGAACGACACCCACAGGCCGAGCGGCCTGAGGCAGTCGAGCGAGGCGGGATAGGTCGCCTGGCCGATGCCGTCATACACCACGTCGCACAGCTTGCCGGCGGTGATCTCCTTGACCTTGTGCACGAAATCCTCGTCCCGGTAGAGGATGACGTGGTCGCAGCCATGGGCGAGCGCCAGTTCCGCCTTGTCCTTCGAGCCGACCGTGCCGATCACCGTGGCGCCCAGCTGGTGCGCCCACTGGGTGAGGATGAGGCCGACGCCGCCGGCGGCGGCCTGCACCAGGATCACGTCGCCGGGCTTCACGTGGTGGGTGCGCTTGACGAGATACTGCGCCGTCATGCCTTTCAGCATCATGGCCGCCGCGGTGCGGTCGTCGATGGCCGCCGGCAGGTGCACCAGCATGGCGGCGGGGATGTTGCGCACCTCGGCATAGGCGCCCGGCGCCATGGCGTAGGCGACGCGGTCGCCGGCGTGGAAGCCCTCCACCTGCGGCCCCACCGCCTCCACCACGCCCGCGCCCTCGCTGCCGGGCACGAACGGCATCTGCGGCGCCTTGTAGAGGCCGGTGCGGAAATAGACGTCGATGAAGTTGAGGCCGATGGCGGTCTGGCGGATCTGCACCTCGCCGGGTCCGGGCGCGGGGACGGTGATCTCCTCATAGGTGAGCACCTCGGGGCCGCCCGTCTGGTGAACCCTTACCGCATGGACCATGGCGCGCCTCCCGCTGCTTCCTTGAGGGCCGGATCATAGGGCCGGCCCCGCCGCCCGCAAGCGCCCTCAGCGCCCGCCGGAGCCGACATTCCCCAAGTGGCCCGCCGCTTGACTTCAAGATCGCCTGATTTTGCTCGCTGGGCAAGCGTTTTTCGCCCCGAGCGGTGTCTGTCGTCGCGCAAACGGCCGAAGTCGGGTGGATCAA
>Ga0265293_10006360_pt1 | contig 18986 bp, 13 predicted proteins | sample Munlanlewell138R_FD_192505 | JGI IMG/M metagenome (GOLD analysis project Ga0265293, IMG submission 192505) | Leachate microbial communities from a municipal landfill in Southern Ontario, Canada - Leachate well 138R | ecosystem: Engineered > Solid waste > Landfill > Unclassified | place: Canada... | reverse complement strand
TCATCGGGCATAGAGATGCCAAAAGGCACGGAGCAGTTGCGAATTACACTAAAAACAGAAGCCACGGCAATCTTGGTGTTGTCATTTTTCGGGATGGCATCCATATAATACGAAGCCCTTACAAAACGGTCGGCAGCGCGGTTTGTGCCCGGCAGCATGGTTGTTCCCGGGATGCTTTTCCAGTAGCTGTTTAAGGCCAACTGCTGGTCGAAAGTAGGCGAATTGGTCATCACATTATAGGATTTGTCATGATGAATCACCAGTTTGCCATCAATATACTCAAAAATGGCATTGTCGCCATCAGCGTCAGAAAGTGACAAATGCACAGTAGCATAAGTCTCGGTTCCAGGGAGGTAATCACTTACGACTGTAATTTCATCTTTACTGAAATAGGCAACTGCTTCTTTCACACTTGCAAAATTATCCAACGCAAATTGTCCCCATAAGGAAACAGCCAAACCTTTTTTATTGCCATCAGGATTAAACTTAGGATATTCGGTTTCCACAAGCCATAAAACATTAGCTACCAAGCCTTTTTCGTTCATGCCATCTGCTGTGGCTATTTCCCAGGCGCTGGTAACCAGGCTACCGTATTTGGCTGTCCAGGCAACGGAATTAGAGCCAGCCTGCCCATTACGCTCAATACCGCGTGGCATAACCCAAAGATTAGCCGGAATTTCCGATACCCAATCCATCGAGCGTGCGGTCAAATAATTCCCGTCAGTTCCTTTATAAACGGCTCTTGTGCAGGCATTTGCAGGGTTTGAAAATTGAATCAACACAAGTGTTGTAATAAATACTGCTAAAGTTAAAAAAATTCCTTTTTTCATAAGTGTATTGTTTATTTTTGTTCCTACTCGATATGGCTTTTCGGAAACGGCCTCTATTTTTTCCTCAAATAGAAAAGGTGTTAATTGATTTTTAGGTTTGATTTTTGACAAGATAATTCGTTTATGAGTCGTGTCTTAAATTTTCAATCCTATTAATACAAATAGAAAGCTAAAAAGTTGAAATCTTTTTTTAACCATCTCTAAGCGTATTTTTTAGGTTTTCCCATTCTTCTTTTATCGGACGATCAGGGTTTGTGTTTTTCCTTTTACCGGGTTTCACGGTTTTTATCAAGCCATCTTCCAGTGTTTTCCAATACAGATTAAAAAAGCCTTTGTAAGGAACTCTTTCTGTCGTCATCTGCACCCGGCGCACACTTTCATTTTCGGTAGGATTATTACTTCTGATAACCATATTGAGTAGTTTGCTCAGCAGTTTATTGGGTTCGTCGGTGCGTTTTTTGGTGAGTTCCATATCCAGATTTTTATAGCACATCTCAAATAGGCCAGTGGCTCCATATCGGTTTCCAGCACCCTGATAAACAAGAGAATCGATAAATCCACCGCGAAACAGTGCAGCTGCAGCAATTTTAGTCATATCGTTCACTTCGTCAAATTTCATAGCACCCAATTTTCCTTCAAAACTAAAGCTGTCGCGCAGAGTTTCGTGCCATTCAAATTTGGCTATGGCAAGGGCTTTCCCCATTAGCTTGGCTTTGGCTTGGGCTACTACTTCAGCGCGATTTTCGTTGTGCCAGTCTTCAGAAATGCCGGTGAAAAGAACATACAGGCTGTCGAAACTGATTTTTGCTTCATTGGCTTCTCGGCCTAGTAGTTCTGAATAGCTCAGCTTTCCGTTGATGATTTTTATACTGTCGATACTCAGTGTTTTAGCTATTTTTTTAAATAGATTTTGGGGCATTGGCGGCCTTTTTTCCAGGTCATCGGGCAATCGCTTATCACGAACCACAGCTATCACCGGGTTTTCGAATAGCAAGGCTTTCAAGTGTGGCCGCTCTCCATTAAAGACGGCTTGGCTGTTCAGGCCTATCGTTTGCAAACGCTCCAGACTTATCTCAAACACATCGTCCTGCAAAGCTAATCCAGTGGCCTGTTTATACAAACCACGAATTGGCTTCAGGCTCACGTCTTCCAAAAGCAGTTCGCCTTTGTCGCGATCAAGTGTGATAGCGGTTACTCCAAGGCGATAAAAGCTATCCGGAATCCTGAAGCTGAATGACTTCAGTGTCATTTCAGGTGCTAAGGAAATCATCACCGACTGATCGTGGCTCAGGCTATCGGCACGTAGGCTGATATCGCTTAGCCTCAGGTCGATACGTGGTAATTCTATCAGGCTTTGGGTTTCGTTAGGACGCCTGGAGCTAAAATGTCCATCGGTGATGTCAAAATGAGCCAACTGCAAACCTTCCAGCTCGGCCGGAACGTCGGGTATATTTTTTTTATCTTTAGGTCTTTCTCTCAGCGTCTTAGCAGCCGTCCAAACCACAATTGGGTGCAGCAGGTGCAGCCTTTGAAGCTGGATTTTTTGCTGCTCAATGGCAGCTTTCAACGCGATACCTTCCAAGCTGATTTTGTCAATAGATAGCTCGACATAGGACTTTTTCGTGGCTTCAAGGCTGTCCGCATTGCGTGGATCGAGTGTAACTTTATGTAAATTAATGGTTCGTTTCAAAGGATGCAGACTTATCCGCTTTACCTGAAAAGAGTAGGTCTTGGCCATTTCAGACAATGCATAAGTGTCGTGCAGTTTCTGCCTGAGCCATAAGCCTGCAAGCCATAAGCTAACCCAATAAAGCAGTAAAAGACTGCTAAGAATTATAAGCGAAACCTTGATAAACCTCATAAAAATGTTGTTTGGGTAAAAATAGAACTTTTAAATCAAATGACAATTTATTGTGAATAATTCACAAGACTTTACTTGCGATCCCCAGTCAGAGTGCGACTGTTTAGCAAGGCCAAACAGTCGCGCCCTGACTTTCAACGCCAATCAGCATTAAATACTTAATTTTGCTACAACTCATTTTCAGTTTTTATTTTTGATAGCACACAGATAAAGCAGTACTTTTTACAAAAAGATTAATATATTACCATGAACAAGCCTTCGGATTATCCTTTGGAAATTAATGCCTTGCGTAAGATTATCCACATTGATATGGATGCGTTTTACGCTTCGGTTGAACAGCGCGATAATCCAGCACTACGAGGTAAACCAATAGCAGTAGGTGGCAGCAAGCAGCGGGGCGTAGTGGCAGCTGCCAGCTATGAATCGCGCCGTTTTGGGGTGCATTCAGCTATGCCATCGGTTGTAGCAGCCAGAAAATGTCCGGACTTGATTTTTGTCAAACCCCGTTTTGAGGTTTATCGCAAGGTATCGGAACAGATACGCGAAATATTTTATCACTATACCGATTTGGTGGAACCGCTTTCACTGGATGAAGCTTACCTTGATGTAACGCAAAACAAACAAGCTATTCCGTTGGCGACAGCAATTGCCGAAAAAATAAGAACAGAAATCAGGCAGCAGCTAAATTTAACTGCATCAGCAGGCATCTCTTACAATAAATTCCTGGCGAAGATTGCTTCCGACTATAACAAGCCCAACGGACAATACCTCGTACATCCTCAGCATGCGCTGGCCTTTATCGAACAGTTGCCCATCCACAAGTTTTTTGGCATTGGAAAAGTTACCGCAGCCCGTTTTCTTCAAATGAATATTACCAATGGCGCTGATTTGCGCCGTCAGGAACTGGCTGATTTAGTAAAATGGTTTGGCAAGCAAGGCGCTTATTATTATCATATTGCACGCGGAAACGACGAGCGTGAGGTAACACCCAACCGTCAGCGCAAAAGCATCAGCACCGAGCGCACTTTTGAAACCGACCTGAGTGGTTCAGAAGAAATACAGGCGCAGCTGCGCCTGATTGCAGAAGAACTGCTGCAACGGATGCAAAAGAAAAACCTATGCGGACGAACGCTCACCCTAAAGGTAAAATATACCGACTTCCATCAGATCACACGCAGCCGAAGCAAAGCCTATAACATAAACAACCGGGAAACATTGCTGGAATTAGTGCAAGCACTCACCACAGAAATATTACCTACACCGCTAAATATTCGTCTATTGGGTTTAGGTATTTCCAATCTCGATACAGCCGAAAACACAGATGGTGTGCAACTTACAATGGATTTTTGAACTGTTTATAAGTCAGGGCGCGACTAATACGGCCACAATAAAATAGTCGCAACCTGGCTCACACTTTCGACAGAAGAATGGAGTATAGCCAGCCTCATTGATTGATAACAAACCCATTTCATTTGGATTATTGCTATATTTGTATTGAATTAAAAACTGTAGCTATGTTGACTAAAAGTACTGTAAGACAATCAATTGAAAATCTGCCGGATTCTTTTACGATTGATGAATTGATTGAACAATTAATATTTGTTGGAAAAGTTGAAGAAGCCATAAAGCAGTCTGATGAAGGGAAAACCATTTCAAATGATGAGGTTAAAAGCATGATTGAAAAATGGTCAAAATAGTATGGACTGAATTGTCAACAGCGGATTTGAAAGAAATTTTTGAATATATAGCAAAAGATTCATCACATTACGCATCAATTACCGTTAATAAGATCTATAACCGAACACAGGAAATCAAAGATAATCCGCGCCTTGGGCGAATAGTTCCTGAGATAAATATGAACACTATTCGAAAGGTGTTTTTGGGTAATTACCGCATTATCTACAAGATAAGAAACAACTATCAGCTTGATATTTTAAGGGTGTATCATTCAGCTAGATTATTAAGGCCAAATAAGCTGAAATAAAAGCCCAATCACATGTCAGCGCTACTGTGGGGGTTAGGTATTTTGGTCTATCTCGAAATTAAGTTTGTTAGGCGAAAGCAATCATTTTGCTTGTCAGCAAATTTTATTGCAAAGTCAGGGCGCGATTAATACAAGCCCGTTAAAATAGTCGCAGCCTGACTGGCTAATACTTACTTATCCCAAAACCTTGTATTGTATTTAAACCCCAAAGGTTTTTTGAAACCTTTGGGGTTTTTAAAAACAATAAAGGCATCCTATACTGCTCGCATAGAATAAGTTATAAGATCATATCCGTTTGATAAAGGGCAGGATAGTCGTACCCTTACTAATACCCAAAAAAATTGGCCAAATCATAAAAACAATACGTTTTTATGATTTGGCCTAAATAATGGAAAAACAGTTATATTTATCAGCTAGGATTTCCCTTCCTTATTCCATCAAATGTTTTTTCAGGAAAGCTTCCATAGCGCGGTAAAAATCGAAGCGGTTTTCCTCATTTCTAAAGCCGTGGCCTTCATTGTCTTTTACCATATATTCTACTTCAACGCCTCTGCTTGTTATGGCTTCCACAATTTGATCCGACTCGGCAATATTTACACGCGGGTCGTTGGCACCCTGAGCTACAAATAGCGGTGCAATAATTTTATCGGCATTCATGGCGGGCGATGTAGCCTTAAACTGGGCTGAATCAGCCTCTGGATTTCCAACCATTTCATACATCATATCCAGCATAGGCTCCCAATAGGGTGGAATAGTTTTCATAAAGGAAAACAGGTTTGAAACTCCCACATAATCTACGCCTGCGGCGTAAAGCGTAGGCGTAACTACCAGGCCTTGCAGCGTGGCATATCCGCCATAGCTGGCACCATAAATGGCGATGCGGTCTTTGTCGGCAATGCCTTCGCGGATTAGCCAATATACACCATCGGTGATGTCGTTTTGCATATCCAGACCCCATTCTTTAAAGCTGGCTTCCCAAAATGCACGTCCGTAACCTGTTGATCCCCTGAAGTTCATCTGCAGCACAGCAAAGCCACGGTTGGCTAAAAATTGAATTTCAGGATTAAATCCCCAATTATCGCGTGCCCAAGGTCCGCCATGTGGGTTAACTACAACGGGCAAGTTTTTGGCTTCCACGCCCTTAGGTAAAGTAAGGTAACCCTGAATGGTCAAACCATCGCGGGTAACGTATTGAATAGGTTTTACTTCGGCCATCAGCTTTTCGTCGAGCCAGGGGCTCACATCTTGAATTTTTTCCAGCTTATCTTTCTTTTTGTCATACAAATAATAGGCTCCCATTGATCGATCGCTGTAGGTGCGCACCACATAAGTTTCTTCGGCTTTGTCGCTGGCCGTGATGGAAATTTCATAGCCGGGAAGTACTTTTTCAAGCTTCTCAAAAAGCTGCTGGCTTTCGGTGTCAAAGAAATGACGTTCGCGTTTCCAGGAGGTATAGCTGGCGGCTGTAACTACCTTGCGCTTGCGTGAATAGCTGATGCCCGAAACATCATAATCAGCGTTTTCATACAGCATTTCCATCGTTTCGCCAGTAGCCGGATCAAAGATGATGGCAGCAGATTTATCACGGCCTAAATTGGAGGTGGCATAGAGGTATTTGTTATCGAAGGTAAAAAACTCAGGGCTCAGCGATTCCTTAAAGCTGGTGGTTAACACGGCTTCAAAGTCCTGTGTTTCGTCGGCGCGATAAAGCAGTTGGGTATTCACACCGTCAACAATGGCAAGTGCTACGCGCAGTTTGCCGTCGTGGTCGGTCATCCAGCCCTGGATATTGCCCGGATTCTCGGCCAGCATTTCCATCTCACCGCTTTTGATATTGAGCCTATAGGGATCAAAAACCATCGCATTGCGCTTGTTGAGGCCAATGATTACTTCGTCGGGCTGGTCTTCCAACTCATCGATAATCTGGGTGCGAACCTTTTCAAAACAGGTGAGGCATTTCTGGTTTTTGCCGTTGTTATCTACGCCATATAGCGCAAAATTTTCATCGCCGCCATTGTCTTTCAAAAAGAGCAGGCGGTTATTGTTGGCCCAGTAATAACCGGAAATATCTCGGTCTGTTTCGCTGGTAAGCCGCGTGGCTTTGTCGCTTCCGGTTTTTTGCACAAAAATATTCATCCGGCTTTCGTAGGGCGCCATAAACGAGATATATTTCCCGTCAGGACTGATTTGAAAAGCGCTCCGTTCCGGATTTTTAAAGAAATCTTCTAATGGAATAGGTTCCTGCATAGCAGCATAAGTTTGTAAATGAATGGAAAATAAAACCGCTACGATTGCGAGCAGTTTCAGACTTTTGTTAACAAATGTTGTCATAAATAGTTCGGTGGATTTAATGTTTAAATAAGGATAAAATATGCTGTAATAGCACTAAAAAAAGGCGTTCTTACATCCATCTTTTGCGTTTAAAATAGATGATCATCAGCACGCTGATAGATACCATGCCAATCAGCAGCAGCCAGAAAGCGGTAGTGTTTTCGGCCAGAGGCAGCATCACGTTCATGCCATAGAGGCTGGTGATGAAGGTAAGTGGCAGGATGATGGACGAAATCAGGGTGAGGATTTTCACGATTTCGTTGGTTTTGTTGGTCTGCATGCTATCGAAGGTTTTCGAGAGACCTTCAATCAGGTCTTCATAATCCTCGGTCATATCCCACATCTTCTGGTAATAGTCAAGTATATTTCCCCAGTAGTCCTCCATATTATCAGCAAAACCGCTTATCTGACCGGTTTCAAACTTGTGAAACAGCCGTAGTTGTGGCTTAAAAATGGTGTTGATCAGGATGATGTTTTTGCGTGTTACCGAGATGCGTTCGATAATTTTAACCTGTTTATTACCAAACAGTTCTCTGTTTATCAGCTCCAGGTCGAGGCCTACTTTGCGCAACAGGTAAATAGCTTCGCGCATCAGCCGTTCGAGCATGCGGTAGAGCAGCGCGTCTGAAGTTCCCACGTCCAGGTCTTCGTCATTGTCGTCGCGTTCTTTGTATTCGCTAAAAAGCTGTCCGGTGATCCAGGGCGATTTCTCAATGGAGATAAGATAATCCTCGCCCCAGAAAACCTTGATCTCCTTGGTTTTAATAAAAATATTCTGGCGGTCGAAGTTGGGAAAATGGAGAATCAAAAAGTAGTAATCGTCATAGATGTCGATCTTAGGGCGCTGGTTCATCGAGCGACAATCTTCAATATCCAAGGGGTGAAAATGGTACTTCTCTCTCAAAAAACTAAAATCCTCCTCGTCGGGATTTAAGATGTGGTGCCATTTTAGCCTGCCCATTTTCAGCGTATCCATCATAGGCCGTCCTCCTCTCTTTTATTGAACTGATTTTTACAGCGGCATTTATACTTCCATTGAGTTGGCAAAAGTAGTCCATTTTGCGCTCGAAACCCTTACTGAATCACTACTTTTTTCCAGCTTATCAAGGCTCCATCGCTAATTTTTACCAAATAAATACCAACCGGAATAGTGCTACAATCAAGTGTAATTTTCTGCTGACCAATAGGCAGTTGGCTTTGCAAAATTTGCTTTCCCCTCAGGTCGATAAGTACTACCTCGACCGCTTGTGCTGAAGCCTTGCTCAACGTGATGTGTAACTGATCTGTAGCCGGATTGGGGAAAATACTGGCCTCATGTTTGTTTGCCGCCTGCACTGAAGGGATACCGGTTTCTATATCCAGCACCAGCAGCTCAAAATCGTCAAAATAGAAGCCGTCTTCGTGCACATAGCTGTCGCTGCGCAGCACAAAGCGTAGCTCAATGCTTTGGCTGGCAAATTTTGTGAGGTCAACGCTTTCGGCTACCCAGTTGCTTTGGCCGTCATAAACGGGATTCCCAGCTGACTGATTTGAAGAACCGATGCGGGTGTGTTTTCCTTCGAGTGCTGTCCAAATACCTGTTCCGCCTGCGCGGAGCTGAAGCTGCACATAATCGTAGTCATATTCGATATTCCATTTGGCATAAAAGCGCAGCAAAGCCATGCTCGTAGCTGGCAGCTCAATGGGTTCTATCAGGCTTATCGCATTATTTTCGTTGGCACCATAATTGCCAAAAGGCGAATCGGTGATGGAACCTGTAGGTGTATGAAACTCATTTTCAGTAACATCCCATTTGGCCGAAGTCCATTTTGTTAAAGCATTACACGAATCGGCAAAAATGGTAGTTGTGGTGCCGTAGAGCTTGGTGATGGTGTCGGTGCTAATAAATTCGCCATTATCAAGCTGTAACAAAAACCGAAATTCGTCGCCGCTCATCAAATCTGCCGAAAGGCTTATAGCAATAGAATCGGTGATGGTTTCGAGCATTTCAAGGCTGCCAAAACTCAGCGGATCGCCTACGGCGACAATATTTTCGTCTAATGGAATCAGACTAACTGTCCAGCCGGTGGTTTCGCCAAATCCGAGGCGCTGCAAATCGAAAGGAATAAAGCTTTCGAGACTTGAAATTACCGGCTCAGCCTTTTCTTGAATCACACCGTAGCTGCCTACAAACCAGGCTGCCAGCATATTCTGTATCATATTTTCTTGGCAAAGCGGAATAATGCGGTTGGCGGCAGGCCAAAAGCCATCACCGTTATTGCCTACTTCAGGCGTATAAGCAAACACAGGATTCCGATTTTCGCTGTCGCCATACATCCAGTCGTCTGAGCCGCCATTGGTAGGATAAATAGTAGAGCTGCCGGGACCATAAAGGTAGTTATTGTCGCGTGTCATCAACTTCGCGTGAGCATAAAAAATGGCGTCATCCGGGCAAGGATCATTCTGATAGCCCCAGGGATAGAGCAGCAGATTAGAATAAGAGTGATAATTGAGGGCAATTTTGAAGTCGTGCTCTTCCACAAATTGCTTGATATTTTGTGTTTCCGGCTCACTAAAAGCCGATGGCCCACGGAAGGTTTCGCTGCTTGGGCTGGGCGACGAACCATTGTTGTCCATTCCCCACATATAACCGTAATTACGGTTTACATCAACGCCGTAAGAGCCGCTATTGTTACGGCGATTTTTGCGCCACATGCCGCCACCGTTGGGATTGGTTTGCTCGTTGAAAAGGTAACCATCGGGATTGACGAAAGGCACAAAATAAAGCTCACGGCTGTTGACCAAAGTTTGAATTTCGTCACTTGTATCATAATTTTCGAGCAGGTGCAGCATAAAATACATCATCTGTTGCACGCCAATCCCTTCGCGGGCATGGTGAATTGCCGTATAAAGCACCTGAGGCTCTTCTTCCTGTTCATTGGGGTTATCACTGATTTTTACCCAATAGATGGGATTACCATTATGGGTAAGCAAATTTTCATTAATGGGTGCGCGAACAGTAATCAGATCAGGCCATTGTGCAGCCATAAAATCAAGTTTGTCAAGCACTTGCTGATAGGTGTAAAAACCACCCATCGTGCCCAGTTCCCAGTTTTCAGGCACCGGAAATTCATCTGCCGGATTTAAAAGTATTTTCTCATTCAGTGATTGGGCATAACGCTGCTGATAAAAAGCAGCCATATCAGCTTCTAAAATTTCATATTGATATCCTGCTTCATCTAAGAGGGAAATTTCGTTTTCATTGAGTTGTAGCTCGGCAAAAAAGCCGGCTTTGGTTTGTGCGTTATCTACTGCAATGCCCAGGGAAGCTATGGCAGAAAGCGTTTGTCCGTCCAATTCAACACGTACTTTTGAATAACGTGTAGGCTGTGCCTGAACCGAAATAAAAGAAATCAAAAGGGCAAAAAGTAAGAAATGTTTCATGGTTGAAAATTGGTTTTAGTGAACCATTTATTTAGTTTTCAGGCATCTTCTTGATTTTAGCCTGATTACATGGGGCGTAAAAGTATAAAAAATATTTGTCCAAACTTGAATTAACGCTGATTTTTAGCAGGATTCAGTCTGATTTTATTACACGAGTTGAAGTCCAGGTAAACTGTTTGATAATTATTGATATTTAAAAAGATATAGCAGTGTTTTTCCTAAATTTGCAAATTCTTTTTAACAATTACACCAACTAAGTTATGAATGAGTTTACCACAATGAATCCCAACCCTTTAGTACAGTATTTGAACAAACCTGCCTCCGAATTTACCCGGGCAGATTTGATCCGTTACATTGAGGACAACGACATTGAGATGATCAATTTTAGGTATTCTGCCTGGGATGGCCGCCTGAAAGCCCTCAACTTTATCATCAATAGCCGCGAGCACCTCGAAGGCTTGCTTTCGGCGGGTGAGCGCGTTGACGGAAGTAGCCTTTTCCCCTTTATAGAAGCAGGTTCCAGCGACCTTTACGTGATTCCAAAATACAAAACAGCTTTTTTGAATCCGCTTTCCGAAGTGCCTACCCTCGATCTGCTATGCTCTTTTTACGATCGTTTTGGGAAGCCTTATGAAAGCTCGCCCGAGTTTATTCTTAAAAAAGCACATCGTGAACTGAAAGCCGCCACCGGCCTCGAATTTGAGACCATGGGAGAGCTGGAATTTTATATCATTGATCAGGAGGAAAAGCTGTATCCAGCAGTGGATCAAAAAGGCTACCACGAGTCGTCACCTTATAACAAATCCAGTGCATTTCGGCAAGAAGCTATGCGGCTGATTGTGCAGAGTGGCGGCCAAATCAAATACGGCCATTCGGAAGTTGGCAATTTTTCGCATAACGGGCTTAGTTACGAACAAAATGAGATTGAGTTTTTGCCCACCAATGTGGAAGATGCTGCTGACCAGCTTGTGGTAGCCAAGTGGATTATGCGTAAGCTCGCATATCAATATGGTGTAACGATTACTTTTGCACCAAAAATCACTATAGGCAAGGCGGGCAGCGGCATGCACGTGCATACGCGCCTGATGAAAAACGGCAGAAGCGTGATGATGAAGGATGGTAAACTCAGCGACGAAGCCCGCAAAGCCATTGCTGGATACCTGAGCCTTGCTGCGTCGCTCACCGCTTTTGGCAATGCTATCCCAACTTCGTATTTTCGTTTGGTTCCGCACCAAGAAGCGCCTACCAATATCTGCTGGGGCGACCGCAACCGCTCGGTACTGGTGCGCGTGCCATTAGGCTGGACAGCCGAAGCCGATATGATAGCCGCCGTCAACCCTCAGGAGAAACCTGTGAAACAGGATTTTAGCCAAATACAAACCGTTGAGTTTCGTTCGCCCGATGCCTCCGCAGATATTTACCTGCTGATGGCCGGCCTCACCGTAGCCGCACAGCACGGACTGCAAATGGAAGACGCCCTTGCCTTTGCCGAGAAAACTTATGTGGATGTAAATATCTTCGACGAAGCCCACAAAGCCAAACAAGAACAGCTGGAGCAGCTACCGAAAAGCTGTGTGGAATCAGCTGCCGCGCTTGAAAAACACATCGAGTTTTACAAGAAAAACAATGTATTCCCGGATAACATTCTTCAGTTTATCATCAAAACCCTACGCGCCCACAAAGACGAAAACCTGCGCCAGGAAATAGGCAACGACGAAGAAAAAATCATGAAGCTGGTAAGTAAGTATTTCCACTGTGGATAAGTTTTATTGCTCGTTCCGCGAAGTATTTACTTCGTGGAATTATCCTGTAGCTTATGCTACTTACGAGATTGTCAGCACGTGATAAGTCTCCTATCTTCGGCAAACTTTTACTAGTCTGGATTCGCGCTCACACGAAGGGCATCTCGGCAGGCTCCCTTCGACAAGCTCAGGGCATCGCGATGACCAATTCGTGCGGCAGCGATTTCGAGAACCCGCTGCCACGCGAATCCCTTCGCGTGGTGCCAATAATAGAAGTATGATCCATTTATAAGCAAAAAATTAAAATGACTTCTGAACGTCAGGCAGGACTTCAAAACGTCGATTAATAGTCGAGAATAATTTTCTGTAATAATGATATAGAGTAGAATATGGTACGGATTACACTTCGGCAGGCTTCCTTCAGCAGGCTCTGGGCATCGCTGGGCATCGCAGAACATCGCTGCGCAGGCAAATCCGCGCCAACGTGGGCTTGCACAAAGTAGCTTTTACAAAAACAGCGTGCCATCCAAAGCATGTAATGTCTGTTATCGAATTATTTTTTAATAAACTTTCCGCTTCCAGCCTGCTTGTTGTTGCTTACTATTTCATAAACATAAGTACCCGAGGGCAGCACATCAATCCTGCATTGCACGGTATTTCCACTTGCGGTGAGTGCCTTATCAAGGTACTTCTGGCCGGCGGTATTGTAGATGCGCAGGCGAAAATCCTGGCCGGCTTCAAGACCTTCCAAGCTGATATGAAGCAGATGGTCAGCAGGATTGGGCCAGACTTTTGCAGCGATTTTGTCTAAGAGATAATCTTCCACGCTGGTGATAAGCTCGAAATCTTCTCGCATAAATTTCAACATATATATATCACATTCAAAGCTATCTGAACCTACATTAAAGCGTTCGGCATAAGCAAAGCAGCCATTATCAGGGGTTGCTTCAATGCCCATTAAAAAATCATTACCATCCCCACCGAAATTCTTGCGCCCCAGGAGATTCAAATCCCGATCTATCAAATAAATTACAGACCGATTTGGCCTTGAAGTAAAAGCATTGTATGACTGGCTTCCGCCAACATAGATAAGTGAGTCGGTGGCAACAACCAAATTTCTACATGGGGAATGGTATTCAAGTGTATCGGGTCTGTCCAGTTTTAATTCCTGTAGGCTTTGTCCGGATGTGTTTACCCGAAACACAGAAAAGTAATATTCCTTGCCTTTGTCATAATGTTCTATCAAGTCAGCAACCATCAAGAATTCTGTTGCATTAATCCATGTTCCATTACTATACCTCATACCCCCGCCAACCTCCAAAAGGTTAATGGCTTCAAGTATATTCATGTCTTTATCCATAAAGTTCAAACTCTCCTGGCCTGTATTTATCACTCCTCTGCCAATCATCATCAGGGTATCTGTGCCGGGCTTTATGTTAAAGGAATTTGGCGTGGAACCCAGGTAAGGCTCATATTGTAGGCTAAAAAGGCTATCTCCTTGCTGGCTGAACTTGAACATGATAAAAGCAGGCCTCAAACGGTTGTTAACCATTTTTTCATTAGTACCTACAATAGCAACATCTCCATCCTGATTAATCAGAGATAAATTCAAACCTCCGTATTTCAGATAAGGCTCCTTTATTCCATAGCTTTTTTCAGTAACAACCTCCAGGTTTTGATCGAATATCATTACCCAAAATCGATCCATGGAATAAAAGTCGCCACCTGCACTATAAGCCCCAGTAACAAAATAATTGCCATTGTCAAGCAGAGTAATTGTGCTAAACAAACTCACGGTGTCTGTCCTATTAAAATTGCGCCATTGATAGCTGCCATCCGGGCTTACTTTTATGATTAAAGCGGATGTGGTTAGATTATTCTGACCACTACCAATTAATCCAACTAACAGCACGTTTCCCTCATCGTCAATCACACTCTGGTTAACAAAATCATCCTCATTTGTTGCAAAATTGACCTCAAAGGAATTTTGAGCATACGACTGAATGCTAAACAGGATCGCAAAAATAATAATTGTAAAAACAAACTTTTTCATAGGAGTTTAAAGTTTATTGATGATTTTTTAATAGAAAAAAGGGTATCGGATAGCGTTGTTCTCTGCACTTATCTCAGCCGAATTTTCCTGTGTTAAAAGTTGACCATGCCATCATAAAATCAGGATGAGTGCTGCGGAATAAAAGGTGTTTTGATTTTTATATGTTTAAGGTTTTGGTTTTGTTATGTATTTATTCAATTTTTAGTTTTTGTCAATCCGGCAGGCAAAAGTTTCCCGAAATTATCTCTCCTCTCTACCTATACTATGTCGGAAAATTGAAAATCTAATCAAAAAGATTTTTTGGAAAGCTTAAAAACTACAATAAAGCAGTGTGCTACAGTGCTTTATGCCTTGATAATAAGTTTAAAGTTAACATAATGTTTTAAGTCTTTTTGCTCGTTTTAAAGTTTCAAAAGTCATTGGTTCATTTAAAGGTTCAAATATAGAGAATTAATGCACATTATTTGTAATATGGCGGTTAGCTGCTATAAAAACTACCTGAAAGCTGACTTTTGACCGTCCCTTAGGACTTCAAAACGTTGAATAGAAATACCGAATAATATTTGTAAATAATTGATATAAGGGGGTATATAGCACTAATTGCAAACCCAAGATAGCGTTGTTAGTATGCGATTGAGTACGTAGCATAAGCTACAGGATAATTCCACGCAGCGGATGCGGCGCAGAACGGATACGGGCAGGGCTAAAACCCATTGTGTCAGGCGATGCGCAGACCACCGGCCTGAAGGCCAGGGTTAATCAAGAGGCTTCGTCTGACTTTTAAAAGTCTGGATTCGCGCTCACACAAAGAGCATCTCGACAGGCAGGCTCCCTTCGACAAGCTCACTTCGGCAAACTCAGTGCATCGCACGGCATCGCGATGACCAATTCGTGCGGCAGCGGCGATTTTATTATTGTGGGGTTTGGGAAATAAATTGCTGTGTTTTGCATATTATTCAATAATTTAATTACCTTTGGCGTTAGTAACGCAAAATGATAGCATGATTATCTCATTCGGAACAAAAGACACCGAAAAAATTTGGAACGGAGAGCGCGTAATAAAAATACCTCTGGAAATTCAAAAGATTGGCAGGCGGAAACTTAGGATGCTAAATAACTCCATAGACACGGCAGACCTAAGGATTCCACCATCTAATCGTTTAGAGAAATTGAAAGGGACTGATTTTTATAGCATCCGAATTAATGACCAGTGGCGCATTGTATTTCGATGGGATAACGGACATGCAAGTGATGTTGAGATTTTGGATTATCATAAGTAAAAAACCCAAAGCGATGGAAAGATTAGAAAATATACACCCCGGAGAAATTTTGTTAGCTGAATTTTTGATGCCGATGGAGATTTCAGCATACCGATTATCAAAAGATACCGAGATACCTCAAACAAGGATTTCACAAATCATCAAGGGAAACCGCCGAATTACAGCTGATACAGCTTTGAGACTGAGCTCGTATTTTGGAAATTCGGCAAAATTTTGGCTTGGCCTACAGGATGATTACGATATTGAAGAAGAGAAGAAAGGCCGTATGGAAATATTCAATAAGATAATCGAAAAACGGCAGGCGAGACAGCGAGATCGGACGCTGAAAATATAAACACAAGCCGAAAAACTAACTTTTAAATCTCCCGCAGAAATTCAAAACCTCGAATTAAAAAATTCTATGTTATCAAAGGCAAGTATCATTTTACAATCGGTTTCTTCAGCTAATCAGCAAATAGTCTCGACCACTTAATTTCACTAATTTTGCATCCAATTTTGGATGATGGTGATGAAAGACAAAACAGACTCGATAAAAAAATCGCATATGCGAAGTCAGGAATTCGGACTTGAATCCTCGCATATATTTCCTCGACAACAGCTGTCGGATTCCGAGCTTAAAATTCATCTAAAAAAGCATGATGGCTTTTTGGGCATTGCTGAGCCTTTTCTTCAACAACTGTATGAAATTGTTAGCGGCTCAGGCTTTTTTATTAATCTAACAGATTCAAATGGTTGCATTTTAAGTATTTATGGCGATAGAGAGGTATTGGATGAAGCCGAAAAATTAAAAATGGTGCCAGGTGCCTACATGAATGAGTCTTCCATTGGAACAAATTCTATGGGGCTCGTACTTAAAGAGAAAAAACCTGTCCAAGTTACGTCAAAAGAACACTTTATTTCGGCCTATTATAAGTGGACCTGTTCAGCAGCTCCCATAAAGTATAACGAAGAAATATTGGGCTGTATTAATATGACCGGTCATGCCGAAAATGTTCATCCGCATAGTCTTGGAATGGTGGTTTCGGCAGCAAAGGCTATCGAAAACAAAATCAAAGCACTAGATAGCATACAGCAGCTGGAAACCAGCAACCAGTTTGCTTTCGCCATGATGAATAACCTTTCTTTTGGTGTGATGGCCATCACTATTGCTGACAAAATTGAATGGGTTAACGACACAGCCTGTCGGATGATAAATACCCGTCGTACCGATCTCATCCAAAAAGATATCACTGAAATTCTTCCCGATTGGAAACGCATTTGCCGGATCGTGTTAAATGAGTTATTATTTATCGACGAGCCTGCTATTTTTGATATCCCCCACATCAAAGAGCGCTTTTTATTCAACGCCTTTATTATTCGTGGCGAAAAAAACAAAATGCATGGATACCTGATAACTTTCAGACAGTTCAGCCGGGTTGTTAACTTGATAAAAAAATATTCAGGTTATCAAACAAGATTTACTTTTGACAGCATGTTTGCGCTTTCGCCCTCAATGGTAAAACTCAAACAGCAAGCGCAGAGAATCGCCAAAGAGTCGTCCACCGTGCTACTTACTGGCGAAAGTGGTACCGGCAAAGAAGTTGTTGCTCAGTCGATACACAATGCCTCCTTACGCAGAGACGCTCCTTTTATCGCCCTTAATTGTGGTGCTATGGCTGAATCTCTAATCGAAAGTGAGTTATTTGGTTATGAGGACGGTGCATATACAGGAGCGAAAAGAGGCGGAGCACCCGGTAAATTCGAGCTTGCTAACCACGGCACCTTGTTTTTAGATGAAATAGGAGAAATGTCAGCCGATATGCAAGTACGACTTTTGCGAAGCATTCAGGAGGGTAGCGTAACGCGAATTGGTGGCGAAAAGGAAATAAAACTTGATGTACGAATTATTGCCGCTACCAATAAAAATCTGGAAGAAGAAATTAAAAACGGCAAATTTCGCCTAGACTTGTATTACAGGCTTAATGTCATTCACCTAAAAATACCGCCTCTAAGAAAACGCAAAGAAGACATTCTTCCAATGGCCCGATTTTTTGCGCTGCAAAAAGCCGAAAAAACAAGACGACCTATGCCATTTATTTCGAGTGAATTTGAAGAATATCTGCTTAATTGTAAATGGCCGGGAAATGTGCGCGAGCTCGAGAATGTAATAGAACGCTTTGTGGTGATGGAAGGTGATTATTCATTTATGGATGGAGCCAAAAGTAAGCTAACCGTTAAAAATGAATCAGGAACTAATTTGGATTTGCTTGGAAAATCACTTGCTGAAATAGAAAACATAGCCATCCTCAGCTGTTTAAAATTACATGATAATAATATGTCAAAAGCAGCTAAAAACTTAGGCATCAGCAGAAATACCCTATACCAGAAACTCAAGAAAATTCAGGAGTAAAATTTTTGCTTTTTCGAAGTATTGGGTAATTCCTGTTTTCTGCTGTTTATACCTAACCTAAGCACACAAAATCTATAAAAAAAGGATCGAAAACCCGTCCTGTTTCCTAACACTGTCCTGTTTGCTGACACTAATTTTCCCGGTTTGTGTCCTTATTCAGGACGGTTTCAAAAACCATGCGCGGAATAGCCTATTTTTGTCAATATAACAATCTATTTTACAGTTAATTAAAATATGTGGCACATCTGTTGGTATGCTATTGACAACATTCCTATTTGTTAAACTTTTAAATTTAGATACTATGAACAGATTCACCTTACCAAGAGACATATACTTCGGCAACGGAAGTATGGAAGTGCTTAAAACCCTCAAAGGATCACGTGCAAGCGTAGTAATTGGCGGAAGCTCAATGAAGCGATTTGGATTTCTCGACACTGTTACCGCTTATTTAGAAGAAGCAGGAATGAAAATTCAGTTAATTGATGGCGTCGAGCCCGATCCTTCCGTAGAAACTGTACTTAAAGGAGCTAAAATGATGCAATCTTTTAATCCAGATTGGATTGTTTCAATTGGAGGAGGTTCGGCCATTGACGCTGCTAAAGCCATGTGGGTTTTTTATGAACATCCTGAGGCAAAATTTGAAGATATTGCAAAACCCTTTAACATTCCTGCGCTACGCAATAAAGCACGTTTTGTAGCAATTCCTTCAACAAGTGGAACAGCAACTGAGGTAACCGCTTTCTCTGTTATTACTGATTACAAAGTGGGTATCAAATATCCTTTAGCAGATTTTGAAATCACACCCGATATCGCCATCCTGGATGCTGAGATTGCCTACAAAATGCCGCCACAGCTAACGGCATACACCGGTTTAGATGCACTCACGCATGCCACCGAAGCTATGACAGCTTGTTTGGCCTCAGATTTTTCGGATCCACTGGCCCTGAAAGCCATTAAAATGGTAAAGGAAAATCTTATCGCTTCCTATAATGGTGATGAAAAAGCAAGAGATGCCATGCACATCGCACAATGTTTGGCCGGGATGGCTTTTAGCAACGCTTTGTTAGGAATTTGCCATAGCATGGCCCACAAA
>Ga0265293_10006357_pt1 | contig 18993 bp, 13 predicted proteins | sample Munlanlewell138R_FD_192505 | JGI IMG/M metagenome (GOLD analysis project Ga0265293, IMG submission 192505) | Leachate microbial communities from a municipal landfill in Southern Ontario, Canada - Leachate well 138R | ecosystem: Engineered > Solid waste > Landfill > Unclassified | place: Canada... | reverse complement strand
CCTCGCCGTCAATCCGCGCTTCAAGGGAGTGCAAAGTACCAGTTGGTTCCTCGATCCGGCACTGGAGCGGGTGAGCCCCCACCTGGATTATCTGCGCCGTGTGCCCGAACAGGCCGGCGCCTCCCTGTTTTATGCCGGTGTGGATGACCCTGAACATTCAGGTGCATTTGCGACATCCAGGAAGCGGCTGGCCCTGTACGAATCGGGCCAGTACCAGCCCAGGCTCTACACCCGTATCTGGCCCAGGCGATCACTATTGCGCCGCGCCTGGCGCGCATCGCCGTAGAACTGCTGAGCTGACGGAGAGCTATTGACGAAGAGCCAGTGGCAAGGAGCTAGTGGCAAAGAGTCATTGCGGGGCCCCGGAATCGAGCCACTCCGCCAGGATTTCCAACTCGCGGGGGCTGATGCCGACAGGATGAGAGCGGCCGAAATCGATGTCGTTGTCATAGGTGGCATCGGTGCGACCATCGGCCCTCTGGTTCGCGGCTTTCCAGTACAGCAGGCTTTCGCGGGCGAACATGGAGTTGACGTACTTGCTGGTGTAGGGCCGGTGCAGCCCCCAGCGTCGCCGTTCGTTTTCGGAGTTGCTGACCTGGACCCGCCTTTCCGGGGCGACTGCCTGCTGGAAGTGATCCCAGACCAGTTTGTCGTAGTCCATCAGGGGGATATCACTCTGGTGGCAGCCGAGGCAGTGCCGCTGGAAGATCGGCTTGATGTCCTGTTCGTAGCCGGGCACTTTGGAGGCGGTCAGCAGGGTGACCGGTTGGGCGCGAAAGGCCAGTGAGGCTTCGTAGGGCCTGCCTTCGCGGGAATGCAGGTGGCAACCGGTGCATACGCGTTTTTCGCCGGGGCGCAGTGACTGCGGTACCTGGTCGCGCATGATCACCCGGCCGCGGCTGTCGATGCCGGCCATGATATAGGGTACGTCGCAGGGCAGCTCGACCTTGAAGGATTTGTCGGCGAGCAGCGGCACGTCGCCCAGCAGGCGCACGGTATTGCCGATGGAATTCTTGAAGGTTCTCTTGCTCTCGGTATTGGGCACGACTTCCCAGAAGCGGATGGCCGCAAGTTCCTGATGAGGCAAGCCATCGATCTGGCCGCCATTGTTGGCGGAGGTCTTGTAGTTGGCGTTGAATTTGTAGGGCGCCGATGGGGCCGTTTCCGCTGTGCCTGCATCGCTGCTGGCGAGCTGGCAGCTGCCATCGGGGGTATTGCTCAGCGACGTCGTCGCCACTTCGCGGGGGGCCACCACGCGGGCGCCGAATTCATGCCAGTTTTCATCATCCGCCACCGGTATCAGGTCGGCCATGGAGCGCGACGGGATGGTCGAGGTGCGATAGAGGCCGACGTTGCATCCGCGCTTGTCGGGCTGGTCTGCGACCCGCTCCTGGAAGCTCTGCACCGAACCCGAGACATTGGTGCAAAACCCCCAGCCAACGGTCAGCAGCAGCTGGTTGTCGTCGAGCCCTTCGGGGTAGCCGATCTTGCCCAGGTAGACCCCATGGTCGTCGCGAAAGGACGGCTCGTCGTTCGATTTCGACCAGTTGGCAATGTTATAGATATTGCGCGGCAGGAAGTTCGGCAGGGCGCCCTCGACGCCGACAGGCTCCGGCTGCCAGCAGAATACATCGCCCAGCCCAAGGTTGTTGGCGCGGTAATAGTTGCTGACACAAATATCGCCATTCTTGCGCTGACCGAGAAAGTGCAGCGCTTTCATGGTCTTGGTACGCCCGTTTGCCGATTTGATGGCATAGCGGTGGGCGCCGAGCAGGGCATTCATGTCGCCGCCGCGGATATCCATATCCATTACCAGCCACATATTGTCCAGGGTGCTGGGCCAATTGATGCTGCCATTGGTGCTGCCGTAGGCGAGATTGTGGCTCAGCCACTGGGAACTGTAGGCGATCCGGCCATTCTGCAGCACATAGGGGTGCATTGCCGTCGCCACCTCGTGAGGGCTGATGTTGATCGCGTTGCCGGCATCGGCATCGGCAATGAACAGTTGCGGGTTCTTCCGGTTATCGGGAGTGATTCTGTCCAGCCAGGGTTCCCGGGTCCCGGACCGGGACGAGGCAAACATGATGCGGCCGTCCGGAAGCCAGGTGGGGCTGACGTCGAATACCCCGGGGGTGTGCTTCAGTGCGGTCAGCGCTCCGCTGTCGACGTCGACTATATAGAGCTGGGCTTCCGTGGCCGATACCAGGCGCTGGTTGGGCAGCGTGGTGCCATTCCAGGTGGCGGATTTGAGCTGCTTGCCACGGTATACCGAGAACAGGATCTTACTGCCGTCGAAGGAGACCGCCGGATCGAGAGGGACACAGGGGATGACCTGCTTGAAACAGTCGAACAGTACCCGCTCGGAGCCATCCACATCCAGCAGCACCAACTGGCCGGGCGCATTGAAGCCGTCGAACACCCGTCGCGAATCCGGCAGGGTATCCCAGACGTCGGGACTGTCGAGCTGGTAGGCGCCAGCCTTTTCCAAGGCGACGGTATGTTGCCCCAGCGTGCGGGGCACCCGGGTATAGACCACGGGCTGCGACAGGGCCTCGCTGGCCGGGGTGGTGTCGTCATACCGGGGACCATGGTTGTTGGGAGAGGGGGGGCCGACGGGAGGAGCTGCGCTGCCGGTCGGCTTGGCGTCGGAAGCGGCGGGCGGTGCTTGGGGCTCTTCGCCGGCGGGTGGCGGCAGGCCCAGCTTGATACGCACATACTCCTCCCACAGAGCGTGGTATTGGCCGATGTAGCGCTCGATATCGACGGGCTGGGCGGCAACCCTGAATGCCATGGTCATCAGAACTGTGGTTGCCAGGGTGAGGGTCAGGGTCATCCTGGCAGCTGTGCCTAACATGGTTCCCTCTCCGGGGTTCGCTGAAGATGGCGGCTGTTCAGGGCCATACGCAGCAGAAATTTGGCGGCCGATTTATCCCAGGGGGTAAACCGCGGGAGCTGGAAAGGATCCGATCGGCGGTCGGAGACCCCCCAGTTGGTCGATACTGCCGCTACGAAGCCCGCCTCTTTGACCAGCGCCACATGGTCATCAGTGTAGTCCATATCCGGCTGGCCGTTGGGATAGGCGAACAGGCGCAGCGGCGCGCCGATCAGCGCCTCGAGCGCCGCCTTGCCCTGCGCGATTTCCTCGCGGGCGCGGGCCACCGGCAGTCGGGCGAGTATCGGGTGTGAGACGGTGTGACCGCCGATCTCGATTCCTTGCTGATGCAGGGTTCGCAGCTGCGCGGTGGTCATCATCAGGTCTGCGGGGAGGAGGCCGGAGGCTTGGGCGACGCGAGCCGCGACCTCGTCGCGGCGGGCCATCTCCTGGTACTTGCTGCGGCGGATGATATCGTAGGCGGCATGGCGGCGCGCCGTGTTGTCCCCCAGTGTGTAGCCGGGCAGTCCGATATCGCCCAGGTCGAGATGTTTGTCGGGATGGGTGCGCAGGGCCTCGACGATGGTGTCGTTCCACATGCGGCCGCCATCGAGATACCCGGCGGAGACGAAGACGGTGGCGGGGATGCCGTAGCGCTTCAAAATGGGCAGAGCGACGGTGGCATTGTCGGCATAGCCGTCGTCGAAGGTCACGCATGCCGCCCGCGGAGGCAGGCGGCTGTCCTTCATCATCTGCACCGCATCTGCCAGGGGCAGGACATTGAAGTGGCGGCCCAGCAGCCGCATCTGCCAGGTGAATTCTTCCGCCGTTGGCTCTCCCGGGCGCATCCAGTCCCGCTCCGCCAGCACGCGATGGTAGATCAGTACCGACAGGCAGCGCGGCCTGCCCAGGCGCGCGGCGGCCAGGGTGGCGCGGAACAGCAGGTGCGGCAGATCAGGCACGGTGATTCTTCTCAGGTGGTGTGGCGGGTAGCAGGAAGCCGAAAAGACCTGTGCGGTTGTGTGCCAGGCGCAGCACTTTCAACTCCGGCCCGTCCGGGCGCGATTCCAGCAGCCACAATCCCGCCAGCACCAGGCAGTAGCAGATGGCCCCGGTGAGCACTGCGGCCGCCAGTTGCAGGATCTGGAGCGCCATTGTGCTGTCGACCCAGTAGCGGGGGAACAATAGCTTGACCAGCAGGCACATGGCAAGAGCCGCCACCGCGGGCTTGTAGAGGAGGTAGGCGACGCGGCGCAAGCCCAGCCCGAGGCTGGCCCGCAGCGACAGATAGGACGCCACCCCCACCAGTGACAGCGAACCTATGGTCGCATAGGCGACACCGATCACCCCATGGAGAGGGAGGAAGTACATCAGGAACATGACCATCAGTATCAGTCGCAAGGCAAAAATACCGGTGGCCCATTTCATCCACGCCAGGGCGATCAGCACGTTGTTGACGCTGCTCATGATGACCAGAAGCAGGGTCGACAGGGACAGCAGTTGCACCAGCGGAATGATATGCAGCCACTGGCTGCCCAGCACCGTGGGCACGAACAGGTGGGCTATCGCATAGATCCCCACCGAAATGGGGAATCCGACAAGCATCAGCATGCTCATCACGTCACAGAATACATCGCGCATCCGCGCCGGGTCCCGGTTGACCCTGGCATAGCCGGGGAAGGCGGCGCGGTTTATGGGCTGGGCGATTTCCGACAACAGCTGCCCGGTTTCCTTCGCCAGTTGCAACGAGCCGACCGCGGCGATGCCCGTCATCCGCGAAACCAGCACGTTTTCGATATGGCGGTTGAAGTAAGTGAGGATATTGTTGACCTGCAGCCAGCCGGTGAATGAAATCATCTGGCGCCAGCAACTGGTATCCAGCCGCGGTCGAAAGGGCTGCATTGTATAGCTGAGTAGCAGCATCATCAGGGATGTTGCCAGCAGTCCCCAGAGCATCGCCCAGTAGCTCTGGAGGAGAAAGGCGAGGGGGATGGTAACCAGAAAACCGCTCAGTTTGGTCAGCACGGCAAAACGGAATTCCCGGTCGAAGGTCATGTGCTTCTGGAAGTTGATGATGCCGATGTTCTTGACGCCATCGATCAGCAACAGCAGGCACATGAAACGGACCACGATTTCCAGCCTCGGCTCGCGGAGAAACTCCGCCGCGAACGGCGCCAGCAGGAACAGCAGGCAGGCGGTGATCAGGGAGAACAGGAAATGCAAGGTCCAGGCGGTGTTGTAGTGGGCGTCGGTGGAATCCTGGTGCTGTATCAGGTAGGAGCCAAAGCCGAAAGCCCGCAACAATTCGACGAAGGCATAGACCGTCATCGCCAGGGCGTAGACCCCGAAATCCGCCGGCGTCAGCAGGCGCGCCAGAATCAGGGTGCTGACCACACTGATCGCACGGGTCACCATGCGGACAGCCAGGGTCCACACTGCGCCGCGAGCAATGGCTTTGCCGACGTTGGAGCGACTGCTTGGGCTCGATTTATCCATTGCGAACAGGAGGTCTCTGGCGAAGGGCTGACGGTGGGCCGGCGTGCCGGGGGCGTGGATCGTGCGACTGGGTATCCAGGCCCCGGGCTGGCCGCGAACGGCTTTTCTGGCGGTGGGCGGCGGCCGGCTGATCGGGATATGCCTGCCACCCGCGTTGCCTGGGGCCGGGCACCGCGTGGCCGGGCAGCAGCTGCTGGCGTTGCAGGGTCATTACCGCAATCAGCCCGAGCACGGCGTAGAGCAGGTCGAAATAGGCCAGGCTGACATTGGCCCCGGTGACGCCGTAGCCGATCAGCGAGAGGGTGAAGGCACTGGCCAGTTGCCGGTACCAGAGGACGTCGTGCTGCTTGCCCAGCCTGGCATTCTTCATATTGTTGAGCAGCGCCAGCAGCAGGCACAGCAAAAAGATGCCGAGCCCGACGAAGCCGTGATCGCCCAGCACCTGGAAATAGATATTGTGCGCCGCCTTGGTGCCACTGCTCTGGGGAATCGGTGGAGTTGCCAGGGGCGAAAAATCGGGGGTCAGCGGTGCGTAGCGGTCCCATATCTGCGGGTTGAGCACCGCGCCGAAGCCGCCGCCGGTGAGGGGGTGGTCGAGGGCGATCAGGGTGGAGATCTTCCATGCCCAGAGCCTGCCGATAAAGGAGCTGTCCTCTTCCGCCGCGGTGGTCACCGTACTCTGGCGTTCCTTCCACTCTTCCGGCGCGGCCTGGTACAGCAGTGGCAGCATCAGGAAGGCGAGGATGGCCAGCGGCAGCTTGTAGCGGGATTTCAGCCAGAAGGCCACGGCCAGGATACTGAGTCCGATGAATCCGCCCCGGGAGTAGGTGCCGACGACGCTGAGGATATTCAGCATGAGCAGGCCCCAGAGCCCGAGCCGCAGCCATTTGTGCCTGGTGGTTTGCAGCAGGTAGACCACCAGGGGGACACACATGTTGATGGCGACCGCCAGATCGTTGCGGTCGGCGATGATCCCGGCGCGGCCCATGATGCGATGGCCGCCGCCGGAGAGAATGAACTTGACCGCTTCCATGCCGGCATAGGCGGAGATCGCCAGCACGATCGCCCAGACCATGGTGTCGATATGCAGCCGCCTGGTCACCGTCAGGGTGATAAAGAAAAACAGCAGCAGCACCTTGATGAACTGGCCCCAGTAATCCCACACCCTGGCGGGATTGGAGTTGATGTTGAGCGCGGTGCTGACCAGGGTCCAGATGGCGAACATCAGGATCCAGAAACCCAGGGCATTGAGCCGGAAGACCTTGTTCCTGGTGACCACGAGGTAGGACAGCGCAGTCACCAGCACGATGGTGAAATTGAGGCGGAAACTCTGGGAGAAACCGAAGGCCCAGTTGGTGGGAGCGGTCAGGGCGATCCACACCCAGGCCGCAGTGCCGATATAGGGACGCTTGAAGGCAAAGTAGATGGCGACGAATAAAAATCCGACCAGCAATAGATCTCGCATCAGTCGTCATCCTGCTTGCAGGACCAGTAGAACAGGTAGCAAACGGCGGTCACCACCATCAGCAGATACAGGCTGTCTATCATTGGCTGGCGACCCTGCTCGTCACATAGCGGAATTTGCCGGACTTTTCGCGGCTGATCTCGGACACCGGGGTGACGGCGATCTCGACCTCGCTGCCCAGCCGCGCCCTGAGGCCGGACTGGATCTCGGCAGTCATCGCTGCGGTCAACTGGTGCTTCGGCACCACCTCGACCCGGGTCAGGCTCAGGGATTCCTGGATGATCCTGAACGCCGCCACCTCGGGCATGTCGCGCAGCACATAGATCAGCGCCAGGCCATGCAGGATCGTGCCGTCCGCCGCGGTGACGAAATCGGTGGCGCGCCCTTCGACGCTGGCCAGCACCGGCAGGCCGCGGCCACAGGGGCAGGGCCTGGTGTCGAGTATACCGACATCGCCGGTGCGGTAGCGCACGAAAGGGAACTCGCTGGTAAACAGGTGGGTTACAACGATCTCACCGCGCTCGCCGGGGGACAGGACATTGCCGTCGGCGTCGACGATTTCCACCACCATATCCTCGGCGGTGATGTGCAGGTTGCCCTCCGGGCACTGGTGGGCGATAAAGCCGGCATCGCGGCTGCCGTAGCCGTTGGCCACCGGGCAGCCGAAAACCTGTTGGATGCGCTCGCGCTGGTGATCGTACAGGCGCTCCGAGGTCACGAAGGCGACCTTGATCCCGAGGTTGTCGAGACGCTGGCCACAGGCGCTGGCGTGATCGGCGATCAGCGCCAGCGATGACGGGTAGCCGAACAGCATCCTCGGGCGCAGGCGCTGGATGCGGTGGACGAAATGCGCCAGGTTGTGTTGCGACATGTCGAAAGCCGACAGCAGTTCGGTGCGGAACAGCCGGTCGCGGATCTGGCGCACCCGGTCCTGGGAACTCAGCTCGATCGGCGAGCCCCAGACCACGATCTCCGGATCGCCGATATCGACGCCCCACCAGCGGGTCGCTCGGCGCTTGGCGGCGACGTCGTGGCTGACCCGCTCGTTGCCGAGATAGAAAATCAGCGGTTCACCGCTGGAGCCGCCGGTGTTGAAGCGCTTGAGACCGTTGGCGCCGCGCGCCTTCAGCGCGTCGCTATTGGCGCGGATGGCGGGCTTGTCGAGCAGGGGCAGCGTCTGGAGATCGGTGATGGAGACGACGGCGGCTGGGTCGAAGCGGCATTCGGCGAACAATCGTTGGTAATAGGGCACGGAGGCGCCGATACGGGCCAGAAAACGTTGCAAATTGGCCAGTTGCAGCTCGGCGAGCTGCGGGGGCTCGAGCCACTGGGATCGCTCCAGCGCCCGGTGCACCGCTATGGTGTCGTGCTTCTTGAGCCTTTCGTGAAGGGGAAACAGGATTCCCGTCACTGCCTTCCGATACAGGCTCATGCGACTTCTCTCCGGTTGTGGGGGCAGAGCCGCCGATACAGGTCCAGCCACTGGCGGCGCACCCTCGGCCAGCTGTACTGCTCGACCTGCGCCAGGCCATTGGCCCGCAGCCTGGCGCGCAGCAACTCATCGCCCTTGAGGCGGAGGATGGCTGCGGCCAGGGCGGTTTCGTCCCGGGCCGGAACCAGTAGCGCGCTTTCGCCCTGGGTGACGATAAAGGGCACGCCGCCGACGTCGGTGGATATCACCGGCACGCCGCAGGCCAGGGATTCGATTACCGAGTTCGGCATATTGTCCACGGTGCTGGGATTGATCATGGCATCCGCCGCGGCGTAGAGCGCCGCGATGGCGGGCCGGTCGAGACGTCCTTCGAACGATACCGCGTCGGCGAGGCCCAACTCGGCGGCGAGCGCCCTGAGCTGGGCCTCGGCCGGCCCACTGCCGGCGATCCGCAGGCGCACCCCGCTGTCGCTGGCATGCACCAGGGCCAGGGCGCGAATGGCGGTATCGATGGCGTAGATCGCTTCGAGGTTGCGGGTGATCACCAGAGTGAAGTGGCGCCGGCGCCTACTCTCCGGCGCCGGTCCGGGGTTCTCCTTGGCGGGCTCTGTGATGCTGTCCTTGGCAGTCTCCCTGAAGATGGCGCGGTCGATGATGTTGGGGATGACCTGGGTGTCCTGGCCGAACTGCCGGAACACCGCCTCGAGGTAGCCCGATGGCACCACCACTGCCGCGGCCTTGCGCAGCGACGGCCTGACCCGGCTGAACGAGCGCTGAAAGTATTCATGGGCTTCGCCGCCGCGGTAATTGACCACCACCGGCGTCGAGCGCAGCCACGCCAGCCACAGCACGGGTGCGGCATAGAGTTGCCAGGACCAGCCGGAATTGGCCATCAGATGGATGACCTCCACACGGCCTGCCAGGCGCCATACCGATGCCAGGTAGGGGATCAGGCGAAACAGGGCGCGCAGCCCCGGAAGGCGGGCGATGGCCGCCGGGCGGTAGGGCCCATTGGTGGCCACCTGCTCGACACTGATGCCGTCGGCCCGCAGCAGGCGGGCGAGCTGTTCGGTCTGCATGGCCATGCCGCCATTGGGCGGCGGCAGCGGACCTACCAGGCCGATGCGGAGATCGTTCATGGCGCCAGCCCGCCGTATACCGTCCGGTAGCGGTCGACGCTGGCAGCCCAGGTGCGCTCCCGCTCGACGAAGGCCCGGCCATTGGCGCGCATCCGCTGCCAGTCATCGCGCCGGGACAGCAGGCCGTCGACGGCGTCGACGAGCGCTCCGGCATTGCCCGCGGCGAACAGCGTGCCGGTGTCGCCGTCGCGGATCAATTCCCGATGGCCGCCGACGTCGGAAGCCACTACCAGGCGGCCCTGGGCCATGGCTTCCAGTGGTTTCAGCGGGGTTACCAGTTCGGTGAGGCGCATGGCCAGTCGCGGATAGACAAAAATATCCACCAGATTGTAGTAGTCCTGCACGATGTCGTGGGCGACCCGGCCGGTCATGGTCACCGCGGCGTCGAGGCCGAGCCGGGCGATGGTCTCGGTGATGACCTGTTCCTGGGGGCCGCCGCCGACCAGCAGCAGATGCAGGTCCGGGTGGCGGGCGAGCAATGCCGGCAGCGCCTCGAGCAGCAGGGGTATCCCTTCGTAGGCATAAAAGGAGCCGATGAAACCGAGCACGGTCTTGCCGTCGAGGCCGAGTTGCCGTTGCAGCTCGGGTCGGGGCGGGGCGCCGAAAGTGAAGCTCCCGGTGTCGACGGCGTTGGGGATCACGGTGATTTTGTCCGGCGCGATGCCGCGACCGGCGATTTCCTCACGCAGGCCCTCGCAGATGGTGGTCACCTGGTGAGCGGACTTGAAGACATGGCTTTCGAGCGCCCGGCTCAGACGATAGCGCAGCCCCCACTCGCTGCTGGTGCCATGGTCCACCGCGGCATCTTCCCAGAAGGCGCGGCACTCGTAGACCACCGGCAGCCCCAGGCGGCGGCCGGCCCGCAGGGCGGCCAGGCCATTCAGGGCGGGGGAATGGGCATGGAGCAGATCGGGTTTTTCCCGCCGTGCCACCTGTTCGATGCGCCGCGCCAGGGTGCGCACCACATTCCATTGGTTGACCAGCGGCACCCGGGACAGGACGCTGCCGGCGCCGGGGGTGCGATGGAAATGCAGGCCGTCGACGTCTTCTTCGAGGCTGGCGGCGGGGCCCTGCTTGATCCCGGTGACATGGGCGGTGTGCCAGCCCAGGGCGTGCTGGCCGCGCAGCAGGTTGCGGGTGCGGAAGGTGTAGCCGCTGTGCAAAGGAATGGAATGATCAAAAATATGCAATATGCGCATGGCTCTCGATCCTCATCCGAGCGCGAAATCGTCGTTGCGAACCGTCGCCTGGAACATCAACAGGGTCCACAGCGGCGCGCTGTGATCGCGCCTTCCCGACTGGTGCTCGTTGACCAGGCGCTCGAGGTAGTCCTGATTGAACAGCCCGGACCGCGCCAGCCCGCCATCGAGCAGGTCGTTGCGCAGGCGGGCCTTCAACGGCCCCCGGAACCACTTGGCCAGGGGCACGCCAAAACCCATTTTGGGGCGGTAGAGAACCTCGTTGGGCAGGTGGGGTTCGAGGGACTTCTTGAGCAGATATTTGCCCTCCTGGCCGCGCAGTTTCCATTCCGCCGGCAGGCCGGACACCCATTCCGCCAGAGGGTGATCGAGAAACGGTACCCTCACTTCCAGCGCGTGGGCCATGCTGGCGCGGTCGACCTTGGTCAGGATGTCGCCCACCAGGTAGGTTTTCATGTCCAGGTACTGGATCATCGACAGCGGGTCGTCGGTCGGGCTGTTGGCGGCGTGATGGTCAAACACCGTTTGCACCGAGTAGCCCTGCAGTTCGCGCTTCAGCGCCGGGCTGAACATCGCCGCGCGCTGTTCGGGGCTGCAGATCGACACCGAGTGAAGATAAGCCTCCACCGAGTTGCGGGCCAGGGCCTGAAAGGTGGTTTTGGCGCGGAACACCCGGGGCGCCCAGTCGGCCTTCGGGTAGAGGCGCCCGAGGGCGCCGAACAGCGGCCGGCGCAGACCCAGCGGCACGGCCGAACGCAGCCGCTCCTCGTTCATGTGCCAGCGGTAGCGGCGGTAGCCGGCGAAATGCTCGTCGCCGCCATCCCCTGACAGCGCCACGGTCACCCGCTGGCGGGCCAGTTGGCAGACCCGGTAGGTGGGAATGGCCGAGCTGTCGGCGTAGGGCTCGTCGTACAGGGCCGCGAGCTCGTCGAGCAGATCAAAGTCATCGCTGCCGACGGTTTGCTCGAAATGGTTGGTGCGGTAGCGCCCGGCGACCAGGGAGGCGTATTCGGTTTCATTGAATTGCTTGACGTCGAAACCGATGGCGCAGGTGTTGACCGGATCGCTCTGCAATTGCGCCATCATCGCCACCACGGCGCTGGAATCGACGCCGCCGGAGAGGAAGGCTCCGAGCGGCACTTCGGCCACCATGCGCACCTGCACCGCCTCGCGCAGTCGCAGCAGCAGTTCTTCCTGCAGTTCTTCCGCGGTGCCGACGGGAACCGGTTTGAAGGGAATATCCCAGAATTGCCGCTGCCGGGGCACCGGCTCCCCGCGGCGCAACGTCAGGGTGTGTCCGGGACTCAGCTTGTAGACGTCGCGGTAGATGGTCTTGGGCTCGGGCACGTAACCCAGCGCGAAATAGTCCTCGACCGCCTGCGCCTGCAGCTGGCGGGGAAGGTCGGGGTGGGCTTTCAGCACTTTCAATTCCGAGCCGAAAATGAATTGCTGGTCGGGCAGTACCGAATAGAACAGGGGCTTGACGCCGAATCGGTCGCGGGCCAGGAACAGACTTTGTGCGCGCGCGTCGTACAGGGCGAAAGCGAACATGCCGCGAAAATGGTCGACGCACCGTTCACCCCAGCGCTGCCAGGCATGAAGAATCACCTCGGTATCGCAGTGGGTTCTGAAGCTGCAGCCGAGGGCCGACAGCTCGCGGGCCAGGTCGCGGAAATTATAGATCTCGCCATTGAAGACCACGCACAGGTTGCCGTCGGCGCTGAACATCGGCTGCTGGCCGGAGGCCAGGTCGATGATCGACAGGCGGCGATGGGCAAGGCCCACGCCCGGCGCGACATGCAGACCCCCTTCATCGGGGCCGCGGTGGAACTGGGTCTGGTTCATCGCCGCCAGCAAGGCGCGATCGGGCTGGCGTTCGCCCCGCAGATCAAAAATACCCGCTATGCCGCACATAGTCAGCGCCCCGCTCGGGCGAGCAGTAGCTCGTCGTAAACCCGCAGGTAATTTGCCACTGTTTGCTCCCAGTCAAAGTCTTGTCGTATGCGTTGCATTGCCGCCCTGCCCATCCGTTCGCGGCGGGCGGGGTCGTCGATCAGTGTCCCGATGGCCCTGGCCAGCGCCTCCGTGTCCCCGACGCGGATAAGCAACCCCGTTACCCCATCCTCGACCAGCTCGGGATTGCCGCCGACAGCGGTGGCGATCACCGGCAGGCCGGTGGCCATGGCTTCCAGTATGGTGTTGGAGATGCCTTCACCGAGAGAAGGCAGCAGGAATATGTCCATGCAGCGCAGCAGGGCGGGGATATCGTCGCGATCACCGGCAATCCACACACAGTCGCCGAGGGCCAGTGCCTCGATACAGATTTCGAGAGCCCGGCGCTCCGGTCCGTCGCCGACGAGTATACAGCGCAGATAGGCGCGGCGCTCCGGTCGCTCGTGGAAAATACGCTGCAGGGCGCTGAGGATCAGTCGCTGGTCCTTCACCGCGGCGAGCCGGCCGACAGCGCCGAGCACCAGGCGGCCGCCGCCCGGCATAAAATCGTCGGGCACCCCCGGGAGGCGGTGTGGCGCTTCGCCGTCATTCTCCGCGGTGCCCCGGGGCTGGAAGCGCGTGCTGTCGACACCGTTATATATCTGGGTCACCTTGCTGGCGGGGATCCCGACACTGGTGGTCAGCCACTGCGATAGGTCGCGGCTCACGGCAATAAAGCAGTGGATCAGCGGCTGCAGCGCCCGGCGCAGCAGGCGGTATTTGCGGTTGCTGCCATCGAGATCGTTGACGTCCCTGCCGTGCTCGCCGTGCACGCGCACGCTGCCCGGCATCAACAGCCCGAGGATTTGCGTCTCCAGCGCGGCCAGATTGCGGCTGTGGACAATCGCCGGCCGCAGTCGCCGCAGCTCTCGCCACAGGCGCCAGTACATGCCCAGGTCGTGCCCGGGTTTTTTGTGCAGTTCGATGACTTCGACGCCGGGCACCGCCAGGCGCTCGGCGAAACGTTCCGCCCGGGTCAGGCAGATAATGGCGTGGCGGTAGCGCGTCGGCGGACTGCGGTTGATGATGTTCACCAGGCCATTTTCCAGTCCGCCGGTGCCCAGCGCAAAAATGATATGCACCACCAGTGGCGGCTCCTGGGCGGTGGCGGATCCTGATGCACATCGTCTCATGGGCTGGGTCCGTGGCATTCAAGGATCACTGGCAGTGACATCGGCGCCGTCTGTGACGTCGGCGTCGAGCAGCGCTTCCAGGGCCGGACGGTGAGCGCTCAGAAACGACAGCAGCACCTGGCGGGCGACGACGGGATCTTCATCGACCGGCGTGGCGACAAAGACCCGTGTTCCGAAGCGGCGCCCTGCGAGAATCTGCTGTTTGGCCTCCAGTAGCTTGGCGGCATAGGGGTTGGCGGTGTCCTTGCCGGCGATACGGTACCAGGACCAGACCAGCAGCTGATGCCGGTCCGAGGCGACGATGGCTTCGTCGACGCTGACCGGGGTCGCGAGGTCGAGTTGTACCGACCGTCGACCGACGACCCGCCACAGGGTGCGATCGGGGCGCCACGGGTCGGCGGTGCTGACCAACTCGATGCCGGGCCGCTGGCGGAGATGCTGGCGCAGGTGGAGCCCGACCGGCCGGGCTGCGCTGTACAACTGGTCGAGCTCGCGGTCGGCGCCCTCGGCCGCCGGCTGCCAGGGCCAGTCCTGCCCGTCGGCGAGCCGCCAGTCCTGGGCCGGCGCGGGGGGCGCCAGTGGTACGACAACAGCGGGGACGGGGTTGCGGTTCAAGGTCAGGGCAAGGGCGGGCCACAGCGCGGCGCAAATGACCGCCAGCAGGGTGCAGAGAATCATCGACGGCGCGGGCCGGCGGCTGGCGGGGAACAGCACGGGGCCAGCGGTTGGCGGGAAGGATCTTCGTTGCTGCCAGAAACCGCCGATCCAGAACATCAGCAGGATCACCAGGCCGAAAAATACCCAGCCATACACCAGGTGATCGTCTCCGGTGGCGAATTCCATATCACTGATATGGCCGAGCATGACCACGCCGTAGGCGCGCACGCTGTTGGCGGCTATCGGCACCAGGATCGACATCAGGATGAAGATCAGCCGGCGCCACAGACTGTGGTAGATGAGATAGGCGTAGAGCAGGCCGAGGGTCAGGGAGGCGACCAGATAGCGGACGCCGCTGCACTCGGCAATGACCGACCAGGTCCCCGACGGCAGGAAGAGGTACATGCCTTCGCGGTAGACCGGTATGCCGGTGGCGCGCACCATGGCTTCCGTGGTGGCGGCGGTCAGGTCCATCAATGGCGGTATCAGGCCCTCGCCCATGGGAACGGCGAGAAACAGGAATCCGAGGGGGAAGGCCGCGCGCCGGGTCAGCGCGGTGCCGGTGATGGCCCAGATGCCGCTGATGATCATCGCCACGAAGGCCAGTTGCTGGACGACCAGAACGTCGACCATGTTGGCGAACAGCCAGGCCAGCCCGCTGGCCGCGACCAGCAGCAGCGCCCAGGGTTGAGGGTGGGCCGCAACGCCCCTGAAACGCTGGCGCTGTCGCCACAGCAGCCACAGACTGATGGGCAGGATGATGAAACCGTGGGCGAAGGTCTGGGAGCGCGCCCAGATCGCCACCATCGAGGCGACGGTATCGTAGAAGGCCAGCCCGACAAGCAGGCAGTAGACAAGCGCCGCTGCCAGCGGAGAGCTGCCGGTCAGCGGAGCGGATGGGTTGATGACTTGCCCGTGCGCTTTATTCATGCCCCTGGGTCTTTCCGTAGCGGGGGGCGGCGTCATCGCCCAGCAGCAATACCACTTCGGGCAGATTGTGCTCCCAGTCGAATGCCCGCTCGACATAGGCGCGGGCGCGGGCGCCGAGGCCGGGATGGTGGCCGGCCAGGATATCGCTGAGGCCGCGCCGGTATTCCTCCGGCGTGTCGGCCAGCAGAATGTGTTCGCCATGCTGTGCGTCGATGCCTTCGAGGCCCTTGCTGCTGACCAGCACAGGCAGGGCCATCGCCATGCCTTCGAGCACTTTGTTCTGTACCCCCCGGGCCAGGCGCATGGGGGCGACGGCGGCGACGGCATGCTTCAGATAAGGGCGGATATCGGGCACCCGCCCGGTGACGGTCACACCCGGCAGCTGGGCGAGGCGACGCACGGCGCGGGACGGATTGCCGCCGACGATATGAAACACCAGCGCCGGATGCTCGTCGCGCAGGGCCGGCAGGATGTCGCGGGCGAACCAGGTGACTGCGTCGACATTGGGCCAGTAGTCCATGGCCCCGGTGAACACCAATGGCAGGCAGTCACTGGCAAACGGATTCTGGTCGCCGGCATCGCCAGCGTCAAAGCCGGGATCGAAGTAGGCGCAGTTGACGCCGTTGTTATAGAAGCCGACCTTGTGCGCGGTCTCGGGAGACAGCTGGTGAAACAGGGCCGCTTCGGCCGAGGAGACGAACAGGCCGGCGTCGAAACTGGCGGCCAGTGAGCGTTCATAGCGCAGCAGGCAGCGCGCTTCGCGGCGGTACAGCCAGCTCAGCGGCCAGGGTTTTTGCAGGGCGTATTGTTGCCATTTGTCGGAATCGACATCGACAAAATCGATAACCTTGCGCCTGAAGCCAGGGCCCTCGACGGGCAGGAACTGTGCCATCGACGACGAATAAACAATGGCGTGGCGAATGGCGTGGCGGGTGCAGGTTTCTGCCACCCAGTCTGCCAGTTGGCGGTCGGCGTAGTACGGCAGTGACAAGGCATCGCCCTTCACCAGGCCGCGCAGGCTGCCGAGAGTGGCAAGCAGCGGGTTGAGTGGCCGGAACAGCGTGTCGCGACAGAATTTCTCCACTTCCGGCACCCAGGGCCAGTCTTCGGGGGTGTCGACAAAGCTGGCCAGGTAGATATCGAAGTGCCTGCTCAGGTGGTGAAGCAGGTGAAAGGAGCGGATCTTGTCCCCCTTGTTGGGGGGGTAGGGAATGCGATGGCACAGGAACAGCAACGGCGTCCTGCCGGCGGCGGCCGCAGGGCCGTCGGTCTCGACCGCTGCCCTGGCGGTGGTTTCGCTGTCGACCATCGTGGGGCTATTCACTAGCCGAGGCTCCTTGCCAGCGGCGGCCCGATCAGGTTGGCCACGGGCAGGGGCAGGCGGCGCCAGGCGTCCACCAGCAACCGGTAGCGGGGGTTGGTCGGGTTGACGTCCGGCACCTTGTCGGTGCCGACCAGGTAGTATTCGTAAGCCAGGGGCTGGGGTTCGAACCCCCAGTTGCGCTTGAACTTGTAGGGCCCGGTATCGTATTTGCTGCGGCCGAAATCGAAGCCGGTCAGGCCTTCATCGGCGCTGCGGCGAATCAACTCCCAGTACATGAAATCATTGCAGCCCTTGATATCCCGGGCGCGGGCGACGCTGCCGCCATAGTAGGGCAGCACCTCGCCCCTGAAGTAGAAGCTCATTACACCGGCGACATCTTCACCGCCGTCGAGAATCATCAGTACCCGGCAGTCGCTGCCGAACTCGTCACGCAGCAGGTCGAGGTAACGGCGGCTGAACACCGGAGTGCCGAGATTGCGCACACTCTCGGCGTACACCCGGTACAGGCGTTTGGTGCCTTCGGCTTCTTCGCTGACCAGACCGGCCTTGATGCCCTTGCGCACCATGGCCCGCTGCTTATTGGGGATGGCCTTGAGGTTGGCGTCGTGGTCGGCAACGATCGGCCGGCGGAAGGTGTAGTACAGATCCTTTACCGGCCAGTCGCTGCCGGAGGGCTGCAGGTTGCGCAGTTCCAGGGCGTCGACGCCGAGCCGGCGGGCCAGTTCACAGGCGGCCTGGCGCAGGGCATCGGCGGCGGCGCCGGTGCTGGCCGCGATCCCGCCGTAGACACAGAACGGCAAGCTGGCCAGCTTGTTGCCGAACAGGCGGCTGCGCGTCTCGGCCAGAGGCAGGATGCCGACGATTTCCACCGGCCGGCCGGGAGTCTTGTCCTCCGCCAGGAGGAAATGAGTGTTGTGGTTGAAGGCCCGGCGCAGCACCCGTTGCCAGCCGAAGCGGTGGAAAAAGGTGGCTTCCGGGCAGGCGCTGACGAAGGCGTCCCAGCTCTGCTCATCCGCTGCCGTAGACAGGCGCACCGACACCGTCATCGCCTGGCTCCTTGCGGGTTTGTGGGGGAGAGGGCATTGGCCGCGATGACGTCGGCGAAGACCCGGTCCATCCGGCCCCAATGGAAGTCCGCAAGCAGCCGCCGGAGGCGCCGTTCCATCCGCGACAGGTTGAGATAGTGGCGGAAACGGGTCTTGGCGGTGAGCCCCGCGGGGCGGGGTTGATGGGGGTCGATTTCCCAGGGGTGGAAGTAGAACAGACCGCTCTGGCCTTCGCGCTCATTGATCCGGCGCAGGGCCCAGCGGGAGAAGCCGTAGGGAAAAAGGCGAAACCATCCGCCACCACCGCAATTGATGTTGCGCTGCCCAATATTGATGGTGGTCACCGGGATCTCGGTCAGGCGGCCGTCCGCCGCGGCGAAGGCAAAGCGGGGCGCTTCCGGCATGCCATAGAGATCGTGCCGGATCGGCGCGATGCTGGAGCTGTAGAGATAGCCGGCGTCGGCGAGCTTGTCGAGCGCCCACAGGTTGGCCGCGCCAATGGAGTAGCTGGCGGCGCGGTAGCCCGTTACCCGGAGGCCGCCGATATCTTCGAGTAGCGATTTGGTGCGGGTGACGTCGGCTAAAAATGCCTCGGGTCGCTGGTTGTTGACCCTGATATGTTCCCAGCCGTGGCTGGCGAGCTCATGCCCTTCGCCAACGATGCGCCGGACCATGCCGGGAAGGCGCTCGGCGACCCAGCCCAGGGTGAAAAAGGTCGCCTTGACATTGCCCTCGGCGAACAGCGAAAGAATACGGTCGACGTTGGCTTCCACCCGCAACGGCGTCGTATCCCAGGCGCCCCGCTGGATGTGACGTTCGAACGCCGAGACCTGGAAGTAGTCTTCCACATCCACGGTCATGGCATTGGTCATGGCGCCGGCCACGGATGTTCGCTCTGTTGCTGCCATTGCAGTTCCCCTTACGTGGCCTTTGCCGCAGCGCTCCAGCGGGCAATGATCTGGGCGATGCGCGCGGCGGCTTCTCCATCCCACAGCTCCGGCTGGCGGCCGGCCTTGCCCGCGCCGTCGATGATGTCGGCATAGGCCTGGCGGATGGCGGCCGGGTCGGTGCCGACAATGGTATTGGTACCCTGTTCAACGGTTATCGGCCGCTCGGTGCTTTCCCGTAGGGTAACGCAGGGCACGCCGAGAGCGGTGGTCTCTTCCTGGATGCCGCCGGAATCCGTCAGTACCAACTTGGCATCGCGCATCAGGCCGAGCATTTCGAGGTAGCCCTGCGGCGGCAGCAACAGGATGTTGCCCGCTTCGAGCAGGGCGTCGAGCCCGGCATCGGTTATCCGCGCCCGGG
>Ga0265293_10006356_pt1 | contig 18994 bp, 19 predicted proteins | sample Munlanlewell138R_FD_192505 | JGI IMG/M metagenome (GOLD analysis project Ga0265293, IMG submission 192505) | Leachate microbial communities from a municipal landfill in Southern Ontario, Canada - Leachate well 138R | ecosystem: Engineered > Solid waste > Landfill > Unclassified | place: Canada... | reverse complement strand
CGTATGAAAAACAAGGTTTGCATCAGAGGCAAAATGATGCTAATATACCAGTTGCGCCTTTTAAGCGATCAATAAGCGGGCAAAGCCCCTCTTTTAAGGAGATAGACAATGGCCAGATGTGAAATTTGTGACAAACACATGTTCTTCGGCAGAAAAATCAAGATTACGCGTTCGCAGATTTCGGGCCGCGGTCTTCATCGTCAGCGTGCGAACGTCAAACGCGTACACGTTGTCGTAGACGGGGTTCCGAAGCGGATGAACGTCTGCACACGCTGTCTGAGAAGCGGGGCAGTTGAACGCGCCTAATTTTTCTATTAAGAACATAAAACGCAACAAAAATGTCGGGCAAAAAGCCCGACTTTTTTGTGGCTATTCATCTTTACTACTTCAAAAACTATTTCAAAATCAAATTAAAACAAAAGCTTACAGCAGATGTTAATCTGTTACGAGGCTTCCGGTCCCTCTAACAAGCCCTGCCTAATCGCGTTAGTGGGGCAGACCTTGACACATTCGCCGCAGTGAATGCAGATCTCCTGATCGATGACCGCCAGGTTATCTTCAATCTTGATCGCCTGTACCGGACAGACACGCACACAGCGCCCGCAGGCAATACAACCCACCTTACAGGCCTTCCTGACCACCTTCGCGGGCCAGTGATTGGAGCAGGTGACATTGGTCGCTAATTCATGCTTGGGGATCATGTGGATCAGGTGCTTCGGACAGGCGTCCACGCATTTGCCGCAGGCCGTACAGTTATTGTGGTTCACATGGGCAATGCCATTTTCTAAATAGAGCGCGTTAAACTCACACACAGCGACGCAGTCACCGAATCCGAGACAGCCAAAAGTGCAGGAGTTGGGTCCCGCAAAAAGGCCGGCCGCGGAAGCACAGTGAGGCGTACCCGTATAGTCGAAGCGCTTCGTCGTATTCTCGGTAGTGCCCTGACAGAACACATTGGCGACAAGCGGCACGACCGTACCGGCTTCCACACCCATGACCTCCGCCACCGCTGTAGCCGTATCTTGGCCTCCCGCGGTGCAAAGCGTGGTCTTAGGTTCCTCCCCGGAGGCTAAGGCGGCCGCGTAAGCCGCACAGCCGCTGTAACCGCAACCACCGCAGTTGACACCGGGCAAAACGTCTTCCAGCGTCTTTTGCAGGGGGTTTTCTTCCACACGGAAAAAGCGGAAGACAAGCAATATGACAATCCCCGAAAAAAGCGCGATCCCGGCGCCGATGAGCGCCGGTAACACGATGGGGTTTTGAGTGATGACAGACAGTAACATCAATAAATTCCTCCGACAATCCGGGCCTTACCCGAACAGATTCTCAATGACGCCCTTGAATCCCATGAACGACACCGACACAATGGACGCGGCCATCAGGGTGGAAGGCAAACCTTCCATGAAATCGGGGATATCGGCTTTTTCCATTTTTTCACGCACGCCGGTGAAAAGGAACATGGCCAGCATATAGCCGACGCCCGCACCGAGCGATGACATCATGGCGGCGGGAAAACTGTAGATCTCGGATATGTTAATCAGCATGACGCCCAGGATGGCGCAGTTCGTGGTAATCAAGGGCAGGTAAATCCCCATCGCCTTGTAAAGCGGGGGGAAGGCCTTGCGAATCACAGCCTCCAACACCTGCACCACCGAAGCGATGACAAGGATGAACACGACCGTCTGCAGGTAGCCGAGGTTGACAGGTTCCAAAAGCGACCAGTAAATCGGATAGGTAACAGCGGTCGCGATCAGCATGACGAAGATGACCGCCACGCTCATTCCCATCGCGTTTTTCAAACTCTTCGTCAGTCCCAAGAAGGAGCAGACGCCCAAAAAGCGCGACAGAACCAGGTTGTCAATCAGGATGACACTGAACAGAATAATAAGAAATTCTTTCATTTATTTATCCTCGCTTTCCGCGTCCGCTTGTTCCTTTTTAGCCAAAGCGCCCGGCTCCGAAAGCGACGCGGGGACCGCGTCACGCGCCGGTGTCCTCGCGGGCCTCGGGCCGTCCACGATCTCGGTGGTTTCAAAAATCGCGTCAGTGCGGACACTGATGCTACCCGGATAACGCTCACGATCCATCGTCTCCTGCGGCTTTTGCGCGTAGAAACGCTTATTCAGTTTCTGAGTGATCGCGACCATGATGCCGAAGATGGCAAACCCGCCGGCCGGCAGGCCGAAGATAATCATGGGTTGGAGCCCCCCGTCGCTGATCCAGGGCATGGGAACGTCGAAAAAGGTACCAAAGCCCAAGATCTCACGCAAGGAGCCGATGAAGAATAAAGCAAGGGTGAAGCCCACGCCCATACCCAAACCATCGACGGCGGACATGAGCACGCCATGGCTGTTGGCAAAAGCCTCCGCGCGGCCCAAGATGATGCAGTTCACCGTAATCAAAGGAATAAAAATGCCAAGCGCCGCGTTCAACTCAGGCAAGTAAGCCTGGAGCAAGAATTGCAAAATAGTGACAAGACTTGCGATGATCGTGATGTAAGCGGGGATACGCACCTTGTCAGGGATGACTTTTCGTAAAAGCGAAATGACGACATTGGATAACACAAGCACCGCGGTGGAAGCGGCCCCCATCCCCAGGCCATTCATCGCTGAGGTCGTCACCGCGAGCGCGGGGCAGGTCCCGAGCATCAGGATCAACAAGGGGTTTTCTTTAATAATGCCCTTGGTAAGTTCGTAACCGGCCGATCGTTTTTTAGCCATCTTATCTTCCCCCTTCCCGCATGAGCGCGTCATAGGCAAAAGAGGCCTCTCTTACAGACGCCGTCACCGCATGGGATGAAATGGTGGCACTTGTCACAGCGTCAATATCCGATAGCGAATCATCCGATAGACGCCCGATATATTGATCCGTGAAAGAGGCGTCCGCGGTCTTTTGACCGAGGCCGGGGGTTTCACCGGAGGCGTCCACATTGATGCCGACAATAGTGCCCGAAAGGTCGAAGCCGACCATGACCGGCACCTTGCCCCCGTATCCTTTACTTGCGACCCCGATGATGACGCCCGTCACCTCGCCGCCTGAATGAACAGCGGCCACCATGTAGACTTCGGGGTGGTGCTGGGATAAGTCAACCGTTTCGGCTCCGGGAATCCCTTCGCCTGCCTGTTCGAGTGTCTCTTCAGGAAAATCATCCGCCAGAGGAAACAGCGCGCGCTTGTTGGTGTCGGCCAACCACTGAGCCTGGTAAGCTCTGGCGTCCGCCGTCACATCCGCGGTAAGCGCCAAAAGCGCGACACAAATAGCGCAGATCAAGACAAGGATGATCGCGGGCACCGGCCCTCGTTCAATCAATGACATGTTATTTTTTGGCATGTTTCACACCTCCGATCGTCATGGGAGTTGTCCAGCGTTCAATATGGGGCGTGAGGATATTCATCAATAAAATCGCAAATGAAACGCCCTCAGGCATGGCACTGTACATACGCAATAGCCCCGTTAACAACCCGGCGCCGATTCCGAAAATGACTTTCCCCCAAATGGTGGTTGGGGTGGTCACATAGTCTGTGACCATGAAGAAGGCCGCAAGAATAAGCGCGCCTGACAGAAGGTGGGTCAAAGGATTGCCTCCCGTCAGCGTCACGAAAAGGATCGTCGTGCCGATAAAGGAGAGGGGGGCCCAGATATCAATCACGCCCCTAATAAGGAGAAAGATACCGCCGATCAACAAGGCAATGACGGAGGTTTCACCGATGGAGCCCGCGTGACGTCCGAGGAAAAGATCAAGGACCGAAGGCACGGCCTCACCAGTCTTCGCCAGCATGAGCGGTGTGGCGCTTGAGACGAGGTCGACCCCTAGGAGTTTGTCCGCGATCGAGTAACTTGAGATCTGGCCGGCAAAGGAGACTGACAGCACGATGCGCGCTGTGACGGCAGGGTTCGCGAAATTGTCACCCAGCCCGCCGAACATCTGTTTCACGACCACAATAGCCACAAAGTTGCCGATGACAAGCACCCATAGGGGGCAGTTTGCCGGCAAGCTTGCGGCGACCAAGAGCCCTGTGACCACCGCGGATAAATCGCCGACGGTCTGTTCGCGTTTCATCACGATACGCGCCAAGGCTTCAAAGCCCGCGGCGGAGGCGGCACTCACCGCAAAGAGCATGAGCGCGGGAAGGCCAAATATGAAAAAGGACGCGATCATGACCGGTATGAGCGCGATGATCACCTGTAACATGATCGAACGCGTCGTGATCCGGTCGCGGATATGGGGAGAAGCCGATACATGAAGCATTTAGGATTTTCCTCCTTTCGCGCGTTCGGCGGCGCGTACGATGGTTTTCCCGATGCGGATGTTCTGAACAAGGTAACGCTTGGCGGGACAGACATAGGAGCAGCTCCCGCACTCGATACAGTTCATGACATGGCGGTCGGACAGTTCTTCCGGATTGTTCGCCCTTGCGGCCTTATCTAAAGCCATCGGCATAAGGCGCATCGGGCAGGCGCGGACACAGCGGCCGCAAAGAATACAAGCGGATTCCACGGGAAGGACCGCGTCCTCTTCGCTCATGACAAGAATGGCGTTGTTATGTTTCAGGATAGGTCTTTGGATATGGTCGACCGCGACGCCCATCATGGGGCCCCCCATGATGACTTTTGCGGGATCCGTCACCGTCCCGCCCGCTTTTTCGATCACTTCTTCAATAGAAGCCCCGATGGGGACATCGAAATTGCCGGGCGATTGGACAGCGCTGCCGTCCACCGTGATCGCTTTGCGGATCAGCGGCATGCCCGTTTTAAGATAAAGCCCAAGAAAATGAAGCGTGGTCACGTTTTGGACAATGACGCCGACGTCGGCGGGAAGTCCTCCCTCAGGCACGACGCGCCCGTTCAACAGACGGATCAGAACTTTTTCAGCGCCTGTCGGGTAGGACGTCGGCAGCACTTTGACACTAATACCGCCCTTGGGCCAATGCTCATTTTTTCCGTACAAGCGAATCGCTTCGTTCAGTGCTTTCGCCGCTTGCTTTTTATTGTCCTCGATCCCAAAAATAATCGTACTGACCCCGCACCACCGGGCGATCGCGAGCGCGCCTTCGACGGCATGCTCGGCACCCTCGATGCAAATGCGGTGATCGACCGTAATATAGGGCTCGCATTCAGCGGCGTTGACGATCAGAGTGTCCACCGTTTTACCGGGCGGAGGATTCAACTTGACATGCGTGGGGAAAGCGGCGCCTCCAAGTCCTACAAGTCCGGAATTGCGAACCGCCGAAAGAAAACTTTCCTTATCGGTAATGACAGGGGGACGGATGTCAGGCGAAAGGGTCGATTCGCCGTCTGACAGGATGGTCACATACTCGGCGTGACTCCCGTCACTTAAGATCTCCACCTGGACCGAGGTCACCTCACCGGAAATACTTGCGTGGACGGGGACGCTCCAGGGTCCGAGCGGTTCGCCCAACACCTGACCGATGTCAACATGATCGCCTTTTTTGACGACCGCTTCACAGCCGGGGCCGATCTGCATATCAAGCGGGATCGACACTTTTTGAAAGCCGTCGAGCTTCCGGATTTCCATATCGGTTGTGTTTTTGTTGTCCTTCGGATGGATTGAACGCGATAACCCCAAAAGGTTTATTCTCATGATGATGCTTCCTTATCTTCTGATCGGAAATTTCTTCAAATCTACTTCCCCAGTGTATGACAACTGCCCTCCTGTTTCAATATTCACGGCGGAGTTAGCAAGTTTTGGAGGGTATATCTATGTTAAAATCATCGAGAAATACCCGAAAAGAGAAAAAGATGCAAGATACGAAACAACTCGACCTGCTGCGGGGTCGCATCCTTCCGACGCTCGTGAAGCTGGCGTTACCCATTATGGCGACTTCCTTTGTGGCCCTCGCCTACACTTTGACGGACATGTTTTGGGTGTCAACGCTCGGCGAACACGCGGTCGCGGGGGTCGGCACAGGCGGCATTTTATTTTGGCTGTCAGACAGTTTGTTCTCGGTCGCCCGTGTGGGCGGGCAGGTACTCGTAGGCCAATCACTTGGCGCGAAAGAACCTGAAGAGGCAAGAAGTTGGGCCAGGAGCGCCTTAAGACTGGGCTATGCCATCGCGGTTGTTTTGACAATCGTCTTTTTATTTTTTCACGAACAACTGACCGACATTTTTAATTTCAATGATCCGGCGACCATCGCGCGTTCTAATACCTATCTATGGATCGTCGGTCTTGCCATGATCCCGCGCGTGGGCGGACGCCTGTACAGCTCGATGCTGACCGCGTCCGGTAACAGTTTCACGCCTTTCGCGATCTTTGTGACGGGGCTCGTCATCAACATGGTGCTTGACCCTCTGTTCATCCTTGGCTTCCATATGGATGTCGCGGGAGCGGCTTTAGCGACGCTTTTATCGGAGGTCATTGCCTTCATCATGATGCTTGTCGCCATCAAACGTAACGACTTATTCTCCGATTTGGGACTCGTCCGCGCGCCTTTGGAGCCTAAACGTTTAAAACCGATTGTTAAGTTAGGGGCGCCTGTGTCCGCGCAGTCGGCCTTTCACGCCATCGTGACAATTGTCATCTCACGTCTCATCGTCCGCTTCGGTGACCTGGCGGTCGCCGCCCAGCGCCTCGGATCCCAGATTGAGAGTATCTCCTGGATGACGGCGGATGGTTTTGCGATCGCGGTCAATGCCTTCATGGCCCAAAACTTTGGCGCAAGAGAAGCGGGGCGGGTCAAACACGGCTACTGGTCAGGCTTTTGGCTCGTCTCTATTTTATGCGCGACGACGACCGCCATTTTGTTTTTCTTCGGCGGCCCGATTATGGCGCTGTTTTTCAAAGACCCCCTCGCCTTAGAGTACGGCACGGACTATCTTCATGTGCTTTCCGCTTCCCAGCTTTTGATGGGCATACAGCTTTTGACGACCTCCGCCTTTGCCGCGCTCGGACAGTCGCTTGTTCCCTCCATCGTCGTGACCACGCTCATGGTCTCGCGGATCCCGCTCGCGCATTATCTGTCCTCGACCGCCTTGGGTGTGAACGGAATCTGGTGGTCCTTTTCGATCACAACGAATGTAGCAGGTCTCATCCTTGTCATTGTTTTACCTATTTATATGAGGCGCCTCGACAAACACTTGCGGCCCGAAGCGTCCCTGTGCTATGATTACTCGGCGTGCGAAGCGCCAGGGGAGGAATTAGAATGAAAGCCGCGCAAATTACGTTTATCATATTGGATATCCTGACGTGCATCGGTCTTATTGTGACCGTCATGTTGCAGGACAGCAAATCAAAGGGCTTGGGAGTTCTTTCGGGAGACTCGAGCAGCGGGATGGATACTTTTTACGGCAAGACAAAGGGCCGTACAAAAGAGGGAATCTTGAAAACCCTGACGACTATCTTCGCCATCGCTTTTGCCGTCTTCACCATTGTGCTTTATCTGTTGACAGGCCGCGGTGCCTAAACTTTTGAAGACTCGATATAGAAAAGAGCCTTCCGGCTCTTTTTTTATCTCGAATTTTAGATTATAAACGGGGGCCAAGATCGATGCGGATCGCAGTATCATCGCTTGGATGCAAAACCAACCAATACGAAATGGACGCCTTGGCGGAAGATTTCAGAAGGCGTGGCCACGATATCGTGAATGAAAATGACATCGCCGACGTGTATGTGTTAAACACCTGCACGGTCACAGCGGAAGCCGAACGAAAATCAAGGCAGTTGTTACGGCGCTTCAGGCGCCAGAACGAGAAGGCCCTGGTGGTGGCTACGGGCTGCTATTCCGAGCGCCGTGACCTGTCTTATTTGGCGGACATCGCGATCGGAACCTCGGGACGCGATAAGCTCCCTCACATGATTTTACAGGCGATTGAAAAGGATCATGAGCGAACGTTTGAAGCGATTCCGGCCACGCCCTCCTATGAGGAGTTGGGCGCCCCGGCGGTCCCGCTGGAAACCAGGGCGTTTTTGAAGATTCAAGACGGCTGCGACAATCGCTGTAGCTATTGCGCGATCTGCATCGCGCGAGGGCCCGCAAGAAGCCGTCCGCTTGACAATATTGTGCGTGAAGCCCTTGAGTTAGCCTCACTCGGATTTAAAGAACTTGTCCTAACCGGAACCAATATCAATGCCTACGGCCACGATTTTGAAGCAGAGTCAAAAATTGAGCTCATTCATGTAGTCGAAGCCCTCGATAACATTCAAGGCATTGAAAGAATTCGCCTCGGTTCATTGGAATCACCGACCATTACGCCTCTGTTTTTAGACAGGCTTTCTTCTTTAAATCATTTTTGCCCGTCTTTTCATCTGTCATTACAAAGCGGATCCGATCAAATTTTAAAGCGCATGGCGCGCCGCGACACCACCGAATCGTTTCGGAAAGCGGTCAAGCTTATCCGTGAATCCTTTCCTGACGCGGGGATTACCGCAGACCTCATCGTCGGCTTTCCGGGAGAAAGTGACGAGGACTTTCAAAAGACACTGGCCTTTTGCGACGAAATTGCCTTTTTGCGCCTTCATGTATTTCGTTTTTCCGCGCGGCCGGGAACACGGGCGGCGACGATGCCCGAACAGGTGCCGGGAGATGTCGCGCAACAGCGCTCTGAAATACTTCGAAAGAAAAGTGACGCACTGTTCCAAAACGCGGTCCATCGACACGTCGGCCAGGTGTTGAATATCTTGGTCGAACAATACGATAAGGATGGATTCATTCTAGGTTATACACCTGAATATATCCATGTCAAAGCGAAGCCTGAAACGCCCGAAACGCCCATGCCCGGAAGGGGCGACATTATTCCCGTGAAAATCAAGGGACTTGATCAAGATTTCGCGACAGCCGTGCTTTTGTAAGCAGCGAACGTGGTAAACTGGTCAAAGGAGGTGCCTATGGTCGAACAAGATACGAATCGTTTTGAAGTTGGAAGCGACAAACGCCTTGCCGCTCATCAGATTATGGCGGAAGTAATGCGGGCACTCGAGGAAAAAGGATACGATCCGATTAATCAGCTTGTCGGCTATTTTCTTTCCGGAGATCCCACTTACATTACCAGTCATCTTGGCGCGCGCGGTGTCATCCGTCGGATGGAGCGCGACGAACTGCTGGAAGTCGTCATCCGGGATTATATTGAACGCCTTTAATCATATGCAGAGCAGAGTGCTTGGCATCGATTACGGTACGCGCAGAGTAGGGGTCGCGCTGAGCGATCCCTTGCGTCTGTTTGCGCACCGTCTCATGACGATCCAAAGAAAACATGAGGACCTGGAGGCGCTCATTTTGAAAATCAAAGAGCTCGTCGAACAATACCAAGTCGATACGATTGTCGTGGGGCTGCCCCATCGGACGGACGGTCGTGAATCTCTGATCAAAGATGAGGCGGAAGCTTTTGCGGAAAATTTGAGGCATGCACTTTCTTGCCGTATAGAATTATTGGATGAGCGCTATACCTCGGTTATGGCGGAGCGCGTGCTCGTTGAGACGAATAATAAGAAAAGGCGTGACAAAGGCCTGGTCGATCAGATCGCCGCTGAAATCCTCTTGCAGGATTGGCTCGATCGCGAACATGGCGGCCTTACGGCACATCTTCTCTGATCATGTTATAATGCCTTCGTTCGCGGACGAATATTCGCGAAAAATAATGAATAACATCCCTAGGAGGATAAAAAATGTACGATTATCAACCCATGTATATGGCTGAAGATGAACACGATGGCTGCTGCTGTGAAGAAGGCGTCGACGAGCTCTTTGACGAGGACTCCTATGTCGTCTTGACCGATACGGAAACAGGCGAGGATTACTCCTTCATCATGGCGGATACCTTTTCTTATGAAGATGAAGAATACTGCGTGCTCGTCGATCCGCAAGAAGGCGACGAAGATGAGATGAGCCTGTTCTTCATGAAATTTGTCGTAGGCGATGACGGTGAAGAAGTGCTCGTCGGTTTAGAAGACGACGAAGACGACCGCGTCTATGAAGCCTACCAGGCGCTCCTTGAAGAAATTGACGATGAGGAAGATTCTGAGTAAGGACAAACGCGAAACGTCTGAGCGCCCGCTGTCAAACAGAGGGCGCAGACAGCGCGGAGACAGTGTGCTCGCGATTTTGGTGGATGAAAGAAGCGGACGCGAATATTATGTGTCCGTGCTCGATATCTTTACCATCGAAGGGCAGACCTACTCCGTGATGTATAACTATGAGCCGGATGACGGTTCCAGGCGCGATCCTGAAATCGTCATCATGCGTTCTTGGAAGGACGACAGCGGAGAACAAGTATTCTCATCCATCACCAGCCGAAAAGAGCTTGACCGCGCGTTCGATTACTTTTTCGAACGCTACACGGAGTCCATCATCCGCTCATAATCGAACGGAGTCCTAGCTTTGAAAATAGAACACGAGAAAGACTTCAGGAAGACAGGAAGACGGATCAGTGTCCGGACTTTCCTCACACCGATTCTTTTCATGGTTTTGCATCACCTTGTCCTGAACCTGGCATCGGTCATTCTTATGTTTGCCCATTTGGCAAGCCATCCCGAGTTAGGCCAAAGCTTGCTCCAAAATTCCTTAGACAGCGAAACGCTGACCAAGATCCTCGTTGAAGGCAATATCATGACCTGGGCGTCCCTCTCCGCCATGATCATTCTTATCCCCCTTTATTTAGCCTACCTTTATTATTGGAAGAAGAAGGATCAATCCCTTCTTTTGACAGAACGCGCCCATGTGAAACAGTGGGGGAGCGCCCTGGCGATTATTTTGGGCGCCACGGGCCTGACGCAGCTGTGGATGGCCTTGCTTTCCTCTTTTGACCCCATGTCCTTTTTGGGTCACAAGTTTCAGGATTACCTTGACAAGGTGGCGCTCTTTGACGGGCGAACCGCCACCATTGCCCTGGAATTGGTCGTGACGGTATTTCTGGTTCCCATTGGGGAGGAACTGCTTTTTCGCGGCATCATCCAAGGAGAGCTACGGCGCGCCTTTCGACCCTTTGTGTCCGTCTTCGGGACCACATTTCTTTTTGCCCTGTTCCATCTTGACCTGATCCAGGGCTCCTACGTCCTGATCGCGGGATTTGCGCTTTCTGCCGCCTATCATTTCACGCGGCAGATCTTCGTGCCGATCGCCATGCATATCCTATTTAACTTTGTGGGATCAGGGTGGCTTTCAAGGTTAATCGGCGCCGATGAAACGGCGGAGGTGGGGATCATTATCGGTTTATACGCCTTTATCCTGGTCGGGGCTTTTGGATACTACTACCTTTGGCGTGAACAAAAAAAGAAAGATACGGTGCAGGTATGAGGAGGGGGCAATTTCAATTGTTTCCCCAGAGCCTCCGACGTCGTTATTTTTTAACCACGGTTCTGGCCCTGCTTGTCACCGCCCTGGTGGCCCTCGTGATTGTGCTCCAGATCACGGGACTTCGCGCGGGGCGACACGCGACACTCGTCCGCGTGAACGATGAGTCGGTCAACCAGCTCACGATCTCAGGTACCGGCTCGAACTTAGTCGCCTTACCCGGGACCAACCTTGTCACCAACGGCTCCTTTTCTCCCCAGGTAGTGAACGGGCACTACTTTGCTTATGACGGCGGGTCGGATTACTTCGATATCAAGATAGCGGAGGCAAGATCCCTCCCCGTATTGTCAGAAGGTTATTACCAAGGGGCCGATTTCCAACTCTTTCGTGAGAGCTTGCAGGAAATGACCTTGATCAACACGGGGCAGGTCACATCCTATGAACTGGGCAAGATCCAAAGTAAACGTGAGGTGGATCTGTCCGACTTTTCTGAAGAGGTGCGTTGGAATGCCTTTGCGGGCACACCAGAAGGGACGGTATTTTTGTGCGGCACCCAAGGCTCTGTGGCAAGAGTGCTGCCCGAGGGGATCGTCGAGCAAATTTCTTTTCCGTTCAACGCCCATTTGACCGCCATCGCCGTCGGCCCCACCGGTCTTGTCGCGGGGGATCTGAACGGGCGGCTTTACGCGTCGCCGGACAGCGAGCATTGGAATCTTGTGGGTCAGTCACAAAGCGGAAGCAGTGTTCGTGCCGTCGAGTATATTGACCTTCCTGACTATGAAAACGGATTTTTCCTGGCGTCAGGCGGCGGCGGAGAATTGTTCTTCGGTCACCCCTCAGGCTTTGAACCTCTTTCGTTTCCCTTTGAGGATCAGATTACAGCGATCATCCAAAGCGGAGATGACTTAATCTACGCCTTAGGCGATCGCGGCAACGCCGCTTTTTCACGCAACGGAATCCAGTGGGAAATCGATGAAACATTAACTTCGGAGCACGCATGGCTTTGTGGGGACACGGGCGGCGGGATTTCAATTTTCGCCGGTGAAAAGGGTCAACTGGCGATTCGCCCTGATAAAGGCTCGGTTAGAAAAATAGAGCAAGAAGCCTGGCTTGAAGCGCTTAGGAGCGATGTTTCTGACTTTCAGTCCGTCATGGTTATGTCGTCAGATAAGCTTATCGTCATTACATCTACAGGGCAAATGCTCTTTTCACGTGACGGAGGGCAATCCTGGAGCCGGGAGAACCCTTTGGCGGAGATACGTATCAGTAGCCTTAAGTCGTTTTCCACAGGCGACGTATTCTTGTCTCGGCGTGACGGCAAGGTGATGCGCGCGGAGTTAACCGCGAGAATTGGTTTTTCACCCGAACTGTCTTCGGGACAAGTACTCCCGGGCGACCTGATGTCGATGACGCTTCGGGTCCCAAAAGAGCTTGACTTGTCTGAAGATCAGGCATTGCTACCGGAGACACCTCTAGTTTCGGGTGAATGGGCCGTCTCGGGCGACTGCCGCGTACAGGCGATCCCGGATAAAGACGATGGCCATCCCGGCTTTGATTCAGGCGGAGCCTTAGCGCTTTTCTTTGATGCGGATGAGCGATCGTCTGTGAAAAATGACCGACTTGTGTCGCTTCGATCAGGCAGCCTGTCGCCTATGGTGACAACCAATGCCATGCGCTCTTACTTAGATGTGCGAATGACGCAAAAACTCGACCTTTCACGTCTCATCGAAGAAGATAAGCTACCCTTTTACCGCTTAGAATTGGATGCCTACACGACGGGGGCGATCAACGGTCCCATTGAGGTGTGGTTCTCAGGCTCATTGCCTGTGACAGGGGCCTCATTGACGGTACGCGAGGACGCCTGGCAGCATCGGCGGGTCAATATCTTATTGCCACGCGGACTGAAAGTGGACGATGAACTCTGGATCAATATCGGCTTTTCCGGATCAGGGACACTTCACCTTGACAATATTTGGTTCGGGCGAAACAATGACGCGCCGGGGGCCTTGTCCTCACTGTTAAACGAGGTGGAGCATTCAGTTCCCTCTGACGTGACACGTCTTGAGGCGGTGCCGATCGGCCGCGCGGGTTACGGCATAGAAAGCTGGTGCCTGCCCGAGGGGACAGGGGATGCCAAGGGCGACGATCGGGTCATGCATAACCTGGGAGCGGCCCTTGCCTTTGTGGAACGCCAGCAAGCTGTGCCCTGGCTTGTCATTGACATCAACGCGGGAACCGAGGAGCTCCATCACCTGATCGAGTACCTTGCGGGCTCGCCGCTTTCTGTTTACGGGAAGCTGCGCTCGCGTGACGGGGCGATCGGGCGCTGGACGGATAGTTTCAATTTGATTTATCTTGAGATTACAGACCGCGATAATATTTTGCCCAATGACGCCTCAAGGGCCAACTATTTTCATTGGATCATGGGACAGATCAAAAGCGCGCCTGACTTCTCCCTTGTGAAAAACAAGCTGTACTTTATTGATGCCATGCGTTACGACGACGGTCGCGCGCATACCTCGGCGGACTACCACGCGGGTGATTTTCACCCCGATGAGCGGCCTGTTGACCGAAAGCTTTTGGAAAGCTTGTTGAATGAGTGGGAGAATCTTATCCCGCGGGGGCAGGGGAGCATGCTCGCCCCAGAGCTTATCCGCTCGATTTCCTTTGACAAAATAGAAGAGCCCATCCGCTTGGTGGATGGGACGGCGAGTGTTTTGGGTGATCTGGGCGATCATTCGGCGCTGGCGCTTGTTGACATTGATCTGTCGGACGCCGATTATTTGAACGGCAAACATGTGACGCAGCGTGTATTGGCGGTCACGGGTCAACTTTCAGGTAAAAGACTTTTGGAAGAACCGAGTGTCATTCGCGAAGGGTTGGAGGAAGCGCCTCCCGAAGAGGGTGAGACGCCTGTTGAGGAATCCTCGGTGGTGTTCTATGCTTACGCTTCGCGCGACGCGACCACAGTCTACGCGCTCAATCTCGGTCAGTCAGCGCGCGTGGTCTCCGTACAGGGCATAGACCACAGAAGCGAAGCGCAGTATGAACTCTATGACCACCGCGGCACCATGATCAGTTCCGGCGTGTGGAAACGAAAGCGTGACGATTTTACCCTGCTGCCGGGCGGCGTCCTCGTGATACGTCAGGTGTCGGAAGCACAAGATTAAAGGAGCTTAATAAATGGCTTGGTTAGATGTCCTAAAGAGTGTTCTATACGGCATTGTGGAAGGGGTCACCGAGTGGCTCCCGATCAGCAGCACAGGGCACCTGCTCCTTTTGGAACGGCTGGTACCGTTTAGAGCCGGCGGCGACGCGATCTCAAATGCTCAGTTTTTCTCATTTTTTTTGGTGGTGGTCCAACTCGGCGCCGTGTTAGCGGTCGTCGTGACCTTTTGGTCCAAGCTTTGGCCTCTTCGCATGAAAGATTCATCGCTTGTGATCGATCAGGGGATTATCCGCCTGTGGGCCATGATTCTTGTCGCCTGTGTGCCCGCGGCTGTCATCGGGGTGCTTTTTGACGACAAGATTGAGCAGCTGTTTTATAATCCCTGGACGGTCGCCATTATGCTGATTGTGATCGGTATCGCCTTTCTTGTGGTAGAGCGGGTGTTAAAAGACCGCCAAAAGCGCCCGAGCATCCGGAGCGTTGAACAGATTGACTGGCGGGCGGCGATTTTGATCGGGCTTTTCCAACTGATTGCGGCCATCTTGCCGGGGACTTCGCGTTCAGGCGCGACGATCTTGGGCGGACTCATGATCGGTATGACGCGCTCTGTGGCGGCCACCTTCACGTTTTATCTGGCGGTTCCCGTGATGGCGGGCGCAAGCCTTTTAAAGTTGCTGAAGCTTGGCACGTCCTTTAACTTAATTCAATGGCTGTCCATATTCGTAGGAATGGGGGCGGCTTATCTTGTATCCATTCTGGTCATTCGATTTTTATTGGCCTATATCCGAAAACACGATTTTCGCATTTTTGCCTTCTATCGCATTGCGCTCGGCATGGTGGTGATCGCGGCTGCGCTTTCGGGTTTGTTTTCGACTGTGAGGTAAAAGATGAAGCAATATACAAGAGAGATGTTCCAAGAAGAAACACGACAACTCACAACCTATGACAAGGAGAAGGCCGATAAGATAAAGGAAGGTTTCGGCCTGTCCTTTGACTTGCCCTCTTCACTTGTGACACGGCTTTCAGGCTGGTCAAAAGATGACACGGTGAGCGTGACGCCGCGCGCTGTCTTTTCCTTTTCTTCCGACCACGGCATTGAAGAGGAGGGGGGCTTGACGGACGGATTTTCTTTGACGACCGCCGACATGCTCCGCTCGCTTTCAAAGGGAACGTCTGAGCTTAATATTTTGGGTCAAAAGACCGATACGCAGATCATCCCGATTAATCTTGGTACTAAAGGGATTGAAGGGGCTTTGCCGGGTGTGGTTCACGCGCCTGTGATGGCCTCGGGATCTTTAAACTTTGCCCATGAGGATGCCCTAACCGAGGCGTCCATGATGACGGCGGTAAGGTTAGGGATTGAGTTTTCGGGGGAGGCCGCTTCTCGCGGTTTCAGACTCCTCATCGCGGCCTGCAATTCCTCTTCGGTGGATCTTGCGGCTGTCTCGATCATTGCCGCTTTAACGGGGCGCCAGGCGGAGGATCTCCTTGAAAGGGGTCCGGATATCGCGGATGGACTGTTCCAAAGACAGTTGGAAGTGATCGCGCAAGCTTTTGCGGCGCGCGCGCCTTATGAAGAGGACGCTTTCGACATCCTGAAAAAATTCGGGGGCCCGGATCTTGCAGCCATGGTTGGGTTTTATGCCGGGGCGGCCATTTACGGTGTGCCGGTTCTTTTGGATGACCGGGCGAGCCTCGCGGCGGCGCTTCTTGTACGAAGGCTTTTGCCGGAGACTCGCGATCTCTTTTTTGCGTCTCATACACGCACGGACCCCGCAAGTGACAGAGCGCTTTTTGAGCTTGGGATTACGCCTGTTATTGAGGCGCCCGTAAGGCAGGAGGCAGGTATCGGCGCCCTGTTCGCGCTCCCTGTTTTTGATCTGGCCTGTGCTTTATTTGAAGCTTAAAAAAGGAATCGATTAGCCGAGGTGAAATGATACGAACTTTGATTTGACAAATAGTAAAGGGCACTGATATCATTCACATTGTTGCGCGACTAGGAAGACGGCGGTATAGCTCAGTTGGCCAGAGCATTCGGTTCATACCCGAAGAGTCACAGGTTCAAATCCTGTTGCCGCCACCAAGATGGCCCGATGGTCAAGGGGTTAAGACATCGCCCTTTCACGGCGAAGACACGGGTTCGATTCCCGTTCGGGTCACCATCTTACGGGACCTTAGCTCAGCAGGGAGAGCGCCTGCTTCACACGCAGGAGGTCGTCGGTTCAAGCCCGGCAGGTCCCACCAGGAGAGGCGCTTTTCGGTTGACAGTATAAAGCGCATTTGCTAAGATGGCAACGCGCCGACGGTCTTCCGACATAAGGCGCATGCCGCTGTCTTGCGGGATTAACTCAGTGGTAGAGTGTCACCTTGCCAAGGTGAAAGTCGCGAGTTCGAATCTCGTATCCCGCTCCATGTGAAGACCGGCCCTAGCCGGTCTTTTCTAACGGCACCATAGCCAAGTGGTAAGGCAGAGGTCTGCAAAACCTCTATTCTCCGGTTCAAATCCGGATGGTGCCTCCATAAAAGGACAACAAAACGGATACAATCCGCCAGTTGTCTTTTTTTATGCCTAAAAGGTGCAAATGTCAAAGCTTTCACGATAATGCTAAATAAACGAAAAGGTGCAAAACAGCTTGATTTTCCACTATTCAGGCGTTTTCCTACACCGTTTCATTCGCTGGTGAAACCTTCTACACGAAAGTCAGAGTTTCGTGTTGCTTGTTTCGTTTCGTGTGGACAGTCCACTCGAAAGAGAAAATTTCGTGTAGTTCGTTCAAAATGAGCAAGAAAAAATCCCCCAGGAAACGGGGGACGTGATGGAGGAGTGTACATTAGAATAGTGAGATTTTTTTTGAAATGCCGCTTCTTAAATGAAAAATTAGTTTTTTCTCATCACCCTCAGGAACGCTGACGTAATCAACGAGACTGCACCACAACTCCTCACTAAACTTGATGTCTGTGATGGCATCCAGCCTATCGGCAAATTGCAGTGCTTCAAAGCGTCTCTTATCCTTGTCGGCGATTATTTCTTTCAGCTTTGCAAGGCTCTGATTTTTCTGTTCGTATGCGGCCAGAGCCTCATTATAGGATTCGTTTTTCTCGTCCTCTGATTTTCCGATGATCCTGAGTTGCTGACCAAGCTCGATGTAGTTCTGATCCAGCTCGATTTCGAGTTGCTTGACCTTTTCTTTATCGTCATTTGTATCCAGAACCTGTGCCATGGATTCTCTGCAAAGCTTGATGATGCTTTCTCTTTGTAGCATTAATTCTTTTGCCATAGCTTCAAAGCCGGCAATAATCTCCTCCTCGGTGAAGTGAGGAGTGGAGCAAGGTTCTTTCCCGGCGTACTTCTTGCCGCATTGCCAGATGTATCGGCGATATTTCGTGGTCGAGTGCCAGACTTTTCTGGTATAAGCTTCTCCGCAGCACTCGCAGGTTATTCTGCCGGAGAAGAAATTCTTTGAAGAGCCGCTAATCTTCATTTCCTCGCGGCGTTTTATCTCGTGTTGAGCCATTTCAAAAATCTCATCACTGACGATGCCTTCATGGCTGTTTTCAACATAGTACTGAGGGATTTCTCCCTCGTTCACTTTCTGTTTCTTGGTAAGAAAGTCCACTGTAAAGCGTTTTTGTAATAAGGCATCACCTTTATATTTCTCGTTTTGCAGAATGCTTTTTATGGTTGTTGATCTCCAGATATCCTTGCCTCCGGGAGACTTGATTTTATCCGCCATTAGACTTTTAGCAATGCCGTTATAGGTCATGCCAAGCAAGAACTCTCTATAGATTCTTTTGATGATTTCCGCTTCATCAGGCACGACTTCCGGTCTTCCGTCAGCCCCTTTTCTGTAGCCTAAAAAACTACCGTAGGGCATGGAAACCTTACCGTCTGCAAATCGCTTCCTTTGCCCCCAGGTGACGTTTTCGGAAATCGACCGGCTTTCTTCTTGGGCGAGTGAACTCATGATGGTGATGAGCAATTCTCCTTTTGAATCGAAGGTATAGATATTTTCCTTCTCGAAGTAAACCTCAACACCCTTGTCCTTTAATAACCGCACATGGGTTAATGTATCCACAGTGTTTCTCGCAAAACGTGAAACTGACTTCGTTAAAATAAGGTCAATTTTGCCTGCCAGGCTATCTGCGATCATCTCCTGAAAGCCTTCTCGTTTTTTAGTCATCAGCCCTGAGATGCCCTCATCGGTATAGACTTTAACAAACTGCCATTTCGGATTTTCTTGAATATGCTTTGTGTAATAGCTAATTTGTGCTTCGTAGCTGTTAAGTTGTTCGTCCATATCCGTTGAAACACGGGCGTAGGCTGCGACTTTACGTTTTCGTGTTTTCAGATCGGAAACCAGGCTGTCTTGTGCTCTTTTTCTCGCCGGAATGACGGTTATCTTCTTATTCATGCCTTGCTCGCTTCCTGTTTTGTTCCGCGACCTTCTCACGCATTTCTTTTGTCCAAGATAAGGAGGTCAAAAGCTGTAGCTGCGCTCGTGCTTGCGCAACGATGTGTGCTTGCAGATGGCTTTCTTGTCCATTGCTAGGACCTACGGTCGCTTCTAAAAGGGACACG
>Ga0265293_10006355_pt1 | contig 18996 bp, 16 predicted proteins | sample Munlanlewell138R_FD_192505 | JGI IMG/M metagenome (GOLD analysis project Ga0265293, IMG submission 192505) | Leachate microbial communities from a municipal landfill in Southern Ontario, Canada - Leachate well 138R | ecosystem: Engineered > Solid waste > Landfill > Unclassified | place: Canada... | reverse complement strand
GCCTACGAGCGCGGCAAGGTGCTCGAGCGCGCCTCCGGCTGGATCAAGAAGAACGTCGACGAGCTGGCGCGCCTCACCACCGAGGAGTCCGGCAAGCCGCTTGGCGACTCGAAGGGCGAGTGGCTCTCGGCCACGGCCTACCTGAACTGGTTCGCCGCCGAGGGGGTCAGGGCTTACGGCCGCACCGTGCCGCCCTCCGCGCCCGGCAGGCGCATCATGGTCGTGCCGCAGCCGCTCGGCGTGGTGGCCACCATCACCGCCTGGAACTTCCCCGTTTACAACATCGTGCGCACCTTCGGCGCCGCGCTGGCGGCCGGCAACACCGTGGTGGGCCGACCGTCGGAGTACACTCCGCGCTCGGCCATGCTGCTGGGGCAGGCGCTGCACGAGAGCGGCGCTCCCGCTGGCGTGATCAACGTCATCAACGGCGACCCGGCGGCCATGGGGCAGGTGTTCCTTAACGACCGGCGCGTGCGCAAGCTGGCGTTCACCGGCAGCCCGCGGGTGGGCAAGCTCCTTATGGACGGCGCCTCGCGCACCCTCACGCGCCTCGCGCTCGAGCTGGGCGGCAACGCGCCAGTGATCGTGTTCCCTGATGCGCCGAACCTGGCCCGCCTGGCCAAGCTGGCCGCCGTGTTCAAGACCCGCAACGTGGGGCAGGTCTGCATCGCCCCGCAGCGCTTCTACGTCCATGAGGACGTGGTGGAGGAGTTCACCGGCGCCGTGGTCGAGGCCATGGGCAAGCTGCGCGTGGGGCACGGCCTGGAGGAGGGCGTGCAGGTCGGCCCCCTAATCAACGAGAAGCAGAGGCAGCGCGTGGAGGAGCTGGTGACCGCCGGCGTGCAGGCTGGCGCCAAGGTGCTGACCGGCGGCCAGCGACTGGACCGCAAGGGCTACTTCTACGCCCCCACGGTCGTCGCCAACGTGGCGCCCGGCTCGCCGCTGCACGACGAGGAGATATTCGGACCGGTCCTGCCGATCACGCCGTTCGGCAGCGCCGCTGAGGTGCTCGAACTGGCTAACGCCACCGAGTACGGCCTGGCCGCCTACCTCTTTACCGCCGACCTGAACACCGCGCTCACCATGAGCGAACGCCTGGAGTACGGCATGGTCGGCGTGAACGACTGGATGCCGGTAACGCCCGAGGCACCGTTCGGCGGCGTTAAGGGCAGCGGCATCGGGCGCGAGACCGGCTCCGAGGGCCTGGCCGAGTACATGGAGAACAAGGCGGTCTACATCGGCGGCGTGGCGCTGCCCGAGTAGCGAGTTCCGGTGACCCGCCCCAAGACGTTGGTCACCCGCGGGTTGGTCGAGGCGCCGCTTGCGCGCTTGCGCGCCGGGACCGACGCCACGGTCAACCTGGCCGACCGGGCCCTGAGCCGCGCGGAGCTGCTGGCCGGCGTGCGCGACGTGGAGGGCCTCCTGTGCATGGTCACGGACCGCATCGACGCCGAGCTGCTGGACGCTGCACCGCGCCTGCGCGTGGTTTCCAACCACGCCGTGGGTTACGACAACGTCGACGTGGCCGCCGCCACCGAGCGCGGGATCTGGGTGACCAACACGCCCGACGTACTGACCGAGGACACCGCCGACCTGGCTTTCGCGCTGTTGTTGGCGGTGAGCCGGCGCGTCGTCGAAGGCGACGCCTTCGCTCGCTCAGGCGAGTGGGGCGGCTGGGAACCGCTGCAGATGCTCGGCAGCAGCGTGGCGGGCGCCACGCTGGGGCTGGTTGGGTTTGGCCGCATCGGCCAGGCGGTGGCGCGCCGCGCCGCTGCTTTCGGCATGCGGGTGCTGTACTGGAACCGCACCCGGCTGCCCGCCGGCGAGGAGGCGGCGTTGGGAGTGGCGTACGCGCCGCTCAACGAACTCTTGAGCGCCTCACGCTTCGTGTCGGTTCACGTGGCGGGGGCGCCAGAGACCCGGCACCTGATAGACGCCGCAGCTCTGCAACTGATCGGCCCTGGCGGCTTCTTGATAAACACCGCACGTGGCGCGGTGGTAGACGAGCGTGCGCTGGTGAGCGCCCTGCAGGAGGGGCGGATAGCTGGCGCGGGCCTCGACGTGTACGAGAACGAGCCGCAGCTGACGCCGGGCCTGGCCGACTGCCGCAACGCCGTGCTCACGCCGCACCTGGGCAGCTCAACGGTGGAGACCCGCACCGCCATGGGCGACCTGGCGGTCGATAACCTGCTGGCCGTGCTGGCGGGTCAGCCGCCGCTGCACGCCGTGAACCCGGAGGTGGCCGGGCGCTTACGGCGTTAGGCTGCCTCCCCCACTACCCCATACGCCCGCGCCCAATTAGAATCGCCTGCGAGCGACATGGCTCCGGACCCGGCGTCAGCCAAGCCATCAACAGTTCCACCAGCAGCCAGCCAGGGCGAGACCAACGCCCTAGCCCTGGTGCGGCGCACCATGCGGCTCTCCATCCTGGAGGGCGGCCTCATGCAGGTGTTCCTCAACTGGACCACCGGCAGCGTGCTCGTGGGTTACCTGCTGGCGCTCGGCGCCACGCCCCTGCACATCGCCCTGGTGGGCAGCGTGCCGCTGCTCAGCCAGCTCGCCAGCCCCCTGGGCGCGTGGGCGGCCGAGGCGTTCGGCCGGCGGCGGCTGGTGGCCACGCTGCTCGGCGTGATCGGGCGCCTGAGCTGGCTGCTAGCGGTGTTCCTGCCGCAGACGGGGCTGCCAGCGGCGCTGCAACCGACCGTGATGGTGATGCTGGTGCTGTTCGCCAGCGCCTTCCAGTCAGCTACCGCCACCATCTGGACGGCCTGGATGGGCGACGTGGTGCCGGACGGCCAGCGTGGCCGCTACTTCGGCATGCGCACGGGCGTGCTCGGCGTCATCGGCATGGCCGCCAACCTGGCCGCCGGCGCGTTCCTTGACCGCGTTGCCGCACCGCTGAGCTTCCAGCTCGTGCTGGCCGTGGCCATCGGCTCCTCGCTGGTGGCGGCGGTGCTGTACCTGTTCCATTACGACCCGCCTACCGAGCGGCAGCCGCTGCGCCTGCGGCACGTGATGCTGCGCCCGCTCGCTCACCCGAACTTCCGACGCTTCCTCGCCTTCGCGGCGCTGTGGCAGTTCGCGGTCATGCTGGGCGCGCCGTTCGTTATTCCCTACTTCCTGGAGGAGCTCGGCATGAGCTTCACCCAGGTGGCCATATGGTCGAGCACGGCGGCGGTGACGGCGCTGCTGACCACCATCCTGTGGGGCCGCGTGGCGGACCGTGTAGGCAACAAGCCGGTGCTGGCCATCGGCACGTTCCTGGCGGGCTTGCTGCTGCCCAGCACCTGGATCCTGGCGGGCTACACGGGGCGGCTCGAGTTCATCTGGCTCTCGGCGGTGTGCGACGCGGTCGCCTGGGGCGCGATCGGCCCGGCCGTGTTCAACCTGGCGCTGGTCACGGCGCCGCGCTCTGGGCGCGTGTCTTACATCGCGCTCTACTCGTTGGCGTCTGGTGTGGCTGGCTTCCTGGGCGGTGCGCTGTCGGGACCGCTCCTCACCTGGTTCAGCGGGGTCAATTGGCCCGGCGGTTTCACCGGCTACTACGCGCTGTTCGCGCTGACCGCAGTGGGTCGCATGCTGGGCTGGGTGTGGCTCAGGCCCGTGCAGGAGGAGCGCGCGTGGCGTACCAGAGACCTGGTGCGCGCCCTGGCTAGCCCCGCGCGACGTCGCCGCACCTTCCGCCGCTGACACGCAGAGCCCCCTAGGCCCTTAGTTGGGCGCAGCGTTGTACTCCTGCGCAGCTCGGCCTGGTACACGGTGGCCGCCGACCAGGTACTTTAGTAAAAGCCGTTTATAAACACCGTTTGAAAGGTACCCACATGGCCCTCCGCTCCGTGCAGCACGACAACGTCAGAGAGCACAACCGCTTCGCGGTGCTCGAGACTATGCGTGAACTGCACAGCGCCACGCGCGCCGAACTCGCGCGCCACACGGCGCTGAGCGTGCCCACGGTCACCACCATCGTGGCCGAACTGAGCGCGCTCGGGGTGGTGGCAGACGGTGACCCCGCACCCTCGGCGGGCGGGCGGCCCGCCCGGCAGCACCACCTGGTGGCGAACGCGCGCAACGTGCTGGCGCTCGACCTCTCGGGCCGGCACCCGCGCCACGGGACGGTCGACCTTCTTGGCAGCCTGACCGAGCAGCGTGAGGCAACCGAGATCGAGCTCGGCCACGGCGCGCAGGGCGGCCTGCTGGGCACGCTCATCGGTTGGGCCAACACCCGCATCGCTGCGGAGGAGTCCGCCGGCAACCCGGTCAGCGCGCTGGCCGTGGCCGTGCCTGGCGTGGTGGATCCAGCCAGCGGCCGCGTGCGCCTGGCGCCCGCGCTGGGCTGGAGCGATGAACCGCTCGGCGACCTGCTGCGAGACGCCACCGGCCTGCCCGTCATGCTCGAGAACGACGTGAACGCCGTCGCGCTAGGCGAGCTGCTGCACGGCGCGGCGCTGGGCGGCCGCAACGTGCTGTACCTGGCGCTCGGAAGCGGCGTGGGCGCCTCCCTCGTCATCAACGGCGAGCTCTACCGCGGCGCTAACGGCGCCGCTGGCGAGCTGGGCTACTCGCTGCTGCCCGGGCTGCCGGAAGCGGGCCTCGACCTGGGCGACAGCGGACCGTTCGAGCGCCACCTGTTAGGCATAGCCAACGACTTCCTCGTGAACGGCGAAGTGAACCTTGAGACACCTGGGCGCCGCGCGGCGTTCGACCAGCTGGTAGAGAAGCTGCGCCTGGCGCTTCACAACCTGGCCTGCGTGCTTGATCCCGAGCTGATAATCGTGGCGTGGGCCGCGGACCCCGCCGGGCTGCTCGCCCGCGCGCTGGGTCAGCGCTGGGTGGCGCCGTTACCCGTGAACATAGTGGCCGGATCGCTGGGCGCCAGTGCGGCGCTGCACGGCGTGGGCCACCTGGCGCTCGACCGGCTAACGGCTGGGCTCTGCGGCCTGGAAACAGGCGAATGGAGTGGCCTATGAGCCTCGCGGACCTGCGCGTGATCGACGTGCATACTCACTTCCCCATCCACAACAGCATGAACATGCCCGCCTCGGGCCCGCGGCACCCGCTACTGGAGGCCTACGCTTCCGAGCGCGGTGAACGCATGCGCTCGGAGTGGAACACCGAGCCCGCCGAGCCGCCCGCTCGCACCGATGCCGAGGTCGATGCCGCCCTGGCGCGCTGGCTGGCCGAGACGGAGAAGTACGGACTCGACAAGGTGGTGTTTGTAAGCGGCGGGGGCAACGAGCGGCTCGCCGAACTGGTGGGGCGGCACCCCGACAAGTTCATCGGACTGGCGCACCACCAGCTCGAACCCGGCGCCGGCGCCAGGCTGCGGGGCGCGGTCGACCAGCTGGGCCTGAGGGGCTACAAGCTGCTAGGGCCCACCACCGACTACGCCTTCGAGGACCCGCGCCTGCGCGACGTGTGGGAGTTCCTGGCCGAACGCAGGCTGCCCGCGCTCATACACTTCGGCTTCCTGGGGCGCGGCGGGGGCGTGGTTCAGCACCCGCGCATGAGCCCGCTTTCATTGTTCGAGGTGGCGCGCGACTTCCCGGAGGTGCCGTTCATCATCCCGCACTTCGGCGCCGGTTACTTCCAGGACCTGCTGGCCCTGTGCTGGAGCCTGCCTAACATCTACATCGATACCTCCGGCTCCAACCAGTGGATGCGCTGGATGCCGTACCCGCTCACGCTTGAGGACCTGTTCCGCAAAGCGCTCGAGACGGTGGGAGCCGAACGCATCGTCTTCGGCTCCGACTCGAGCTACTTCCCCCGCGGCTTCTCGCAGCGCTACCTGCTCGACCAGGTGCGCGCCTGCTACACCCTGAACGTAAGCCAAGAGGACGTGGCGCTAATATTCGGCGGCAACGCGGCCCGGCTGCTGCGGATCGACGAACCCAGTGCGGGCGGTGCGGCTTGAGCACCTGGCACCCCGCCTACCGTGACGGCGTGCTGGCGGCCGACTACCGCTTCGCCGCCGAGCACCTGCTGCACCACTTCGTGGACGCCATGACGGCGCACCTCGACACCGTGCTGCTGATGCCCGCGTACGGTGCTGAGGCGGTGCAGGCCGAGGGCGCCTCGCTGCGGCGGGACCTGGTTGCGCTGCACCAGAGCCCCGCACCCCAGCAAGCCGACGACGTACCGGACCTCTACTTCGCCCTGCAGCGCGAGCTTGAGGCGCAGCATGGCGACTCCGTGGGCCTCATCCGCGTAGGACTGTCGCGCAACGACCTCGACATGACCGTGTACAAGATGAACGGCCGCTCCTACCACCTGGCGGTTGGCCAGCGACTGCTGCAGCTGCGCGAACTGCTGCTGGGCAAGGCCCAGGAGCACGTGGATACCATCCTCATCGCCGAGACGCACCATCAGCCCGGGCAGCCGACCACTGTGGCGCACTACCTGGCGGCCGTGGAGGAGCAGCTCACGCGTGACAGCGACCGGCTGCTGGCGGCCTACGACCGCATGAACACCTCACCGCTGGGCGCGGCCGCGCTGGCCGGCTCGAGTCACCCACTCGACCGCGAGTTCACCGCCCGCCGGCTCGGCTTCGCGGCGCCCGTAGCCAACACCTACGACGCCGTGGCGTCCGCCGACTGGGAGTTCGATGTTGTGAGCGTGGCGCAGAGCGTTGCTTTAGGTCTGGGCAGGTTGGTAACGGACATGCTGGCCTGGGCAGCGTCGGGCAGGTACCGTCTGGCTGACGACCTGGTACAAGGCTCCTCGATCATGCCGCAGAAACGTAACCCCGTCTCACTCGAACACGCCCGCACCAAGTTCTCGCGGGCGGTGGGTGCTGCCGGCATGTTCTACTTCTCCAGCCACAACATCCCGTTCACCGACCTCAACGACTTCGGGCCCGACATCCAGGGAGCGCTGGCGGCGCAACACCGCCAGCTGGTCGGAGCCCTCGACCTGTTGGCCGCGTGCCTGGAGCACGGCGACTTCGACACCGACACGCTGGCCCGCCTGGCCGCCGCCACCGACACCACGGCCACCGAACTGGCCGACGTGCTGGCGCGCGGGCACGGGCTATCGTTCCCGGCCGCACACGGCGTCGCCGCGCGGCTCGTGAGACTGATGAACGAACAGGGCAGGCCGCTGACCACGGCCCGCCCCGCCGACCTGGAGGCCGCGGGCGGACCCGCCCTGCCTGCCGAGGAGGTGACGGCGGCGCTAGACCCGGCCGCCTTCGTGAGGCGCCGCGCCGGGCTCGGCATGCCGGCGCCAGAGGTCATGACAACCCAGCTCGCCCGGGCGCGGGAGCGGCTAGCAGCCGACTCCACCGCCCTGCGGGGAAGACAGGGCGCGCTTGTCCGCGCCACGGCGCAACTGCGCGGATCGGAAAGGGAGTAAGCATGAAGAGGGTTCTACTCATCTTGGCCGTGGTGCTTGGCTTCGGCGTTGCCGCAGCTCAGACCACCATCACCTACTGGCAGTACGAGTTCCCCACCAGGGTCGACGCCATGAACCAGCTGATAGCGCTGTTCGAACAGGCCAACCCCGACATCAAGGTCGTGCAGGAGACCTTCCCGTACGACGGCTACCCGGCGCAGGTCGCCGCCACCATCCCCGCCGGGCAGGGACCCGACGTGGTTCAGCTGTTCTACGGCTGGCTGCCCGCATGGGCCGCAGGCGGTTACGTTGTGCCGCTGCCCGAGGCGCACTTCGACGCCGCCGCGCTCGACGCTAACTTCGCGCCCGTGGTCCAGGCCGCCAAGTACGGCGGCACCTGGTACGGCCTCCCCACCGCCGTCCGCAGCCTGGCGCTGTTCTACAACGCCGACAAGCTCGCCGCCGCCGGTTACGACGCTCCGCCCGCCACGTGGGACGAGTTCATCGAGATAGCTCAGGCCCTCACCATCAAGCAGGGCGCCCGCTTCGAGGAAGTCGGCTACGGCTTCGCTCCTACCGGCCAGGACCACCACCTGGTGCGCGAAGTGCTGATCCGTCAGTTCGGCGGCCAGCCGTACTCCGACGACTACAGCAGCGTGGCCTACAACAGCGAGGCCGGCGTTGAGGCCCTCAAGTTCTACACCGACTGGGCCACCACCTACGAGATCGGCGTGCCCGAGTTCGTGCCCGGCAACAACGGTTACCGCGACGGCTTCCGCCTGCTCGAGAACATCGCCATGATCATCGACGGCAGCTTCGCCATCGGCGATGTGCAGCGCCTGGCCGAGTTCAACTGGGGCGTCACCGAGCTCCCCACGTTCGACAACGGCATCCAGTCCAACTTCGGCTCGTTCTTCATGAACGCCCTGACCCCCAACGCCGTCCGCGACGCCGGCAAGGCCCAAGCCGCCTCGCGCTTCCTCCAGTTCGTGACCAGCGACGAAGCCATGAAGCTGTGGCTCGACGTGGTGGGCGAACTGCCCGCCAGCAGCAGCCTCATCGCCGACCCGGAACTGGCCAACGATCCCGTGTACGGCCCGTTCGTGCGCGCGCTCGACTACGCTCACGCCACGGTCTTCGTTGACGAGCTGGGCCAGCGCGACGTGATGGTCGACGCCATCAACGAAGTCGTGCTCCTCGGCACCGACCCGGCCGCCGCCATCGAAGGCGCGGCCCTCACCGAGCAGCTCCTCCTCGACGCCAACCGCTGAGTTGAGGGACCCGGTAGGGGCGGAACTCCGCCCCTACCAGTAGCAAGAAGCCGGAGCCGGGCGGTTCGGTAACCGCCCGGCCCTCACTAACCCAAGCAACCCTGCCGGGGCGCGGCCGCCGTGTGCCGCCGGAACCGGTTACCGGAGGTGCCATGAGCTCGCCCCCCGTCAAGCCCCGCCGCAGGCTGTCACTCAGCTCGCGGGAGGCCATCTGGGCCTACATCTTCCTGCTGGTGCCGCTGGGCTTCTTCCTGTTCTTCCGGCTGTGGCCCGCCGTGCAGTCGCTCAAGCTGTCGTTCTTCAGCTGGCACGTGGATCCCGAGGCGCGCAACTTCGTGGGGCTGCAGTACTACCGCGCCATGTGGGCCGAGTTCCAAGCCAGGGGCGACATCTACAAAGCGCTGCGCAACATGCTCTATTACTTCGTTCTGGTGGTGTTCGGGCAGGTGAGCCTGGGCCTCGTAGCCGCCCTGCTGCTCAACAGCGTCGAGCGTTTCCGATCTATCTTCCGCGCCATATTCTTCGCGCCCTACGTGACCCCCGCCGCCGCCGTGGCGTGGGTGTGGGGCTGGATGTACTCCGTGAACTTCGGTATCTTCAACCGCCTCCTCTCCGACTGGAGCGACTGGGTCACAGGTATCGGCCTGCCGTGGCTAGCGATCGACCCGCAGCCGTTCCTCACCAGCCCCGCACAGGCGCTCGTGGCCGTGTCAGTGGTCATCGTGTGGCAGCAGCTCGGCTTCCAGGTCGTGATCTTCCTGGCCGGCTTGCAGGGCATACCGCGCCAGTTCCACGAGGCGGCCGCTATCGACGGCGCCAACGGCTGGCAGCGCTTCTGGAAGGTCACCTTCCCGCTGCTGAACCCCGTGCTGGTGTTCTCACTGGTCATCTCCACCATCGCCACGCTGCAGATATTCGATCAGGTGGTCAACATCAACTTCACCGACCAGGGCGGGCCGCTCGGTAGCACGCTCACGCTGGCGCTGTACATGTACCAGCAGGCGTTCGAGAAGTTCCAGATCGGCTACGCGGCCGCGGTGACCGTGCTGCTGTTCGCCATCATCATGGTCATCACGCTCCTGCAACTGAAGCTCACCCAGAGGGAGGTCGAGTACTGATGCTGGACCTCGGTCGCAAACGGTTCCGGCCCGGCAGGCTGTTCATCTACCTCGCGCTGGCGCTTGGCTCTGTGGTCATGGCGTTCCCGTTCGTGTGGATGCTCTTGTCGTCGTTCAAGTCGCTGCGTGAGATCTTCCGGTTCAACTTCTGGCCGCAGGTGTGGTCGCTGGCCAACTACCAGGAGGTGCTGCTCAACACGCAGTTCCCGCGCTGGTTCGGGAACTCCCTCATCGTGGCCGGCATCTCCACCGTGTCTGTGCTGTTCTTCTGCTCGCTGGTGGGTTACACGCTCACCAAGCTGCGCTTCCCCGGCCGCAACTTCATCTTCCTGCTCATCCTCTCGACGCTCATGATCCCCACCGAGATGCTGGTGATCCCTTGGTACGTGATGGCTACCGAGTACGGCTGGGTCAACACGTTCTGGGGCATCGCGTTCCCGGGGCTCATCCCGGCGTTCGGTGTGTTCCTCATGCGGCAGTTTTTCCAGTCGCTGCCGCGCGACCTGTTCGACGCCGGGCGGGTGGACGGGGTCAGCGAGTTCGGCCTCTACTGGCGCGTGGGTCTGCCCCTGGTGGGGCCGGGCCTGGCGGCGCTGGCCATCTTCAACTTCGTGGGTAACTGGAACGCCTTCCTGTGGCCCCTCATCGTGGCCAAGAGCGCCAGCATGCGCACGATCCCAGTTGGCGTGGCGCTGTTCTCCGGGGAGGCGGGCACCGCCTGGAACCTCATCATGGCCAGCGCCGCCCTGGCAGTCATACCCGTGCTGATCGTGTTCTTCATCTTCCAGCGCCAGATCATCGAGGGCGTGGTACTCACGGGGGTGAAGGGGTGAGCGCTGAACCTGAAGGGGAGCAGCCGCGCATTCTGGTGGTGGGTAACGCCAACGTCGACGTGCTCATGGGGCCGGTGACCCCCTGGCCCACGCCCGGCACCGAGGTGGTCACCGACCGTTACGAGCTGCGCGTGGGCGGGGCTGCCGGCAACACGGGCCTGGCACTGGCCGCCCTGGCGGGCGCAACCCAGCGCTACGAGATCGTGGGCAGCGTCGGCGACGACGCCCTGGGCCGCTGGCTGGAGGCGGAGCTGGCGGACGTAACGCGTTTGACGCGCGTGCCTGAGGCCACCGCGCTCACGGTCGGGCTCAACCATCCCGACGGGCAACGCACGTTCGTGTCGTACATGGGTCACTTAGGACACCTGCCGGTGGAGCAGACCGAAGTTGCGCTGGCAGCCGCCGCGCCCGGCGACCTCCTGCTGCTGTGCGGCTACTTCCTGCTGCCGCAACTGCGCCAGCTGGCGCCCGGCTGGTTGGCGGAGGCCAAGAGCCGCGGCGTGATAACAGCGCTCGACACGGGCTGGCCCTCCGAAGGCTGGACCCCTGCCGTGCGCGCCGAGGTGACGGCGCTGCTGCCGCACCTGAGCGTGTTCCTGCCGAACCGGGAGGAGCTGCTTGGGTTGACCGGCTTGCCGGACACGGGCTCGTTCGAGCCGCCAGCGGTAGACGCGGCGCTGCGGCAACTGGCGGCGGACGGCTGCCGCGAGGTGGTCGTGAAGCTCGGTCCCGACGGCGCGCTGTACGCGTCCGGGGACGAGCGCGTACTGCAGCCCGCCCCGCCCGTGAACGTGCAGGACACGGTGGGCGCCGGCGACACCTTCAACGCCGCCCTCCTGACCGCAGTTCAGAACGGCGCCAGCTTGAGTGGGGCTGTGGCTGTGGCGGTGAGAGCCGCCAGCCTGGCCATCTCGAGCAGCCCGCGGCGTTACCCGGCCTGGTCGGAGGTCAGCGCCGCACCGGCCTGAGGCCCGTTTCGGTGACCAGGTACTGCACCGCCACGTCGTGCTTGGCCAGCGGAAGCAGCGGTACCACCAGGGCGTCGAGCGTCACGCCGACGGTGACGGTCGAGGCTGGCGCGTGCGCTAGCGCGCGGTCGTAGAACCCCTTGCCGTAACCGAGCCGCCCACCCTGCTCGTCGAACAGCAGGCCGGGCACCAGCAGCAGGTCGATCTGCTGGATAGGCACCTGCGGGGCGTTCGCCGCCGGTTCGCGCAAGCCCCAGCGGTGCTGCTCCGTGCCCGCGCCCAGCTCGTGGAACGTCAGGTGAGGAGAGGGCGTCATTTGCACGCGCGGCGCCACGAAGCGGCGGCCCGCGCTCACCAACGGTTCGATGTCGACCTCATCCGCCATGGGCAGGTACAGGCCGACGGTGGTGGCAGACTGGAACAGTTCGCTGGCGCTCAGGGCGGTACGCACGTACTCGTCCGGTGCCGAGCGCTTCTCGGCCCGTGCCCATGAGCGCACGGCTTTGGCCCACACCCGCAGCTCCTGCTTCCCCGCGCCGGGAGGCGGGACCGGGCTCGGCCCCATGGACGGTGCTGACTGCTCCATTAGGGGAAGTGTAGCGCCGGCGGCGCGCTTCCGGCCGGGGAAGCGCCCATACTTGGGTATGGCAAAGACCCTCACCACCACGCTGCACCACCTGACAGGCTCGCGCTTCATGGGCGAAACGCCCGAAGGCATGCGCACCATGGTCGACAACGAGAAGACCGCCCGCACGGGACCCAGCCCCATGCAGCTCGTACTGCACGCCGTGGCGGGCTGCGCCGCCGTCGACATCGTGAGCATGATCGGCAAGCGGCGCCTGGAGATCAAGGAGTACCGCGTGGAGGTTACCGGCGAACGGCCGGACGCGGTGCCCGCGCCGTTCGAGCGAATAGTCACGCGCCACGTGTTCAACGTGCCCGGACTCGATGAGGCCACCGCCAGGCGCTTCGTCGAGCTGGCGACCTACAAGTACTGCTCGGTAGGCTCGAGCCTCAAGGCCGAGACGGTGGTGGAGGTCGAGCTGCTGCACGACCTTGCGCCCACCGCCTAGGCGGCGCAGTAAGCGTTGTGCGGCGTGCCCGCCGGGCTACCGGCGGGCGGCTAGGCCTGCAGCGGCCCGTGACCAGGTTCAGGGTCGGGTGTGTTGGCGCCGGCGTGCGCCGCCGCGAAGCCCGTCTGCAGACCCATGAGGTAGCTCAACTTGAGGAGGAACTCGAGCGCTTCCGGGTCGCCGCGCTCCATCAGCAGGGCTAAGTACTCGGCGGTGCCGTCCGGCAGCGACACAGCCTCGATCTGCTGTGCGTACCGCTCTCGCATCTCGTTGATGAACCGCTCTATCAGGTCGCGATTCACGTCGCGCCACCGTTACTGGCCTCGCCCTGCGCAGCGCCGGGCCGCGGCTCGGCCGCCCCGACTTCGGTGGCGGCGTACTCCTCCAACCAGCCCATGATGGCGCCAGCGGTAGCCAGGTTAGTGGCTAGCGGCACCTGATGCACGTCGCAGATGCGCAGCAGCGCCGACACGTCAGGCTCGTGCGGCTGCGCCGTCAACGGGTCCCTGAAGAAGAGCACCGCCGCGACCTTATCGTCGGCGATGAGGGCGCCCACCTGCAGGTCGCCGCCCAGCGGTCCGGACTGCACCCGCTCGATAGCCAGCCCCGTCTTCTCGCTCAGGATCTTGCCGGTGGTGCCGGTAGCGATGAGACGGAACCGGCCCAGCAGCGCAGCATGCTGGTTGACGAACATGGCCAGGTCCAGCTTCTTCTGGTCGTGCGCTATTAGAGCCACGTACTTCATGCCCCACAGTGTAGGCGCTGTGCGCCGCCGGCGCCCCACGCAGGTGCTACCCCACCGTGGTCTTTAAGCCGTTCTTAAGTGGCGCTTCTCTACGCTGTGCGCAACACCGTGGAGGTAGTGATGTCGAGGACCGTGAGAACATTGGCTTGGGCGCTGGCGCTAACGCTCGCTGCAACCGTGATGGCGCAGGGCTTTAACGGCACGTTCGTAGAACCGCAGACCAGCATGACCATCGCCTTCTCCCAGGACCAGGCGGGCGCACTGTCTGGCATGCTCACGGGCCCCAACGGCCAGTTCCCGCTGCAGGGCGAGGTCAACGGCACCTTCGCGTTCGGCGCCGTCATGTCGCAGCAGGGACCGCTGGGCTTCCAGGCGCAGCTGAGCGCTGACGGCGCGTCCATGCAGATCGCCTTCTACCAGACCGACGCTAACGGCCAGGCCGTGCCGGCGGGACCCACGCTGCTCATGCAGCGCCAGGGCGGCGGCATGATGCCCGGTCAGGTTCCCGGCCAGATGCCCGGTCAGGTTCCCGGCCAGGTGCCCGGCCAGGTTCCCGGCCAGGTTCCCGGCCAGGTGCCCGGCCAGGTTCCCGGCCAGGTGCCGGGTCAGGTGCCGGGGCAGGTTCCCGGTCAGATGCCCGGTCAGGTTCCCGGCCAGGTGCCGGGTCAGGTGCCGGGGCAAGTACCGGGTCAGATGCCGGGAGCGCCTGGAATGACTGGTCAGGTGCCGGGCGGTATGCCGGCGATGGGCGTCGACTGGAACGGCGTGTTCGTGGGCGACAACGGTAACGCCGTGCTGGCCGTTCAGGCTGGGCAAGGCGGTTACGTCGGTTACATCCAGTTGCAGGGCCAGCAGTACCAGTTCCAGGCGCACCTGGACGACGCGACTCTGCACGGCTTCTTCGCGGCGGGCGGCGGCCAGTACGAGTTCTGGGCGGACCGTCAGGGACCGACCGTGTACATGTACCTGGGCGAGACCACCTACGTGATGCAGCAGCGGCAGTGAGGAAGCTCGTAAGGATCTCGAGGGGCGGCACGATGCGGGACTTCGGTGAGTATGCGCAAGTTGGTGTTCGGTTGAAGGCAGTCTCTACGGGGGAGCTCGGGAGGGGCGCCCGGGTCGCCCGCTTGGCGGTCTTGCTGCTTACTTTGGTGCTGGCTGGAGCTGGCACCGCGCAGTACGGTTACCCCTACGGTTATCCGTACGGCTACCCCTTTGGTTACCCGTACGGCTACGACGCGAGCGGCGCCATGTACGGCGCGCCCATGGGTTACGACATGAGCGGCTCGATGTACGGCGCGCCTATGGGTTACGACATGAGCGGCTGGATGTACGGGACGCCGATGGGCTACGACATGAGCGGCTCGATGTACGGCATGCCGTTTGGCTACGACATGAGCGGCTCGATGTACGGCATGCCGATGGGTTACGACATGAGCGGTTGGATGTACGGCGCGCCCATGGGTTACGACATGAGCGGCGCCATGTTCGGTATGCCGAACATGGGGATGGGCTCCGACCCGATGGCGCAGATGGACCTGATCCAGCAGCAGCTCAACGCGGAGATGCAGCGCCTCGAGCAGCAGCTGGCCCAGTTCGACGAGGCGGCCAAGGCCAAGATGGCCGAGATAAACCAGTACTTCATGAACCTGTACCGCACGACCACGGGTGACACCACCAGCTCGAACGAGGTCGCGCTTTACTACGGGCAGCAGATCCACTGCCAGCAGCATCCGCTCGACTGTCAGCTGGCCGCGCAGCAGTCGGCGGAGTCCGCGGCGGCGCTGGCTGCGAACAACGCCGCGTTCCAGGCCAGGATGGCTTCGCAGCAGGCCAGCTTCGATGCTCAGAACGCGCAGTGGCACGCGGACCAGGCGGCGCGTGACCAGGCCAACACGGACTGGATCAACACGGTCATCTGGGGCCTCGACGACTACAGTGCCGGCGCCGGTGGACCCACTTACCAGCTGCCGTTCGCACCGTCGGCCGGGCAGACGTACCAGACGCCGCTGGGCAACCCACTGGTGTTCGATCAGTCGCAGAACGTGTGGTACCAGATCGGACCCGACGGTACCTACACCCCCTACTACCAGGTGCCGTAGGGTTCAGTTCAGTGCGCTGCCACCAGCTCCGTCGTGGTCGGCTGCGGCGTGAGGCCCGTTTCCTGCGCTAAGCGTTCAGCGAAGCGCCCGTAAACCTGACGCGCCTCACGCCCGCGCCCCTTGGCAACCAGCCGGGCGAGGAGCGCCTGGACGGCCTCCTCGTGTAACGGCTCCAGCTCGAGTACCCGCTTCAGGTACTCCACGGAGGTGTGATCCGTGCCGCTGGTGCCAGCTTCGAGCAGCAGCGCAACGACGCGCTCTCGGATCTGGTAGCCGGCGTCAGACAGCTCCTCCAGGTCGAGTCCGGCGAACAGCGGTTCGCGGTAGGTGGCGAGGACCGTGGCCGCGTCGGCGTCGTTCAACGCGCGCAGCAGGTTCACGTGGTCGGATACGAAGTTGCGTAAGCCGTCCTTATGCACGAACGTCGTCACGCCCCACGGTTCGAGGGTCTTGCGCAGCACGTTGAGTTGCACGCCCAGGTTGTTGCGCTGCTTAGCCGAGTCGACCTCGGGCCACATGGCTTCGCCGATGAACTCCCGGTTGCGGCCCGTGACCAGCAGCGCCAGCAGCTGCTGTTGGCGGTCGGACAGTACCAGCTCGCGGCCCATCAGCTGCGCGCTGAACTCGCCATGCAGCGTGACCTCGAGCGGCGGGATCTCGCTCAGTCGCTCCGCGATGGCTTCCGCCCAGCCGCTAACGAGCACGTCGTGAAGCGGGTAGTTGAGCGCCAGCTCCGGTCGGTCCTTCGGCAGGTGCTCTAGCTGCAGCCCCACGAAGCGCGTTATGCGCCCCTGCCCGTACGAGAACTGCACCAGCGCCAGCAGTTGGTCGAGGGCGTCGTCGGTGCGGGACAGCAGGTAGTTGGCAGCGTGCCAGTGCAGCAGGTACTCGCGGTAGGGGTAGGCGCCCCTGGTTTCCTCCAGCAGCCGCTCCGCGTCCTCGCGGCGCCCTTCGGCCTCGGCCACCCACAGGAGCTCGAGCTTGGTGTAGGGGCCCATCTGCAGAGAGCCCGCGATGCTCTCTGCGGTGGTCAGGTCGCCTGAGAACCTCAGCGAGCGGAGCCACAGCGCGCTCACGCGTTCGCTCAACTCGAACTGCTCCCAGCGCTTGGCGGCGGTGAGCAGGGCGGGGAACTTGTCGACGTCGAGCTCGAGGAACGCCAGCATGGCCTCGACCATCAACCGGTTGAACGGCGCTGCGTACTTGAGCGCGTCGCGCAACATGGCGGCGGCGCGCTCCACCTCCCACATGAACGCCAGGTTCACCGCGGCGTTCTGGCGGGTCGAGAGGTTGGTGTGCTGATCCAGCTCGCCCTTCTCGAGGGTGGCCAGTTGCAGGGCGAGGTGCTCCTCCACCGTGCCGTGAACCTCCCACGCGATCATGTACATGCTGTTGCGCGCCTTGGCTTCGAGCAGCGAGCGCAGGGGGCCGGGCTCCAGCTTCGCGTAACCCTGGATGAGTTCTCCGAGCAGTGACTCGGCTCGAGCGTGCTCGCCTTGCAGGTAAGCCACTTGAATGAGGGGCATCAGCGCCCGGCCCATGACCACCGGGTCTTCGACCGGCAGCTGCGCCTCGAGGCGCTCCATGTAGGGGGCGCACTGCTCGTAGCGCTTGGCGATGCCAAGGGCGTACACGGTCATGGCCGTCAGCAGCACGCGCTGGTTCTTGGTGAGCCGCTCGTCGGCCAGCAGTGCGTCGACGTCGGGCAGCGCCTCGTCGTAGCGGTTGAGGAGCAGCAGCGCTTCGCACACGTAGGCGCGCCGGTAGGGCGAGTCGTGATCGGGCACCAGGCCGTTCCAGCGCAGGTAGTCGCTGGGTTGCAGGTTCTGCAGGTTGTGGTTCGAGGAGGTGATGAGGTCCGCCAGCGCGGTGAGGTGGCCGGTGCGCTCGTAGGCGGCGCCGCGCTGCAGCGGGGTGAGCCGCTCGGCGCCAGCGTCTAGCTCCGCGTGAACCTCGGAGCGGAAGCGCTGCATGGCCCCCTCCGCCACTAGGGGGTGCAGGCGGTACGCGTCGGCTAGCTCCTGCAGGAAGCCCGCCTTCACCAGCTCATAGGTGGCGGCCACGGCGGCGGAGCGGGGCAGCTGGTCGAGCGCAGCGGTGAACAGCAGTTCGCGCCAGCCGTCCTCGCTCACGCTGTTCCGAACCCCCTCGAGCAGGGTCGCGTCGGTGGGGAACGAGTCGGCCAGTGAGGCGAAGTGCAGCGGCAGCGGCCACCCCTTGGTGTCGCGCAGCGCCTGGGCGGCGCGCTCTTGGTCTACGAACAGCTGCGTCGCCTCCTCCGCGTTGAACGCCAGCATGTCGGCCGTTACGTGCGTGAGGCGGTCGGTGGTGGCCAACTGCGCTAGCGGCGGGTAGGGCAGGTGCTGGCGGCTGGCCAACAGCAGTAGCCCGCCGACGTGCTTGAGGAGCGGTTGCAGGTTCTCGCTGCCGTCGAGTTCCTCGAGGACCAGTACGGTTGGCATGCGCCACAGCTCGTCGAGCAGCACGCCCCACGGAGCGGTGGCCGGCAGGTCGAGGCGCTGCGCGATGGCGCTGCGGGCTTCGCGCTCCGCTAGCGAGAGCCACACCACGCGCCAGCCGCGGTCCTCCAGACCCCACGCCCACTGGCTCGCCAGGATGCTCTTGCCGTAACCGTACGGCGCTTCGAGCCACACCACGAAGCCCGGTTCGTCGGGCATGACCTCCAGTAACCGGGGTCTTAACAGGTGGTGCGGGCTCTCGGCCGGGCGGACGCTGAACACGTTAGTGACTACCTTGCGCGTGGTTTTGCCGAAGTATACGGGCCGGGTTCACACGGAAGATGCACAATCTGGCGCTAAGGACACCACTGGAGGAGCGGCGTGTTACTCCTCCCGGCGGTACACCACGCGGCCACGCACGGCGGTCAGCAGCACCTCGCCCTGGGCGTTCAGCACGGTCAGGTCGGCGTCCTTGCCGGCCTCCAGGCTGCCGCGGCTGTCGGCCAGGCCCAGCATGGTGGCGGGGACCAGAGAGGTCATGGTGGCGACCTGCTCCCAGGTGGCGCCGACATGGTTGAGTAGCACCATGCAGTTGCGGTTCATGGGGCTCATGCTCTCGGCCAGGGTGCCGTCGTCCAGTGTGCAGACGCCGTCTAGCACGCTGACCGTGCGGTAGCCCTCGTGGTAGAGGCCGTTGGGCAGGCCCGTGAAGGCGCCCGCGTCGGTGATTATGGCTACTCGCTCCGCTCCCTTGGCGCGGATGGCGAGGCGCATGACGGTGGGGTTCACGTGAACCCCGTCGCCTATCAGCTCGGCCCAGGAGGGGCCGTGCGCCAGCGACCAGCCCGCCACGCCGGCCTCGCGGTGGTGCACGCCGCGCATGGCGTTGAAGAGGTGGGTCACGCCTTTGAGGCCGGCCGCGTAGGCGTCCTGCATCTCGTGCGCCAGCGCGTCAGTGTGCCCGGCCGACACGTGAACGCCGAGCGCCGTGAGGCGTTCGATGAACTGGGTGGCGCCTGGCAGTTCCGGCGCTAACGTCACGTAGCGCACGGTGCCGCCGGCGGCCTCCCACACCTGCTCGAACTCCTGCAGGTCTGG
>Ga0265293_10006354_pt1 | contig 18999 bp, 29 predicted proteins | sample Munlanlewell138R_FD_192505 | JGI IMG/M metagenome (GOLD analysis project Ga0265293, IMG submission 192505) | Leachate microbial communities from a municipal landfill in Southern Ontario, Canada - Leachate well 138R | ecosystem: Engineered > Solid waste > Landfill > Unclassified | place: Canada... | reverse complement strand
ATAATAATAGAAAAGGATTTGATATGACAAAACCGAGCAGCACTAACAATATGTCGTTTTACGGTATTGACGTAAGGTACTATACCGCCATTCAGGCTATGAGGGAACTTATAGGTCTTGGTTTTTATAGAAACAGAGCAGAAAACCCCCATCCTTGTGATAGGGGATGAATGCGACCTTAGCAAAATCTTTTCAAATTCTTTCAATTGATTAAAGAATTTACAGATGTAATGTCGAATATGTAAATAGAATGATACAAAAGGCTTTCAAATACCGAATATACCCAAATCAAGAACAAGAGCGAAAAATTGCTCAACATCTTGGATGTGTTCGGTATATCTACAACAAGGCACTCGAAACAAAAGTCAAAGAATATGAAAAAACAGGTAAAAGTCTATCTTGTTTCGACCTCACAACAGGACTTCTCAAGCAAGAGAAAGTAGAGCATGACTGGCTGATGCAACCATACTCACAATGCTTACAGATGGCATTGAGGAACCTCGATAACGCATTCACGAGATTTTTCAAACAGAAGAAAGGTTTCCCAAGGTTCAAAGCCCGCCATGATTCAAAGCAGTCGTGCCAGTTTCCCCAACATGTGAAGATAGACTTTGACAATGGTAAAGTCTATCTTCCTAAGATTGGATGGGTCAATGCTAAATTCTCTCGTCAATTCAATGGAAATGTTAAAACAACTACTTTGTCACGAACTTCAACAGGTCGATACCATATATCAATTCTTGTTGAACTTGATGAAGAACCACAATCAAAGAGACCTGTTCAAAAAGAAACATCATTAGGAGTTGATTTAGGTATCAAATCTTATATTGTGACATCTGATGGTCAAGAAATTCAATATCCAAAATTTCTCAGACATTCAATTGAGAGACTAAAGGTATTACAAAGTAGAGCATCAAAACACCCAAAAGGTGGATTAAGACGAAGAAAAGCAATGCGTAAAGTTGCTCGACTCCACGAGAAGATACGAAATCAGAGACATGACTGGCTACACAAATTGTCAACTATGCTCATCAGCGAGAACCAAACTGTATGTTTAGAAGACTTGAATGTAGCAGGCATGTTGAAGAACCATTGTCTTGCTCAAGCCATCTCTGACTGTTCTTGGGGAACATTTGTTAAGTTTCTTGAGTACAAAGCAGAATGGCATGGAGTAAATATAATCAAGATTGGAAGATTTGAACCTTCTTCAAAGACCTGCTCTGAGTGTGGTTGGATGAAGAAAGCCTTAACTCTTTCTGACAGAAAATGGAAATGTGAGGAATGTGGAGTTCTTCACGATAGAGATGTGAACGCAGCTTTGAATATCAAGAAGTTTGCGTTGTTGAAACAGAATTCAGGGTCGGGACGACCCGGTGAGCTACAGGGTGCTAACACGTCAACATTGGTTGAGTGAATATCTGTGGAATCCCCTACCCTTGTGGTAGGGGTAGTTCAAGATCCAAAACTTGTTTCAAAAAGGGCTTTTGCCATTGCGGACGAAATGATGAAGGAGAGAACAGATAATGGTAGTTAATAAGCACATCAAATCTGGTGGGTTTGAACTCACTGTAGAACCCGATGATCTAGAGTGGATGGTAGCTCTACACAACAGGTTCGATTCAATTTATTATATGTCTTGTCCAAAAAATGGTAAGTATGTTTGGAAAACTAAGAAAGGGGCAGAGAGGGCCATGGAGATTATAAAGAATGGTCTTGTTTCTTCATTATCATAGTTATTCATTAGATTTACACTTCTGGGGAATATAGTGTTGAAAACTAAAACTATTATTGTTTGTGCCAAATGCCATGGAAATGTTGGATGGTGTCGTATATGTAATCGTTGGATATGTAAAAATTGCGAACCGGAACACAAAGATACTGGACATGACAAGGCAATTATGTGTACACATTGCAAAGGTAAAGGTACTGTTTCTAAATACGTGGGTCGGTACGAACCGGATTGTCCGGATTGCGGTGGAACAGGACTTATTCTCCCATAGGTTTTTAATGATAAATAGTTTTTAAAAAGGCAGGATGGGCCACTTTCTTTCGAGGAGGTCGGCCCATTTTTTTGATTATATATATATTGATTGGGTATAAAAAACACTCTCTTGGACGTAAAACCCCCTTTGGGGCGTAAAACACTATTTGGACGTAAAACACTTCTTTGGGCGTAAAAATGTTGCTTAGGCTCTTACTTAACGCCCCCCGCCGGTGCCCCCCATATGTACTTTCCTATATATTTATAAAACCCACCCCCATACATATGAGACGCCAGCACCAGGGGCACGCCAGGCACGCCGGTCTATATCATACATGTATTGCCAGGATGATATGACGCTGGCAACATATAGCTATTCCATACATATAAGAATCTCGGGGCGGGTCCGCATGGTCGTGCTATGTCAAGAGAATAAATAAATATTCTCCGAACGTCTAAAATAAATAAAGATTTTGTCTTGCCTTGGTCGATAATGATGATATGATGTCGTTAATGGCAACGATTTATCGGGCGTCCGATACCTTGCCAATTGTTTATCGCCCAATATTGGGCAGAAAGAGAGTAGATACAATGGCGAAGAAAGAAAAGATTCAGAACCAGAAAGAAATCGAAGTTGTTCCAATGACACTTGAGACATTATCAACAATGGCGAAAGCCGATTATCTTGCGGAACGTGGCCGCGATGCCGAGACTGCAAAAGCTTATCGGGATCGGATTCTTTACGCTTTCCAGCTTGTCAATGCGAGCATCAGTAAACTGGCAGAAGTCGAAATCGCAGAAGCAGGTGCGGCCGTTGCGGCGGGTTATGCAAAGTCCTATGGCGACAATCGCGGAGCGATAATGCGAAGTTATATCGCTGCTGCACAGAACGGTATTCTCGGTGACTGCTGGTCTAACGAATCCGGATTCGTCGGCGAATTGGCAGAAGCTTCTATCGGTCAGCTTCAGGCGATACGCTCGCGGCTCCAGAATGCAGAATCTTTCCGCTCTGCGTTGGTCGAATGGTCAGAGAATGGCAAGATTTCTAAAGCTACAAAGAAAAAAGCGGCCGATGATAAGTCCGATGGTAACACTTCTGCCGATGCCGAGAAAATCGCCAATTCTTGCCGAAAGCTCGATTCGTACTCCGAGGCAGAAGTAATTGGGATTCTCGATGCCATGTCTGAAGCATCACCGAAAATCGTCCGAAATGCTGTCAAGAAATGGTTGTCAAACAAGACTGACTCGGCCGAATCCGTCAAGACTGATACGGCCGACGTTAAGTAAATGTTAGGGTAGAAGTAAGACCGTTACAAGCATGTAACGGTTCGATACAACGTGTAGCGAATTAGGGCCGGGCGGCGAAAGTCGCCCGGCCCATTGTCTTTTGTTGGCATGGCGATACCTGATGTATCGTCACCCGCCGATGTTACCCTGGCCCAGGGCGTGGGCCACACATAGACATATCGGCATGACTAGACCCTGCGATTTGCCGGTGGGTCCCTAAGCCAAAAGTCAGGACGGGACGCAGGTACAATTTGTACCGATAGTCGGTGGGTCCCTGTGGGAATAGTCAGGACGGAACGTGCAGTCAGGAGGTGTTACGATGATGTATCTATATCTATTAGTCTGTGGCCTGGCCGTGGGCGGCACGGCAGTCAGTCTATGGTTACATATTGTATCGATAATGATGCCAATATGAGCCATTCCGCCCTTTGGGATATTCCCCGAGGGCGGTGTGATTCATATGGGTGTAGACATATAGACAGTAGTCCTCTGGCCGATTTGGCGAAGGGCGGGTGTGCAACCTCGGTCATATATCGGGATACACCCTGTAACTAGCCAGACCGCAACGACCATTGTCAGAGGTGGCTATATATCTACTTGTTGCACCAGTCGGGGCATTGTTGGGCCTCCCATGCCCAGATTGCATCCCGACCAAGCCATAGACCCGAAGACCGGCGACATAACACCTACGGTCGCTAGTCGGGTGGGAATGGGGGTACAATTTGTATCCTGATCGCAAGTGTAAAAATTTAGGCTCATCGTGTGTGGGCGTCCCGCTTGCTGTGGGAACACTGTGTCCTGTAGAACCGGCAGGTATTATCTGCGGGTTCCACACCTCCGAAAAGGAGTGTGGGTTAATGCCATGACCTAACCAGTCATGAGTATACCATCGGGATGAGCAGAATCCAGCAGTAAGACCTGTGAGGAACCTAGGTTTCTCGCCTCCTAAAAAGGCGGGGATTAGGGCCAAGCTGGGGAAAGACCTCCGATGTTTGGGGCAGGACGCGGGTGGACCATAGTCGGTCCAATACTTATGGCTACTTGTTGTATCGGTAGTCGTTTGTCACTGGCAAGGGCGGTAGCCCCTGTTCCCGAGCGATCCGTGAAACCCTGGTTAAAGCAGGCAGCGAGAACAGACCCCTATCCCGTAGGTACATGTCGGTCAGTCGAAACTGGCCCATGACGGGAACGAGCGATAAAGGCTCGGAGCAGCTATAGGGAACGGTCACACAAACCTAGTCCGCGAGGGCAAGAGGAGATTTTGGCCATGGTAGCCTCTATTGGCCTCTTGCTAAACCCTCGAACTACGGATATAGACTGAACGTGTATCTAGACCCTGGGTCCCTATGGCGAAAATCAGCATGGACACCTATCTTTGGGTGAGGGATTTAGAGATAGATACATTAGTATAGTCCGTAATAATACCGGCGACAGAACTCATACACTCATGTAACATTGTCGGCTGAAACATCGAGTTACATATTGTATCTTGGTGCCAAGGCAACCGGTAGGGCGACACCCTCGGAAGGGGTGAACAATTGAGCCTTGTGCTCGCCCTGTAGAACCTACGGTTCCACACATCCCTAGATTCTACAGGCTGGGCACAGGGTCCAGTTACATAATGTTTCTTTAATATAGTGAAGGAGAATGTATATGTCTCGGGATACAACTTTGGTAACTAGGAATTTTGAGATTAGTTGGTTCGACCATACGGGCAAAAACCACCAGATCAATTTCAAGTGCGACATACAGACTGCCCGTGCTATGTTCGAGGCGATTGAAGCACACACATGTAATATAGAGGCCACTCTCTGGGAGATCAGTGTCAATAGCACGAAGATCGACCGGTGCTTTCACAGGAAGTAGTCAAGTCCGGGCGGGATTGCGGGTTACTTTCTCGGCCCAATTTTATTTCTAGGAGATAACAAATGGAAGTTCGCATTCAGGATTTGATGAGGGAATTGGCTGACCAATATAAGTTTGAGTGCTGGACCACCATGGGCGACAACTTCTTCTTAGTCGGGAAGTTTGTCGGGGTCAATAAGAAATATAACCGGCCTGTGATGATTCACGGCAGGGGAGACGGCAGTTACAAGGTGTATACGGGCAATGCTGGCAAGTCCAGTATCTTCGCCAAAGAATGCAGGAGATAGTAAATGAAAGTTTACATTGATCCAAGAGTCTACAAGTCCGCACCCGATCTTGCCGGTTGGGTCCATAAGATCAAGTGTGCTACATCTTTTTGGGATGCTTTGGCCCTCATGCGTAGGAAGATGAAACATGTTGACGCCAAGGGTTTTCTACTGGTATTAAATAGACCCTGCGGAGTCAGCGATCCCCACAAGACACTTTTGGAACTTCTCACTGAAACTCGTGGAGAAAGGCACGAGCAAATTATGGTGGAAAAAGTAGTTCGTTCCGGCAGTAGAAGAACCCGCGTGTATAAGGCACCTCTCAATGGGCATGGGCGGTCTATGCCTCATAGTCTGTGGGCATCAATGTCTGTACGGAAAGTTTGAAAACTGGTTTTCACCGCTGGCGACCCTCGCCAGTAATGTCTGTTAAATCTAGGAGATAATTTAGATGGCTTTTTACAAAGATGAAAAGAAGTGTTCAGAACTTCTGGTAAAAATCGCTGAAAATGTTATCAAATCAATTCCGACATGTATGTTTCTTTCTGTCAAGTATGATTCTAAAGCGATGAAAAAACGTGCAGATGAGAAGTTGGAGTTTGCAAGGCGATTTTATGACGTTGCCCATAACATTGAAAAATATGCTATTGGCGATATCATCATGGTTGCCACTGGGGGCGAAGCTATTGGGCTGGAACAGTTTGAGGCCCTGAGAAGTCGCAAAGCTGTTTTGTCACACCGTACCTATTTGTTTGAAACTCTTTGTGACCATTGGCTTTCGAACCCTGAAGTCGATTACCCACTGTCCGATTTTTTGGAAGCCGTGTTGAAATTCAGATAACCCAGACTAGTCTGGATAAAATATAAGAATAATTTTGTGGTTCATATTTGGCTTTAGTTGAAAGGAAATTAGCTATGGCAACTCGTAAGTATGGATTTGGCATTGGTCATGAGGAAGTTTTGGCTCTCTATCAGTGTGCTATTCGTATGGATATTGACACAGAAGAGATTTATAAGCTTCCAAACAAGAGACTTCGTGATGGTCGAGTCCGAGACCACTACTACATGCGTCTCAAGCTCAATGACGGCACCCACATATGGGTTACGCCCATCGGTCGAGTCATCAGTCTGCCGCAAAATGATGAAGTCAGGCTTGTAAAAGTCCGTCAGCCCGATGAAATTTCTGCCAGATTTCTGCGTCCTCTAATATCCACAAGGCAAGAAAGTAAGTGTCAGGGATAAAATGAACTTGCGAGGGCCGAGGGTTATTAACTTAATCTTTGGCCCTATCTTTTTTTAAAAATAAAGGAAAATATAATGCTAGGAAAAATAGACATAGTCACAAGGCACGATACGTCAATTTGGTTCGAATACGGTCAGCCCATCGCCATGAGGATTAGTAATAGTGATCTCATATTCATTGATGATGAGACACCGCCAGAATTCATTGGGCAACTTCGCCGAACCTATGGGCGGCAAGTCCAATTTGTCAAGAAGGACAATCTCAGGAGGGATGTTCTGGAGGAAGTCCAAGAAGATATAGACGACTTTTATATCTATGCTGATGTTCTTTAATAATCGGTTTCGCCAAAAAGGATTTTAATATTTTGGCAGTCTCTTTATCTTGAATATCGAGGCCATGATAATACATATTAGCTCTTTTAGATACACCCACAGCCATACTCTCCCATATGGTAAGAGGAAGTGAAAAAGATGGACGCAAGAAAGTAATACAATAAGTCTATACCAATCACTTTGTCTGAGGCTATTTCAGCCCATGGGATTTTGTATGGTTGGCGGTTAACTTACAGCCCCTCTCTTTCGACTGGTTTTGATACACTATGGCCAGTCGCCCCAGATCATATGGCAAATTCTGGGAAGCCGCGTTTCGATCTACCCGGCAGGAACACATTTACTTATCTGAGTGATTTTTTGTAGGTCAGACAGTTCTAAACACCTACATTATCTTGCTATTTAAAACATCAATATAGTATACGTGGCTATTTAGAAATAGTCAAGTAAAATATTTGGTTACATTGTGTAACTTCGCCCAATTTCAATTGGATACTATCCAAGGAGATTTATGATGAGATTAGAAATGAGGAATTGCAAAGTTGCAATGATAATTGATCAGGGCCAGCAAATTGTTGTCGAAGAACCCATTGAAGCTCGGTTTATTAAACTATTTAATATAAAAATCTTTCCAGACGGCACATATTCAAACCCTGCCGAAGTAGTAATAACAATGGATAATAAGTCGATGTATGAATTCAAGGCCCAGATAGACAACGCAGTCACCAACCATATGACAGCCATCGAGGGCCACATCAAATATCAACTCAAATTTGGTGGAATAAAAGATAAATTAAGTATCGGCATGATCATGGATATGTATGATATCCCCGAAGAAATCGCCCAAAAGATTCATAATAATGTATTTACGGTCGAACGTCCATGCGGTGTTATTGAGGCTGAGTCGGCCCAGACCCTCGGGAAAATCATCGATGATATGAAAACACGAGATATTTTCTCCTCGATTTCACTCTCAAGGGCCAGAGAAATCAGAGAAAATCTTGTCTTTGCTATCAAATCAAGTTATCATCTTACCGAAGAAGAAGCCCAAAATGTATTCGATTTATTTTATGTAGATGAGCTGGAAGACACAAGACCGGGCAACGCATAAGATATAATTGGAGCCTCAATGGCAAGAGGCAGGACGGGCTGTTTCAAAAAACGCTCTAGAATGCTTTCTAACGAATCGTTCATTTTGACCGATTATATGTGACATCGCCCTAAGTCCTTATCTTCTCTAGACTTAAAAAATTTTAGGAATAAAATGAGGGCAAAGTCCATACAATCCATCGGGGGAAAGAGGAGTCTTATGGGAAAACATATTTTTTACCTATCTGTGGCCATGTGGTGTGTCGGCACAACAACCCAATCTATCATTTACAGAGAAATTAATCCCGTAGTCCAATGGATAGCATTGATTTTTATGACTGTCTATTATATATTAACTACTCTTAAAAGTTTCAGTGAAAATAATTAAATAAAAGGAAATAATAATGCTTGATATGACACCAGAAGAATATTTGAATCTTATACGTGAAGTTAGGAAATCCTTGGCCCAAAAAATAAAGGTCATTAGAGCTTTCTATAAATATATATCTTCTAGTAATAATGATTCAATAAGGGAAAATCTGATTCCGCCATATAAGTTACTCAGACCAACAATAAAAGATGTTGTAAAAGCAGCAAGAGAGAACCATAGAATCTACTGTACGTCAGTTTTTGGAGTTTTTTCAGAACAAGAAAAAGAAAAATTGAGAAAAATGCAAAAAGGTTCTCATTTACACGCCCATTTCTTGATAAAAGTGGCAAAAATCATCAAAAAAGAGAGTAAGATAGTGCAAGTCTAAAAAAGGAAGAAAAGTTTGTATTACCCCCTGGTCCAAAAGTAAACAAAACCTCATTATTGGGCTAAAAATGAGGGTGCAAGAACAATTAATTTTTATCTTAAAATGTTTTTCTACCCTATCAGCACCCCACTTTTAGTAAGATAGTGCAAGTTTTATGTGCTTATTCAAAAACGATGATATTTTTCTCTCTAATTTATGTTTTTTCATAGTCATTTTACATTTTTCGTTCAATTTTTCATTGAAATATAAAGAAAGGAACATAAAAATATGGAAAAATTGTGTGTATGTGGATGGAATGTTTATGGCTTGAGACGTAAAATCAGCACTTTTATCCCCGCACCCACACTTTTCCCCTTCTTTTTAGCCCCTTTCCTCACTCTATCCATCATTATACACCTTATATCCTTTATTTACTTAATATTAAGTAATCCTTTAATAAGTGATAAAATACCATGAAAGTGATACTAAGAGTTAAATAATTAGTAATTATAGACTAAATAGCATAGTTATCGATAATATATTGTCACTAAGCGTATTAGTGGGGGGGTGGAGGATGGATCAAATGGCTAAAAAAGATAGTAAAATGACCAAAAGAGAGATTTATCCCCTGAAATCAACGAATTTGGGTTTGATATTCCGGATGAAGAAGCTTATAGTTGGAAAACAGTCGAGGATATAGTAAATTATATCCTAAAATCAAGAAAGAGTCCCCTCTACGCTACAGATTGTATCAAGAGAATATCTTAAGAATCATAACTATGTTATCGAAAAGCGAATTGGATAGTATCCAAACCATTCAAAGGAGATAAAATCATGTTAGTAGCCATTGTCATTCTCTCTGTACTTATTCTGGTATTGTTCTACCTTATATGGTCACAGAATAGAAAGATGAAAAAATATATTATGTATTTAGTGGATATTAATGATAGTTTCGAAAAATTATTTGCATCAGACCGTGAATCTATTTCTAATATACGAGAAGATATATTAAATAGTGCAAAATCTCAAATAAATATGCTAGGGCAAATCAAAGAAATAAAACAAGAAGTAACTGCTATCGGAATGCTTGCTGCTGGTGTTAAACCCTCATGGTCTTGGGGAATTAACGAAAAAAGAACAGCGGGCTTTGGAGAACTTGATAGTAATGGGTTTTGGAAAATTCCATTGCCCGAATATATAATCAAAATTCTCTATATTAATAGAGAAGAAAATTATTATAACCGATACGTAAAAAAGATAATTTTGGTATAGTTCAACCTAATTGAGCCAATAGTTTGCCATTGGGCTTCGTTGGAGGGCAGTTACTGGGCCTTATATCAAATATATGAACCCTAAGTCATCTTGGTAAACAAAGGGCTTGTAGAATAATCCTATGATTTCTTTTGGAGATAATTATACACTACTTTTTAGGGGAAGTAAAATGGCACAGAATAAGCTTGTAATGTGTACGTGTGATGAAATCGTGGCCGATGGCGTGGCGGCTCCAGAGGAAACCTGGAATTCGGAAATTGCAGCAGAATACTACCGCGAAGTGGCGAATGTTTTGGTGGCTAGTGGTATGTTCGATTGGGACACGGAAAGCGGTTCTCACCATTGGCGAGGCGGCCAGTACGGCAACCCACAACAGCGGGTCGGTTACATCTACGTGCGAGGCGAGATCACGCCGAAACTTCGGGCCGTGCTGGAGCGGGCTGACGAGGCGGGCACGGCGGCGATGGAGGCCGAGGGGGCGAGATTGCTTGAGGCGGCAGACGAGGAATAGCCGAAACCGCCTCTGGGCGGTCTGGATGCCGAGAGAGTTTAATCGCTAACCGCCCCCAGGGGCAAGGAGAGAAGACGATGGCAAACAGCAAGTTTTTATTTGGCGTTGGTCGCGGGAAACTGAACCGTAAAGCCGCAAAAAAACTCCGGGCTATCGCCATGGATAACGACGCGACGTTTGTCGAGTACTGCGGCCCTGAGTGCCACTGCGGCCGTAATTGCGGCGGATGCAACTATCAGTATTGGTTTGCCGCCGCCAATCTCGGCGGCGGCATTGATGATGCTCGCGAGGCCCGCGTCGCTGCCGCAATAGAGGCTGCGTTTCCGGGCGGTCTGGATGCCGAGAGAGTCTAGCTGCTTATATTGTCCGTAGTGCTGGCGGGGGTCGCCAGCGGGTAAATTGATCAGGAGAGAGATATGGACACGAACGAAATCAGGTCAAAACTGGTTGGCAAGAACATCAAAACCGAAACCATTGATGACATTGGCGACCGTTGGCCGGTGGTAGACGGGCGTGACGGGCGAATCGTTGACGTTCTGGAGGCGTCCGACGATCTTAGTGCCTACGATCTGGCCGATCTGGTTGATGGCCATCTGGTTATCCATGATGGGGCCAGCGATTGCCTCGTGCTGAAGCCATCAAGGCAGAAATAGTGAAGATTCGGTCTTGCAGATATACCCAAGTCACCGAGGGTCAGGCCCAAGAAGATGATTTATTCCTGAATGCCCTGACGATACATCCAGTTTTCTATTATTGATAAGGAAGAAAGATGCTTAAAATTGACGCCAGAGAAATAATCTGTACCCTCAGGGACAGGCTCTGCCCTCCCGGTGGTCAGGACGCAGACGGGTACTATGATGGAATAATTTTTAACCTGAGGGTGGATAGTATCAGAACCTCTCATTTATTCATCGCTATCTGTGGCAACAGCAATGTATTTGTTGCCCACACCTATAAGTGGCGGTGGCAAGATATACCCATCAGTGGATGGAGAAACACGTCAAACCATGATTCCTGCTGGAGAACTGATGGACTTCGGCTTATAAGTGAGGTCTATTTTGATGCTGCAAGAGTTATGAACCCCAACGTAGCCCCCAGAGATTTGGACATAGACTGTTCCTTCGCTATACATAGCCCTTGGGATTTAGTCAAGATTAAGCACCAGTCCTGCGACCCGGAATTTCATTACCGTCGTGAGCTTGTTGATATTAAAGGGAGGTCATGATGAGTGTTGGATATTGCTCTCGATATTTTGGGCGGTGTGCTGACCGACTCATCCATTTTATCGATCATATTTGCGGTTTATATATATCAGAACGAATAATAATCGCCTCGGATGGCAAGTCCATCTATTATCCCTGTGAGCCAGTAGTTTTTGCCACCTGTGAGTGGATACCCGGTACAGATGTACCTAAATTCACATTCGTGGGAGACAATGCCGCCTTATGGAATAAAAGGCAGTCGGAACTCTGGGCCGAACTCCTTGAGCATCAGGACGATATGTATACACATTGTGCGGATGAGATCCGCAAGATAAAAAACACCCTGCTGAACTGGGAAGAGCGGGATGATCCCCGCATTAAGATCAGGGATTTCCGCGACAGTAAACTTGTGGCCACGCACAAAATCCTTTCCTACATCGCAGAAGTTTTGGGTAAGAGGGTGAACGAGGCGAAAGGGCAGGACGGAACCAAAGAGGGAGATGATTAATATGGTTCGGTCGAACCGATAATAATAAAAAAGGATTTGAGATGATAAAACCCGGTTTTTGGTACACTCCTGATGGACGCGAAATTTCTCTTTTTGAAATGGATGATGAGCACCTGAATAATGCCATCGCCAAGTTTCATGGCAAAGGAAAAACTCCTGTTCCAGAAAGGTGGAAAGATTTACCTCCTGAGTATTGGGTTAAAGTTCTTGAAACCGAAAGAGCAAGAAGAGATTTTATTAAAAAAGATGTTTTTCATCAAATAACAATAGTATACAGAAAACACATTTCTCCATTCTATAATTTTGATTTTTTGGATAATTTCATAGTAAAGAAAGGCTCTGTATTTGCTGACGGTCTTCGTTTTACAGCACTAGTTAATGGAGAATGGATTAAGATGGATTTAAGAAATAATAATCCGCCAGTTGTATGTTCGTATTCTTCATACAAGATAGACGATTCTCTTATTGAAAAAGCCATAAGTGATATCGGTTGTAAAATTAAGGAAATACAGGGCAAAATTGATGAGCTTAGGGCGACATCTGATATGTTGGTGGAGGCGGCTGCCAGGGGAGGAGGTTGAAGATGGTTCAGACCAATAACGACTCATAGATTACACTATGGGGGAATTTGAAAGACTGAAGTCCGTCAAGGCAGAGCGTTTCAATATGCTGCCTGAACATGTCAGGGGTGAAGTTTGCCGACATTATGGAAAGAGGTGTTAAAATGATAACCATCGAACAAATTTTGCAGAAGTTTCCCCAAACGCAGGCGACTGATTGGCACCAACATTCCAATGGTGGCGGGTGGATTCAAAATACAGCCAAGGTTGCAAAGTCAGCCTATGTTGGGCCTGATGCTCTGGTCTACGACTCGGCTCGGGTCTTTGGCTCGGCTCGGGTCTACGAATCGGCTCAGGTCTACGGCCAAGCTCAGGTCCACGGCCAAGCTCGGGTCTGCGACTCGGCTCAGGTCTTTGGCTCGGCTCAGGTCTTTGACTCGGCTTGGGTCCGCGGCCAAGCTCAGGTCTACGACAAAGCTCAGGTCTACGGCCAAGCTCAGGTCTACGGCTCGGCTTGGGTCTACGACTCGGCTCGGGTCTTTGACTCGGCTTGGGTCTACGGCCAAGCTTGGGTCTACGACTCGGCTCAGGTCTACGGTGAAGCTCTGGTCTTTGGCTCGGCTTGGGTCTACGACTCGGCTCGGGTCTGCGGCCAAACTCAGGTCTACGACTCGGCTCTGGTCTGCGGTGAAGCTTGTCTCTCCAAAATTACTGATTATATATGTATCTCGCCAGTAGGCACGAGCCATTCTATTCTTACTTTGATGAGAGCTAAGGAGGATATATTAATTTCCAGAGGATGTTTTACGGGAACCGAAAAGGAGTTCATGGATAGATTGTGTGACGATTCTTCAGAGCACCAAGTTTACAAAGAGGTGATTCCTGTTTTGGCCAAGGTTTTAAGGAATAGAATGACTCCTATAATCTAATGGTCTGGCTACACGATGTAGCCGTGATCCACAACTGGTCAGACGATGGCTATACCGCTATGGAGTAACCAGCATGAGAATAATGCTTAAACAACTAGAGAAAAAGCACTTTCGGTGCCTTAAGTGTGGCAAAACAATGTGGACCGATGCCGCTCACCGATTTTGTCGTAAGTGTAGTAGAAATAACAATGAAACATACCAACCCAATACATATACTATGGACAGGTCAGTCAAAAGCATGGAGAATTAATAATGCCACACACAGAAGAATGTTGGGCGAACACTGACAATACTGTGTTTGCCGGAATCGAAACAATATGTATCGCTCCAAAGGCGGGAGACGAAGTTACTATCAATGGCCAGCTTATACCCCATGTATATGTCCAGCACTCCGAAAGGAGGAATAATTTAGATCGGATTACAGCCTGCGTCAATGCTTGTAAAGGTATTCCGACAGCCAATCTTGAAGGCATTATGTTAAAAATAGTCGAAGTCATCCGCCGACTCAAGGCAATCGCGGCAACCGCCACAATAGGACAAATATTGGCCGACTCTGATGCACTTGAAGCCTCTGGCTTAAATCCCTATTGCGTCCATGAGGGTTTGGCTACGGGAGATATGACTCTAGAATTGTGGTGGGCACAAGACGTATTGGATACTATCCAAGAAGAGAAATAATGATCTGGTTTCTAGCAATCTTTCTGGCAGTAGCCGGTTCCCTCATATTCCTGACAGGAGACGGCAAGAAAAGTTTCTTTATGGGCCTTGTTATTATGATTATATCATTCTGCATGTGGTATAAAATTATAGGAGACAAATAATGAAGTACGTACCAGTCCTCGCCCTAATACTACTTTCTACTATTGGTTGTCTTCTTTTCTATTTTAACATGCCATTCACTTTATTTCCCCCATGGGCCACCGTCATCATTATTTTATCGGTTCTGGCCCTGCACTTTTCAATTGTTTTCTATCTCTCTATGATAAGTGATATAATGGCGGGCCGAGATTGTTCGATAAGGGAAGCTCTAGCCTACCTGAAGAAGAAGAAGAAGAAGAAGACAAATACTTATACCTATTCAGTGGAATATTATAATCTAACTTGCCCGACATGCGGCCACGAAGTTATAAAGGGGCATGGCACAAAGGTTTATGAAACACTGTATGATCATGTCTGTCGGCCAAACGCGGAAAATCTACCCGCCCGAGAATACTACGTCTGCTCAAACCCAGACTGTGAGGTTAGTCAGCACACCATCTTCGACTCATACGGGACGCCCTATAACAACGGAGGGGGAGGTGACTGGTATTTGAAGCATCGTATCGAACCCCGTGATCCTAAGACGCATAAGAAAACAGGTGTGTTCCCAGTCGGCTCTCAAGAATGGAAAAATATGAGGGCTGAGGTCAAGAAAAATGCTGGACTGAGTGGCCGAATTCGCCGCTGGTTGTCTGGGGTGTCTAATAAGAAACATAATTTATCATGCGAGTTGAGGAGAAGGTTCTGCCCGACAGCTATCTGGCGGGATAACACCAAGTGGTATAGAAAGACAGGTTATTCTCTAGGTATATGGCTTATGGACCCCTTTGGAACAGGGTGGAAGAAGCATACGCGATATCTTTTTGAGGATTCCGTCCTCGAACAATGGGCACATCACCCCTACCCTTGGGTTTCTTGGCGAGTCCGCAAAACTTTAGCAATTCCTCGTGAGTTGAGAGAAAGGGCATAATATGGATTATTTACTTGATGGCAAACGTGTTCCGTGGCAACATATCATTCGTGTGGCAAAAAGACATGGGTACAAGGGCAAAGATGGCATTTTCCTTACGAGTGAGGCGGCAGATGTATTGAGAGCATTTGGATACAGTGTGGATACGTGTGAAGAATAATAAGTTAAAAAAAATGTTTGAAAGGACGAGATTATGGAAGGTTTAATTTGTATCGTTGGTGGAGGTTTGTTTATAGGTGCTATAGTGTGTCTTGCAATGCAACTGGGAACTTCTTGGAAAATAAAATGCAATCGTTGCGGATACATTGGCAAGCCCGGAGTGACCATGGTGCCATTCCAAGGGCCTAAAAAGGTTTGTCCGAAGTGTAAGGGAGACAATTGGGAGCGTATTGAATAAAAAGGAGTTTTTAAAATATGAGTCAAGAAATACTGCCATTTGCAGCAAACAGGTTGCCTTTACAAATTAAGCGTTATTATGTTATGAATAGGGAGGCTAACCTGATACAGAAAGAAGAGTCTTTTGAAATACAGGGTGTGTCTACGGTTTTGATCACTTTTGAAGACAGCACACAAGATACATGGATATGGACCGAAGCTGGCAGAACACACAAAGGGTGGAAGATAAAGGAAGATACAAAATGACAAAAGCCAAACTATCCAGACTGGTCAATGAGATGTATCTAACAAAAGCCAAGATAGAAAAGCTTGATGCAAAATATAAGGCTTATTATGATAAAGTCATACCACTTGTGCAAGAGTTTGGGTTTGAAAAGCCGAGTTCTAGCAAAAGATTTGGGGCAAAATGTCTTTCTTACATAAGCAATAAAGCAAAATGTACACTTTCCCTTATCCCCTCTCTATCAAGAGATAATGTCATAGACTTTTTTAGGAAATTCTTTAAAATAAAAGGGACGGGGAGTGATACTGATGATGTAGAAAGAAAAGTTTTAACAAAAATGCTTGAGAAAGGATTATGGAAGGAGACAGGGGAATATGTTTTTACAGTAAATAAGCCCCTCACAGAAAATAAACTCTCTCGACTAGCCAAAATGGGAATAAATGTAGAACCACTGAGGGATTTTGATGCAGATGCTATTAAGGATATAGTGGGTGATGAAGCATATTCCTCGTTAGTCACTATGTCACCTATATTAAAAATATCAAGCAAATCTTAACAGAAAGGAGGAGACGAACCAGCATTAATGAGCAGCACGGTATCAATTCACTGGACATTTTAGAACAAAACTTTTGGAAAGGATGTAAGATGAACTCAACAAACACTATGGCTTTTGGGATGCTTTCCGATGAGACTCGTCTCAGTATTCTTAATCTTGTTAGCAAAAAGGCTATGAACGTAAAGTCAATCGTGGAAGCTATTCAAGCAAGCAGTAGTACGAACACCTCTCAGCCGACTGTCAGTCACCATCTTAATCTCCTGAGGATGAGTGGTCTAGTTAACAGTCAACGAGAAGGGCGTTCTATTTTTTATTCAATTAATCACGAAAAACTGAGCGAACTCAAGAATGAAATTGATACCATTCTTTCTACTAAGCCACAAAAGGCAGTAAAGACTGCTCGTCGTCGTCCGGCAAAGACTGTTGCCAAGAAGGCCGCGAAGACAGAAGTTTAAAATTTAAACTTGCTTAAATCAGGGGTGACATGGTAAAATTTTTACCTTGTCGCCCACTTTTTATAAAGAAAGGGAATTGTTATATGCAAATCTATGGTATAGACAAAAAAGCTAAAATGGTCCGCTCCCCAGAATACAATATGAATTTTGATATTCAAACAGGACGAATGGAACGATGGGGTAAAACAATCGACGATGATCCCGACTGGTGTATGTTTGGGCCAGAAATTGCAGACATAGAAGTTACTACCATATGTGGTGGTCAATCTATACGTAATACACAAGGTATTGTGCAACAAGTCCCATGTCCGTTTTGTTATAAATCCAACACCCCTAATGGCAAGAACATGTCTCTTGAAACTTTCAAGATGATTATAGATAAGATGCCTCATTACGGTGGAGTCCCGTTTCTCACTCAGGTTGCTTTTGGGGCTGACGCTAGGGCAGAGAGTAACCCCGACCTCTGGCGGATGATGGAATATTGCCGAGAAAAACAAATTGTACCGAACATCACCGTGGCCGATATCAGCGATGAGACTGCCGACAAGCTCGTAAAGTATTGTGGGGCGGTGGCCGTCAGTCGCTATGAGGATAAGAATGTCTGCTATGATTCGGTCAAGAAGTTGACAGACCGTGGGCTGGAACAAGTCAATATCCATATTATGGTGGCAGACGAAACATTCGAGATGGCGAAGGAAACTCTCTGGAACTGTCTCACAGATCCGCGACTTGAAAAGCTTGGGGCGGTTGTAATGCTCAGCCTGAAGAAGAAAGGCCGTGGGGTTGGCTTCACCCAGTTGGATACTATCCAATTTAAGTGGCTGATCGATTTCGCTATTGATAAGGAAGTCCGGATCGGCCTTGATAGCTGTGGTGCCCATAAGTTCCTTGCGGCGGTAGATAACCCGGAAAAATATATCAATAACGTAGAGCCGTGCGAATCAACCGGCTTCAGCATATATTGCAACGTCGATGGCGTTATCACCCCTTGCTCATTCTGTGATGGCCAGCCCGGATGGGAAGAGGGCATCGACATGCACGGCGTGAAAGACTTCATGACTGATGTCTGGCTCAATCCCCGTGTCGCCCAGTGGCGGCAGAAACTTATTGCTGGCGGTCGCCAGTGTCCGATGTTTGATATTTAAGCTGACGGTCTTTTGGGCTACACTTAAATAGGGAGAAATATAAATGGAATCTTTATATCTAGAGCGTGAGAACACATAGATATACAAAAATTAGCTACTATTTATATAGAAGCAGAAGCACTATTGGTTGAACTATCACTTCGGGGAGCCAAAATATGATAACCATCGAACAAATTTTGCAGAAGTTTCCCCAAACGCAGGCGACTGATTGGCACCAACATTCCAATGGCGGCGGGTGGATTCAAAATACAGCCAAGGTTGCAAAGTCAGCCTATGTTGGGCCTGATGCTCTGGTCTACGGCCAAGCTCAGGTCCACGGCCAAGCTCGGGTCTTTGACTCGGCTCGGGTCTTTGGCTCGGCTTGGGTCTACGACTCGGCTCAGGTCTACGGCCAAGCTCAGGTCTTTGGTTCGGCTCGGGTCTTTGGCTCGGCTCGGGTCTACGACTCGGCTCGGGTCTTTGGATTGGCTCTGGTCTTTGGCTTGGCTCGGGTCTTTGGCTCGGCTCAGGTCTTTGACTCGGCTCGGGTCTGCGACTCGGCTCATGTCTTTGGCTCGGCTCATGTCTTTGGCTCGGCTCAGGTCTTTGGCTCGGCTCGGGTCTACGACTCGACTTGGGTCTACGACTCGGCTCGGGTCTACGACTCGGCTCAGGTCTTTGACTCGGCTCGGGTCTACGGCCAAGCTCAGGTCTACGGCCAAGCTCTGGTCTACGG
>Ga0265293_10006351_pt1 | contig 19008 bp, 17 predicted proteins | sample Munlanlewell138R_FD_192505 | JGI IMG/M metagenome (GOLD analysis project Ga0265293, IMG submission 192505) | Leachate microbial communities from a municipal landfill in Southern Ontario, Canada - Leachate well 138R | ecosystem: Engineered > Solid waste > Landfill > Unclassified | place: Canada... | reverse complement strand
GAACCCTCTCTTTAACAATTACAAAATTAAAGATATTTTCTTTCTTAAAGATAGAATTTTGATACTTTAACAGAGAAAATCCAAAGAAAAATAAATTAATCCCAGAATACCAGAGACCAAAACCCCATAATAAAATCAAATTATAAACTAAGCGAATCAAGTTCCAATCTCACCGAATCAAATTACAAAATAATATAATGGCATTATTTGACCGATATAATGCCATTATATCTTCCATTTAATGGCATTATATTGCAAGTATAATGGCATTATATCATTTTGTATTTTGATTCCATTTTTTCAAAGTCTGACTATATTAGTTTTTTACTTTAATTGATTATCTATTTTGTAGAGAAGAATTCTTTATTTAACTTTGCTGAATATTAGAATTCGTTTATGATAATGTAAAACCTAAATTTTAAGACTATGAATAAGAGTATTATTTTTTTATCTTTCTTTATTACTGCAAGTTCGCTATTATTTGCAAATAATAATCCAGCAGAAACTGATACTGTTCCAAAACCTAAGTATTGGGATGTAAAAAACACAATCACCTTCAACTCAGAACAAAATATGTATGAGAATTGGGAACAGGGAGGGGTTAGTTCTTTTGCATTTTCTGTGTTTTATCGTGGTGCGTATAATTACCAAAAAAACAAGGTTTCTTGGAATAACTCAGCGGAATTAGGTTATGGGCTTTTGCGTCAAGATATCTCTGGAAAAGGGATAATGCATAGTTCTAATGTGTTTAATAAGAGTGATGATAAGATTGATTTAAACTCAGTATTTGGTTATCGTGCTATAAAGAATTGGAATTATTCTGGATTACTTAATCTTAGAAGTCAGTTCGATGATGGTTTTAAGGATGGGAAATTAGTATCCTCTACTCTAAGTCCTGCTATCCTTACTTCTTCAATAGGTTTTGAATATAAGCCAAAGCCATATTTCTCAACACTTTTCTCCTTCCTAACAGGAAAGACAACATATGTTATGAAGGATACATTAGCTATTCCTGGCAATTTTGGGTTTAAGAATATAGGACAACATTGGGATTTCTCACTTGGTTCATATATAAAGATATTCTATGATAGAGATATATTCAAGAATGTACACATGGTTTCAAAACTTGAATTTTACTACGATTATCGTAAGACTACCCTATTAGATACTGATATTAATTTTGAGACAATGATTACTATGAAGGTTAATAAGTATCTCTCTACTTTCTTACATGTACAAATGGTAATGAATAAGGACTTTAGTACTGCACTTCAGATAAAAGAACGTTTTGGGATATCAATACCTATAACCTTCTAATCGAATATATTCATCTGAAAAGAATCGAATAAACCTAATTGGTTTTCCATAGGAGGCTCTATTTGCTTAACATTTTCTGAAAGATATTCCTTTAAAATCTTTTTAATAGCAGATTTATGAGCAATATCGTTTAATGCACAGTATCTTTCCAATAATGCTTGGTCAGATTGGGATAACTTTATCTTATAAACTAAGGACTTAGTATTTTTCTTTGTCATTATTACCAATTTGAGTTCAAAATTATTAATTTTGCAGATACAAACATACTAAAAAAGAGAATAATTACTAACAATCATTGTTGATATTATGGAATTTTACAATAAACTTAAAGAAAAAGGCGATAGTTTCTTCTTAATTGGAGGTCCTTGTGTTATTGAAGACAGAGAAACTCCTTTTGAAATAGCAGAGAAACTCAAAGAAATAACAAGCAGACTTAATATAAACTATATTTTCAAGGCATCTTATCGCAAGGCTAATCGTTCAAGGTTAGATTCCTTTACAGGCATTGGAGATATTGAAGGCTTAGAGATACTTAAAGAAATATCTAAGAAGTATAATCTACCAGTAGTCACAGATATTCACAGTGCTGTTGAAGCAGAAATGGCTTCTGAATATGTAGATATTCTTCAAATACCTGCTTTTCTTTGTCGTCAAACCGATTTGCTTGTAGCCGCTGCCAAGACCAATAAGATAGTAAATATAAAAAAGGGGCAGTTTCTTTCAGCTCAAAGTATGAAGCATGTTGTTGAGAAAGTTAGAGAAAGCGGGAATGAAAAGATAATGCTAACTGATAGAGGGACAATGTTTGGCTATCAGGATTTGATTGTGGACTTTAGAGCGATACCAATTATGCAGGAAAATAATGTTCCAGTAATTATGGATATTACTCATTCTTTGCAACAACCAAATCAAAGCTCAGGAGTTAGCGGGGGATTGCCACAAATGATAGAAACAATTGCTAAAGCATCTATTGCTGTTGGAGCTGATGGAATATTTATGGAGACCCATCCTAATCCATCAATGGCAAAGAGTGATGGGGCAAATATGTTAGAGCTTTCAAAGGTTGAGGATTTACTTTCAAGGTTATTAAGAATAAAACAAGCATTATAATCTCAGTATATAAAATAAGAAAAGGCGTAATCGAAAGAATTAATTACGCCTTTTTAAGTTTGCTATCTATAATATTTATTTTAAAACCTCAACAGCTCCTTTTAGTTCTACATCTCTAATAGTTCCTCGTCCAATAAATCTATAGAAATATGTACCTGTTGGAGAGTTTGTCAAAGCTGGATCCCAGAAGTCTTCCTTATTTCTAATATCTTGTTTAAAGAATACTCTTCTTCCCAAACGATTATATATTGCAAGTTCATTATCAGGGAATGCTTGACCTTCTATTAAGTTTTTAATGTAGAAGATATCATTTACTCCGTCACCATTAGGCGTTACAACTGTTGGGAAAAGTAATAAATCATTAATAATAGTAATTCTTTTTGAGATTGTATCATGGCATTCGTAAACAAAACCACTTGGAGCATTATTAACACTATAAGCATCTAAGGTTACATAATAATCTCCATAGACAGGAGTCCCAGGAAGTGGCTTCCAAGTATAAGAAGGCTCAAATCCAAACACATTTTCTCTAAGTTCAGGAGAACCATCATAAGCCTGAATACTCCAATGATACTGATTAGACGGATCCTTAGGAGTAGTAAGATTTACAAAATTAGCTGTTGGATAAGTAACTGAAGGATTATTTGGCAACCAACCAAAATCCGCAACAGGGCTTTTATATACATGAATAATATCTTCCTGAGGAATTGAATCTACACAACCATGCTCTGAGTAAACTTTTAATTTCAAATCATAGGTACCATAAGGCAGGGAGAAGACAGGGTTTTGGTCAAATTTTCTATAGTTTCCTATTGTCCATTCATACTTTGCTGCATTAGTTGAGGTACTTATCAATTGAAATTCGAAAGGTTCACATCCCTCAAGCGGGAATTTATCCATAGAGAAAGAAGCCATAGCGGCTGGATGAACAATTAAATTAATACTATCCTCTCCATAGCAATAGGTTTTGCCATTAAAGTTAGCAACACTTGCAGTATATTTAATTATTGAATTAGAATTAGGAAGAGTTTGTGCTATAATTTTCTGAGTATCCTCCCCACCTGGTTCCCACCTATAGGTTGTTGTTCCAAAAGGCAGTGGATTTCCTGCATCTAATTCCACACTCATTTGTTCACAAATTGCTGTATCAGGTCCGAGATTAACAACAGGGCTACAAACAACATCCATATTAGTAACAGTATCCCACACACAGGCAAATCCATCAATAATTCTTATATCATAATGATATTTACCACATTCTTCAATTGGAGGAGCTAAAATAGATTCAACATTAGAATATGGTTTCATAAATGGTCCAGTCCAAATAACAGTATCGATAGGCACTTGATAATTCCACATTACACTATCATTGATTGCTAATTCCATATACCAAGAAAAAACAAATCCATTATCAATTCCACTCCAATCGCAAACAGATAAGGTCCAATCACCATTCATAGGGCAACCGATTAAACTTGAGAAATTACCAATAGTTGACCCTGCACCTGGTCGATAATAACCAGAACTATCTGCTCTATTGGTAGAGTCACAAGTGGTACAAGGAGTATTTGCCATTACCATAGGCTCTAATACAGAAATGGTAGGACACTGATTCAAAAGTCCTCTTTGGTTTTTAGTTCTAAGATTTGAAAAACAATAGAAAAAGCCTTTACCAGGAATATTTGGAGGGTAAGCACAAGGTGTATAAGAATCATACATTGGATCAGAGTGATCAATACCTCCATAAGGTACTCCTAAGAAATTTTGCTGATAAGCTTCTTCTGTAGTTGGGGATTTAAGTACTGTAGTATTGCCATTTGGACATTCAATTAACATTTCAAAATCACCAAGAAAAGAATGTTCCATTTCCACACAAACAGCAGCAATATCATTTACAGATTGTATTGTCATTCCTGAACGGAATTGGTCGAAAAATACCTTTGAATCATAACAAGCAGAACCTTCACCTAAATTACAATAAGGTCCGTCAGGGATAAATACTATTGAGTCAACTTGTTTTCTAAACTCATTTTCATTTTTGATTGAGTCAACAATTACAGAAGAACCTGCTCCATAGCCCACCTTTAACATAAAAGTTTTACCAGAACACATATCAGGAAGAGGTGCTACTGTTTTAATCGGATCTCTTGAAATTCTAACCCTTGTATCCAAAGAATTTTTACTTGAACATCCCCCATTATTAGTATCTGTAATTACTAATTGGAGCTCATAACCATTTACCATTTCATACTTATGTCCAGCTTGGGGATCATAGTCAACAGAATATGGTGGAGAATCATCTCCAAATCTCCAAGTATAAATACATGTTGTAGGTTTTTGTACAGGAACTCCTCCTACTATTTCATTGTCTGGGAAAAGTGGCTTTGCAACAAATATCACTGAATCACCAGGGCATATATCAACAGCTTTATATTCTTGTAATTGGAATGCAGTCATTTGAGGATTCCAAATTGTATCTACTCCTTGTCCAACAGGTCTTGTAATAAAATTCCCATCTTTATCATATTTATAGAAAAAAGTATCTAATGAAGCTACTGGATATCTACATCGTTTTGTACATTCAATTAATCCTTTAAAGCCTGGAACTGCTTCAACGCCCGAATTGGATAAGGAATTTACTGTGTTAACCCTAATAGTTAAACATCCTGTAGTATCATAAAATGGAGAAGTAAAAGTATATCCTTTAATAGTATTGCCATGAAAATCGTAGTTAATTCCAAGGTTTAGCTGTTTATCAGGATCAGTAATTGAACGCCCATAATAAATTTGCATATAAGAATTTAATGCCATATTAAACTCTTCAAACTTAATTGAGATTTGCTCAGGTTTTGCAGTTGCAGAAGTAGGTCTTTCTGAACAAATAGTATAATAATAATCGTATCCTACACCATGATTGTTTATTACAGCAGTACCCATACCTGCATCATCACTAATATAATATTTAGTACTACTTCCACATGGCACATTAATTGTTTTATTGTTATTCAGAGAATTAAGCTTGTGCTCCGTTTGAGCAATAGCTTGGCTTCCAAACAAAAATACAATAAGACTAATTGCTAAAATAATTCGTTTCATATATACTTTTTCCTTAAGTTACAAGTTACAAAGATAATAATTTATATTATACAATACAATAATTACCGAAAGAATATTATAATTTACATCTTTTTCTCCACTATAACAATGAAATTTTAAATAAGGTAAGTAATGGAATTTGACATTTTAGTATAAATAAATTGTTTTGTATCTTTGCAATCATTATCTACTAAAAATATATCATGAATTATAGTGTTGTAAAAGGGACAAGGGATTTCCTCCCTAATCAGATGATAAAAAGAAATTATATCTTCAATTCTATTAAATCTATTTTTGAGCTACATGGTTTCTGCCCTATCGAAACTCCATCAATCGAAAACCTTTCAACTCTTATGGGAAAATATGGAGAAGAGGGCGATAGACTAATTTATAAGATATTAAATTCTGGAGATTTTCTAAAAGGAGTTGATTTATCAAACCCTTCTGATATTAATTACAAGTCCATAGCCAATAAAATAGCTGAAAAAGGACTTAGATACGATTTGACCGTACCCTTTGCTCGTTTTGTTGTAAATAATCGTAACGAACTAAATTTCCCTTTCAAGAGATACCAAATACAACCTGTATGGAGAGCCGACAGACCTCAAAAAGGAAGATATAGAGAATTTTATCAATGTGATGTTGATATAATAGGTAGTAATAGCCTATTGAATGAAATTGAACTATGCGAGATAATAGATGAGGTATTTGCAAAACTCAATCTTAATATCACAATAAAACTAAATAATAGAAAGATACTATCCTCGATATCTGAGATAATAGGCAAACCAGAAATGCTAACAGATATCACAGTCGCTATTGACAAAATAGAGAAGATAGGCTACGAGAAGGTAATTTGTGAACTTTTAGAAAGAGGATTAGACCAAGAGGATATTAATAAGATTGACCCAATACTAAAGCTATCTGGTAATAATAAGGACAAGATATCACAACTAAAAACCATATTATCTGAAAACGAAACAGGTCTAAAAGGAATCGAGGAATTAGAAACAGTGTTTAATTCTATTGATAAACTAAATCTAAGTTCAAATATTGAATTCGATATAACCCTTGCAAGAGGACTGAACTATTATACAGGCTGTATATTCGAAGTGAAAGCAAACGATTTTTCCATAGGCAGTATAACAGGTGGTGGAAGATACGACAATCTAACAGGAGTATTTGGCTTAGACAATATGTCTGGAGTAGGAATATCATTCGGAGCTGACAGAATCTACGATTGCCTTGAAGCCTTAGACCTATTCCCAAAAGAGATAAACAATACAACAAAGCTATTATTTATCAATTTCGGAGAAAGAGAAAGCCAGAAATGTATAGAATATGCAAGAATACTAAGGAAAAACAATATCTCAAGCGAGACCTACCCTGACAAAGCAAAACTACAAAAACAAATGAAATATGCAAACGACAAGAACATACCATTTGTAGCTTTGATAGGAGAAAGAGAGATAGAAGAAAACAAGATAATGGTAAAGAATATGATTAGTGGAGAACAAACCCTAATGGATATTAATCAATTAATAGAAATTTTTAATTTGTAAATTGTTAATTGCTACGCACCCTCGTTATTGCATACCAATTTTTAACGCAAAGCGTTTGAAAATCCTGATTCTGATTAATTCCTAATGGATTTTAACGTTTGTCTTCATCAATAAATTATTATAATGCTGAATATCAATGTTGTTTCCAAGTTTCCACACCCTTAAGGATGGGAAACATGGAAACAAAAGTTAAATAGGTTAAGAGTTGCACTAAGACAAGTTTGCTTAGTGCAGAACTCTTCCCCTTTAGTTATTAAAATTATTTTGGAGAGTTGCTTTCAGGAGCTAATAGATTTTTATATTTCGATAACTTCTTGGTTATATAGGTTTGGGGCATAAAAAAAGGCCATCTCAATTGAGACGACCTAAATATTGTTTTGATTTTGGTTTATCTTTTAGTCAAGTAATATTACTAAGAATCTACTTTTCCCCCAGAATTGTTGTGCATTTTTGATTTCAATTGATGATGGTTTTTTAACATCACCTTTAAATTCATAAGAAGTACTTGGGTGAGTAGTTAATATCTTTATTTTAGCCTCAGTTAATGGAATTTCATTTACTTTTCTAATATCTATCTTAGTGTATTTAGATAGGTCTGAATCGCTATCAACTTTTGTTTTCTTTCCTATTCCTAAGAATCCACCAGTTGAATTAATTATTCCATCTGCTAATAATTCTTTCTTTGTACCAATAATGTAGTAAGCACTATTCTTTTCTGCTTCTATTTGTAGGATTTGTTGGTCTTTTACTTGGTTTTGTTTTGAAAGATTATCAATATTCTTGTTTAGGTTTTCAATAACAATTTTCTTTTCTTGCAATTCTGCAGTAAGAGCTTGTATTTGTGCTTCTTGTTCTGTGATACGAGTTTGTAGTTTTTCGATAAATGAATTTAATTCCTTGTTCTTTCCATCATCTTTCTTAATCTTAGAATTCAAATTAGCTAATTTTTGTTTGTTAGCTGAAAGGATTTCATTGATATCTTGAATTTGTGATGTAATACGTTGACGAGTATCTTTAGATACTTCTTTTGTATTATCCTTCAATTTGCTAACTGTACCATATTTTGAAGTAACCTCAGAAAGACTTTCTTCAATGGCATTTAATTCTTGGAATAAAGATTCAATTTCGCTATCCTTTGCTTGTAAAACAGCTTGGATTGAATCTTGAAGCTTTTGTTGAGTGATAATTTTTTCTTCAAGTTCTTTCTTACCACAAGAAGATACGATTAGTGCAATTACACTAAGAGCTAAGACTAATTTTTTCATTTTTCTTTGTATTTAATTTAAATATTTATTTTCTGGCATATAGATTAAACTATAAAAAAGCAAAAAAGTTTCATTTTTATCCTTTTAATAGAATAAAATTTCTATCTTTGCATTGAATAAACGCATAGGTATAATTATTATTGCAGTTTATATTAATTTTTTTATTTGGGGTGCTTACTTTTTTTAAGTTAGCTGAGATTACACCCTTTGACAATTCAGGTAATGCTGAATATGGAAAGAGAAAGTCTTAATTCGAAAGTTTACCCTGAACTTTTTTACTGATTTAAAAATCATTGAAATGAAGACTGATGTGAAAACTTATAAATTTGCACTAACCATTGCAGGCTCTGATTCTGGAGGATGTGCAGGTATCCAAGCAGATATTAAAACCTTTAGCTCCTTAGGCGTTTTTGCAACTTCAGCAATTACTGCAATTACAGCTCAAAATACACAAAGGGTTAAAAGTATTCAACCAATTTCTCCTGAAATATTACGTGATCAAATAACATCTGTATTAGAGGATTTTGATATTGGGGCTATAAAAACAGGAATGCTTTTCAATGATGAAAACATGAAAATCATCTATGAAACATATAGGGACAATATTCCTATGGTTGTTGACCCTGTGATGATTGCAACTTCGGGAAGCAATTTAATTCAAGAAAAAAGTATTTTTTCAATTAAGAAATACCTCTACCCTATTGCAAGGGTTCTTACACCTAACCTTGACGAGGCATCTTATTTATTAGGGAAGAAACTCCAAACAATAGAAGATATTGAACTTGCATGTAAGGAGTTTGTTAATTCTCATGGGCTTTATTCTGTATTAATTAAGGGTGGACATTTAAAAGATAGTAGCAATAAGTCTATTGATTTTTTCTACTCTAAGAAAAATAATAAGATACTAAGATTTGAAAGCGACATGATTAATACCAATAATACTCATGGAACAGGTTGCACCCTAAGCTCTGCAATAGCTGCTTACCTGTGCCTTGGATATGATTTGGTGGATAGTATTGCAAATGCAAAGAATTATATTACAAAAGCAATAGAAAATTCAGCAGGCATATATATAGGTAAGGGAGAAGGGGGAGTAAATCATTTCCATGATCCTAAGAAATTAGTAATTTGCGATAAAAAATAACACACATATAAATATGAAAATCAAATTAAATAACAAAGATAAGATATTACCAGATAATATATCATTAGAAAAATTAGTTTCAATTCTTGGGTATAACGACAGCTCTTCTTTTGCAATAGCACTTAACGAAGATGTTATTTCTAAGGATGAGTGGAAAGAGACAAAGCTTAACGAGGGAGATAATGTATTAATAATTCAAGCAACATGTGGAGGTTAATAGGCATTACGCCAGAAAGTTTAGTTGCAAATGAACATTCCAGAATAATTGAATTCTTAAATGGTCAAATTGATTATTTCCATATTAGGAAACCTCAATTTTCGGAAGAAGAAATGATAGAGTATATTAAGAAATTTCCAATAGAAATAAGAGAAAAACTAAGCCTACATGATTATCATAATCTTGCTTTTGAATTTGGAATTGGAGGGATTCATTTAAATTCAAGAAATAGGGTTATGAATAGAGATTTTATCAAAAAAAGGATTTCTTGTTCTTGTCATAGTCTTGATGAAATAAAAAATAAAATAAAGTTTTGCGATTATCTTTTCCTAAGTCCTATTTATAATAGTATTAGTAAAAAAGGGCATAAAAGCCAATTTGAAATCCAAGATTTAAAGAAATCTAATCTTATAAATGATAAAATAATTGCATTGGGAGGCGTTACCATTGAGAAGTTTGAAGAATTAAAAGAAATTGGGTTTGGAGGAGCAGCAATGCTCGGTAAACTATGGAAAAATAAATAACCACAAACAATGAAATTAGAAAAAGTTCAATTTATCACTCATTCAAATTCTAATATAGATTATTTCCAATCAGCAGTTTTAGCTCTTAAAGGAGGGTTAAGATTTATCCAACTTAGGATGAAAGACTCTAATAGAGAGGAATTAATCTCTACTGGAAAAAGAATTAAAGAGGAATGTGATAAGTATAATTCTCTTTTTATATTAGACGACCATGTGGAATTGGTTAATGAAATTGGAGCTAATGGAGTGCATCTTGGGAAGGAAGATATGCCAATCAAGGAAGCGAGAAAGATTTTGGGAAAGGATAAGATAATTGGAGGCACAGCAAATAATTTTGAAGATATAGTTAAGCACTTTAATGATGGTGCTGATTACATAGGCTTAGGTCCGCTTCGTTATACTAATACCAAGAAAAAGCTAAGTCCTATTTTAGGATTTGAAGGTTACAGAGAGATTATAGAGAAATGCAAAACCCAAGGTATAGATATTCCAATCTATGCAATAGGGGGAATTAGAATAGAGGATATAGAGGGGTTAAAGAGAATTGGAGTATTTGGGATTGCCATAAGCTCTTTAATCTTGGAAAGTGAAGATTCGGAAACAACAATAAATGAGATAAATAAAATTATTAAGTAATTTAAAAAACACAATATATGCAAAAACTAAAAATAGCAGGTAGGGAATTTGATTCAAGACTCTTTTTGGGTACTGGAAAATTTCCTTCAAACCAAATTATGGGCGAAGCAATTAAATCGTCCTGTACTCAAATGGTTACTACTGCAATGAAAAGAGTAGATATTGAGCATAGCCATGAGGATGATATGCTTAAATTCATTCCTAAAGATATAGTTCTTCTACCTAATACCTCAGGAGTAAGAAATGCAAAAGAAGCTGTGTTTGCAGCAAAGATTGCAAGAGAAGCTCTTGGGACTAATTGGTTGAAATTAGAAATTCACCCAGATCCAAAATATCTTCTACCCGACCCTATAGAAACTCTTAAAGCTACTGAAGAATTAGCAAAACTTGGGTTTATAGTTCTTCCTTATATCCAAGCTGACCCTGTGCTTTGCAAGCTATTAGAAGAAGCTGGAGCTGCAACAGTTATGCCATTAGGTGCTCCAATTGGGACAAATAAAGGATTAAAAACAAAAGAACTATTAGAAATAATTATCGAACAATCAAATGTTCCTGTAATTATTGATGCTGGTATTGGAGCTCCATCTCATGCAGCAGAGGCAATGGAAATGGGTGCTGATGCAGTTTTAGTAAATACAGCTATTGCTATTGCAAATAACCCTATTGAAATGGCAAGAGCTTTTGCACTAAGCGTACAGGCTGGTAGAATGGCTTACGAGGCAGGACTTGGAAAAATATCAAATAGTGCAGAGGCTTCATCCCCACTAACCTCATTTTTAGATTTATAAATTAAAAAACATTAAAAGAATATGAATAATAATCATGATATATGCAATGCATTCGATGCATCTGAAAAAGTTTATGCAGAAGGTAAAATCCATCCAATCAAGGTTGGGATGAGAAAAGTAAGTTTAACAGATACAATTATTGAAGGGAAAGCAATAAAGAATGGAGATGTTCTACTTTATGACACAAGTGGATTCTATACTGACCCAAATGTTAAGATAGATATTAAAAAAGGTCTTCCTCGTTTTAGAGAGGAGTGGTTAAAGAATAGAAAAGACTTAGAAAAACTAACTGAATACACTTCAAAATATAGCAATCTAAGACTTGAGGATGAGAGTTTAAAAGGACTTCGCTTTGGCATAGACCATCTACCTTATGTTGCTAAAAAAGGAGAAGAAATTACTCAAATGGCATTAGCTAAGAAAGGTATAATTACACCAGAAATGGAATATGTTGCTATTCGTGAAAACCAATTAATCGAAGAAAGCGGATTAGAAACCTATATTACTCCAGAATTTGTTAGAGAAGAGGTTGCATCTGGTAGAGCAGTTATTCCTGCAAACCCAAATCACCCAGAAGCTGAGCCTATGATTATTGGTAGCAAGTTTTTGGTTAAGATAAATACTAATATTGGTAATTCGGCTTTAAGTTCTGATATTGATAAAGAGGTTGAGAAAGCGGTTTGGTCATGTCGTTGGGGTGGAGATACTCTAATGGATTTATCTACTGGCTCAAATATTCACGAAACAAGGGAATGGATTATAAGAAATTGTCCTGTTCCAATGGGTACTGTTCCTATTTATCAAGCATTAGAGAAGGTTAATGGAATGGCTGAAACTCTTACTTGGGAAATATATAAAGATACTTTGATTGAACAATGTGAACAAGGAGTTGATTATTTTACTATTCATGCTGGTCTTTTGAGGGAACATTTACCTATGGTTGCTAAGCGTTTAACTGGTATTGTTTCAAGAGGTGGCTCTATTATGGCTAAATGGATGAAAGCTAACAATCAAGAGAATTTCCTTTATACTCACTTTGAAGATATTTGCAAGATTTTGGCTAAATACGATGTTGCAGTTAGCTTGGGTGATGGTCTTCGTCCTGGTAGTATTTATGATGCTAATGATGAGGCTCAGTTTGGAGAATTAGAAGCATTAGGTGAGCTTACTAAGATTGCTTGGAGCCATAATGTTCAAGTTATTATTGAAGGTCCTGGTCATGTTCCTATGCATAAGATTAAAGAGAATATGGAAAAACAAGTTACTGCTTGTCATGGAGCTCCTTTCTATACCTTAGGACCTCTTACAACTGATATTGCTCCTGGTTATGATCATATTACTTCTGCAATAGGTGCTGCTCAAATTGGTTGGTATGGTACTGCTATGCTTTGTTATGTTACACCTAAAGAACATCTTGGCTTACCTAATAAAGAAGATGTAAGGAATGGTATTATGGCATATAAAATTGCGGCTCATGCTGCTGATATTGCTAAGGGACATCCATCTGCTATGGTTAGGGACAATGCTATGAGCAAGGCGAGATTTGAGTTCCGTTGGAAAGACCAGTTTAATCTTTCTATCGACCCTGACCGTGCAAGAGAATACTATGGAGCTGAAAAGGTTCATGGAACTCCTTTCTGTACAATGTGTGGTCCTAATTTCTGTGCTATGAGGATTTCAAGAGAGGTTTCTGATAAAGGTAAAATTGAGTAAAATGGAAAGTTTTTATGATACAATAAAAGATTTAGATTGGGAAGAGATTAGAGATAGTATTTATTCAAAAACAAAGCTTGATGTTGAAAAAGCTTTAAATGCAAAAAATCCTTCAATTGAAGACTTTAAAGCTTTGGTATCTCCCGCTGCTAAGGATTATTTAGAACCTATGGCAAGAATGAGCAGAGATATTACTCAAAGACGTTTTGGAAAGACTATTCAATTCTATGTCCCTTTATATCTTTCTAATGAATGTTCTAATCACTGTATTTATTGCGGGTTTAATCATAATAACCCTATTGAAAGAAAAACTCTTACTGATGATGAGTTGATAGAAGAGATTAAGGCTATTAAAGCAATGAATATGGATAACGTATTATTGCTTACTGGCGAACATCCTTCTAATGTTGGGGTTGATTATATAGAAAATGCTGTTAAGCTTTGTAGACCATATTTCTCCACAATTAATCTTGAAGTATTCCCAATGAAAGAGGATGAATATGCAAGACTAATACAGGCAGGTATAAATTCGGTATATGTATATCAAGAAACATATCACAAGAAAATGTATAAGCACTATCATCCAAAAGGAATGAAAAGCAATTATCAATACAGATTAGAAACACCCGAAAGATTAGCAAGAGCAGGAATACACAGAGTAGGTTTTGGGGCATTGATAGGATTAGAAGATTGGAGGGTAGAAATGGTATTTATGGCAATGCATCTAAGATATATGACCAAGAACTATTGGAGAACTAAATATGCAGTAGCATTCCCGAGAATACGCCCAGCAGAAGGAGGATTTGAACCAAACTTTATAATGAGCGATAAAGAATATGCACAAACAATTTGGGCTTACCGTTTATTTGATAACGATATAGACATATCAATGACAACACGTGAAAGCAAAGAATTTAGAAGCAATTTTGTATCACTTGGAATAACCTCAATGAGTGCAGGCTCAAAAACCGAACCAGGAGGATATTCAAAACCAAATAATGAATTAGAACAATTCCATATCAATGATAACCGCAGCGAAAAAGAAATGGAAGAAATGGTAAAACAACAAGGCTACGAAGTAATCTATAAAGATTGGGATAGAATTTTAAATTAATTGTAAATTGTAATTTTTTAAACTATAAATTAATACCATTCCAACCGTACGGGCAGGGTTCACCCCCTGCCCTTATTTATAATAGAATAAAAAAAGAATGCTTACACAAGAAGAATTGGATAGATATAATAGGCAGATTATTTTGCCTGAATTTGGAATAGAGGCTCAAAAAAAATTGAAAGAGGTCTCGGTATTAATTATTGGAGTTGGTGGATTGGGTTCTGTGAGTTCTACATATATGGTAGCTTCTGGCATTGGCAAGATTGGACTTATGGATAACGATACTGTTTCAATCTCAAATCTACAACGTCAAGTGCTTTTTAGAGAAGATGAATTAGGACTTTCAAAAGTAGAACGAGCAAAGGAAACTCTTGAAAGATTAAATTCTAATGTTGAGATAATAACCTATAAAACATTTCTAACTCCTGAAAATGCAATATCAATAATAAAAAACTATGATGTAATTATTGACGGTACTGATAATTTCAAAGCAAGATATTTGATTAATGATGTATGTGTTGGATTAGGAAAACCTTTTGTTTATGCTTCAATTGGGGATTATTTTGGGCAGGTATCAGTATTTAATCTAACAGAAAACTCATGCAATTACAGAGACCTATTCCCAGATTATAACACCCTTAAAAACAAAGAAAACACAAATAAAGGAGTAATGGGTGTATTACCCTCAATTGCAGCAAGCATTCAAACCAATGAAGCTATAAAGATAATAACAAATACAGGAGATATTTTAAATAATAAAATCCTAAGTTTCAATATTCTTAATAATGAATTCAACACATTGAAATTAAAACCAAACCCAGTTAGAAGAGAGGAAAGCGTTTGTAGATTTTTGGGGTTGAGGGAGAATTAAATTATTTCTTTTTTCTAAGGAGTATATAGGTTTCAAAGCCTATTGAGGCTAATAGGAGGATAAATATTATCGGGAATAGGATATTATTATTTTTAGTCTTTTCGATAAAGCTTGAAATCAATTGATTTTTAGTATCCAATACCTTGAAATTAGTTTTCATAGGTTTAATTTTGTCCTTTAATTGCGTATTACTTAAAAACCTCATCTCCGACTCCCTCCTATCGTAATTAAAAGATACTCCAGTTATTAATTCCTCCTTATTATAAATATTATAATTCCCAGATTTAAGGGGAGTATTGATTGGATTAATCATTATCCTATTATTAGCCTTGGTAATTTGTGGAATTACACTAACCTTATTATCCAAAGACTTAATATGCAAAACTTCCAAATTAGTAGAGTTTACAGAGCTTGTGATATCTATATTATTATCTCCTGAGAGGAAATAAAAGGTTTGAGGTATTTTCTGACTAAAGAGAGCCATATTCCAAAGAGTTGGTACAAAAAGAGCTTGAGAAACGAAATTAGTATTATCTGAGCTTAGATTGGATGTAAAAATATAAACCTTTGAATCCTTATCTTGACTAAGGCTTAGGAAACTCTCCTTATTTTCAAATTCAAATAATACTTGATTGGAAAGGGTTTTAGCTTGGCTTAGACTAAAATATCTCTTAGAAACAGGCTTTTCCATATCCTTTTCCTTAGAAGTAAATACATCCTTGAAAAGACTATTATTATCATCAATTATCATAACCCTATTTTCTCTTTCGTTTAGCTTAGAATAATAAGGCAAGGACATTTCTCTCATAGCATTAGAAAAAGAGTTTAAATCTAATTGATTATCTGGTATAATTATCATATCTCCATTATTTTGCCTGAAATTCTTTAGCTCTGAAACCAAACCAGAAGGAAGAGTTCTTAGGGAATTAAGGATAATAAGAGAGTATTTATTAAACTCAGAGAAATCAATACTCTTATCATTTATATTTACAAGATTAAGCTCTGGAGTATTGGAAAATAGCTTTTGGATAAATGGATTAGGTGATTGAGAATTTATTGATAGTATATTAATACTTTCTTTTGTATGTATGGTAAAGAAGAAATCATCATCGAAACTAATTGGATTATCTAAAATGCTAATCCTTCCATGAATAATTCCCCTACTCTCTAAAGGAAAGCTCATCTCAATGACCTCGCTTTGGTTTGAAGGAATATCCACACTTGCAATAGAGATTTGTTTATCGTTAAGATATAGCTTTAAACCTACTTTTTCTGCATCATTCTCCGAGGAGTTCTTTACTTTTATATTAATGGTTACATTATTGGATAAAGAAAATATAGGAGAAGCAAAAGATATTGAATCTATATATAGATTATCTAAATTATTTACCTCTATTGGGACAAAATTAGTTAGAACAGTAGTATCCATTGGGAAATTCTCCACATCAAATCCAGGAGATTGGAAATCGGAGATAAAATATAGTAAACGATTTGTTTGCTTAGTGTTTAAAAGAGAGAAAGCCTTTTGAAGAGAAGAAGAGTTTAAAGAAGAAACAGAAGATATTTCAACCTCATTTACTAATTCTACAAAGCGTTTCTTATCTACAAATGATTGATGTTTACCAAGAAGCTCTGTTGTTAATAACATAAAAGAATCCTCATTCCCATAAGCATCAATTATCTCTTTAGCCCTTTGTTTTGCTTGGTCAAGAGCAGAACCCTGGGAAGAATTATTTTGCATAGAAAAACTATTATCAATAAAAACAACAACTGAATTCTTTGCTTTAGATAATAGATTTGAATCTTGTTTTTGAATATATGGGTAAGAGAATAATAATACTAAAAACAGAATGCTGAGTATACGAGATAATAATAGAAGTAAATTCCTTACCTTCTTCTGCTTTTTAGTTTCTAATAATACTTGTTTTAAGTATTTTATACTCGAAAACTCAAGTTTCTTATACCTTCTAAAATTAAAGAGATGAATAATAATAGGTATGGATATAGCCAATAGACCAAAGAGGAAAAGAGGATTTAAAAACTGCATTATCTTATTATCAATTTTGTTATTAGAGTTGCGAAGTTACGAATTTTTGATATAAGAATATCCAAAAAAAATAATTATCTTTGCCCTTTGAAACCTTAGAAATAGATTTCAATAATTATAAACATAAAAAAACAACTATCATGAAGAGAAACCTTTTGTTAATTAGTAATTCCACAAACCCAGGTGAGGAGTATTTAGGATGGCCAAAAGATATTATTAAAACTTTTTGCGAAAGACAGGGAGTTAAGGAAGTTTTGTTTATCCCTTACGCTGGAGTATCGATGGGTTATGATAAATATGAGGAAAGAGTTAAAGGAGTTTTTGCAACCCTTGGATTAGAACTTAAGAGTATTCATAGATTTGATAATGCAGAAAAGGCAGTTAGCGAAGCAAAATGTATTGCAGTTGGAGGAGGAAACACCTTCCATTTAGTAGCTGAGCTTTATAATAATAATATTATGGACAAGATTGCTCAAAGAGCAATGCAAGGAATGCCATATATGGGATGGAGTGCTGGAAGCAATATTGCAGGACCAACTCTTAAGACTACTAACGATATGCCAATAATCGAGCCTAAGAGTTTCGATTGTATGAATATTGTTCCCTTCCAAATCAATCCACACTATACTGATTATTTCGACCCAAAACATGGTGGAGAAACAAGAGATGACCGTTTAAGTGAGTTTCAAGTTCTAAATCCTAATATGTATATTGCAGGTATTCGTGAAGCTACTGCTCTTTTATTAGAAAATAATAATCTAAGCCTTATAGGTAGAGATAATAAGATGAAGGTATTTAAAGGGAATCAAACACCTATTGAATATTCATTGAATGACGATATTAATTTCTTGATGAAATAAAAGAATAAATTAGGTGAAGGAAGTAGAAATATTAGAAAAAGGAGGAATTATCCTCTATCCTACCGACACTATTTGGGGTTTGGGTTGCGAGGCTACCCAGCCCCTTGCTATTAAAAGAATAATTGAATTAAAAGGTAGAGATGAGACCAAGAATCTACTACTACTTGTAAAGGATATAGAAATGCTTAGCCAATATGTAGAGTATATTCCTGACCCAGCATTAGAATTAATCCAAACAACAGAAAATCCACTTACTATTATTTACCCTAAGGCAAAAAATCTTCCAATAGAATTTCTTTCAAATAATAAATCTATAGGTATTCGTATAGCAAACCATCCATATTGTCAAGAATTAATCTCAAAACTAAATAAACCCCTTGTATCTACTTCTGCAAATATTTCGGGAGAGCCAAGTCCAAAAGACTTCGATTCAATAGATATTAGAATTAAAGAAGGAGTAGATCATATTGCAGATAGGATATACGATACAAGCAATAAAAACACATCTTCAAGAATTGTTTTAATAAAAGAAGATGGAAGTATTGTAAATATTAGATAGTCTAAAACAAGACTATAAATAATTCTTTAAAGAAATAATATGCAAGAATTAGGGCTATAATAAACTTTAATAGAGTTCCTACGAAAAACCCAACAAAGCTTCCAAAGGCAGATTTCAATGCCGAAGAGAAATCCTTTCTCATAATTAACTCTCCTATTAATGCACCAATAAAAGGCATAATTATC
>Ga0265293_10006349_pt1 | contig 19014 bp, 16 predicted proteins | sample Munlanlewell138R_FD_192505 | JGI IMG/M metagenome (GOLD analysis project Ga0265293, IMG submission 192505) | Leachate microbial communities from a municipal landfill in Southern Ontario, Canada - Leachate well 138R | ecosystem: Engineered > Solid waste > Landfill > Unclassified | place: Canada... | reverse complement strand
AGTTCTGGGGATTGACCCAGGAACAGCTATTGTCGGATTTTCATTACTGGAAAAAAGTGGCAGCAATATTAATCCTGTTTCTTTTGGTCATATAACTACATTGAAAACAGAATCAAAAGAAAACAGGCTTCTTGAAATTTATAATAATATTTGTGAAATAATAAAAAAATACAGTCCTCAGGAACTGGCGATTGAAAAACTTTTTTTTCAGCGAAATATTACAACTGCCATGTCTGTATCAGAGGCACGTGGTGTAATTATTCTTGCTGCCGTGCAGAGTAATCTGAAAATTTTTGAATATACTCCTTTACAGATTAAACATGCTTTAACTGGCTATGGCAAGGCTGATAAAAAAGATGTTCAGCAAATGGTTAAAGCTGTATTGAATCTTGAAAATACGCCAAAACCAGATGATGTTGCTGATGCTATTGCAGTTGCTCTGTGCCATATTAACTTTTTAAAAATTTAAAAGAGGGTTTATGTATAAATATTTCAAAGGGAAAATTGTTGAAAAAAGCATAAATAATGTTGTGTGTGAAACTGGTGGTATTGGTTATATTATAAATATGCCTGTAAGCTGTGTTCAAAATATGCTTGTTGAAAAAGATTATAAAATTTTAGTTCATCAGGCAATAAGAGAGACAGAAATAGAGCTGTTCGGATTTTTAAAGGAAGAAGAGCTGTTTCTTTTTAAAAAATTAATTTCTATTTCAAAAATAGGACCTAAAACTGCATTAAATATTATGTCATTATATGTTCCTCAGGAATTTTCTAAAATTGTTGAACAGGGCGACTTAGATGCTCTTTCTAAAGTTCCTGGTATTGGTAAAAAAGGAGCTGGCAGAATTATTCTTGAAATTAAAGGAAAAATCAATTTCAGTGAGCTTGATGACGATAAAGTTATAGAGCAGGGTGCAGAATTTTTATCAAATACAGCAGAAGCTTTACGTTCATTTGGATATAAAGATGACTCGATAAGAAAGGTTTTGAAAAAAGTTGAAAAAGAGTTTGATGAAAATTCAGAGCTTGAAGAAATCATAAAATTTGCGCTTAAAAATATTGAAGGGAATTAAAAATAAATAGTCATGATTAATGAGGTAAAAGATAGACTTGTAAGTCCAAAAACTATACAAGAAACTCAGGACGATGGTAATTTACGTCCAAAAAGTCTTGATGATTTTATAGGTCAGAAAAAAACTAAAACCAAAATTTCAATGATTCTTAATGCTGCAAAAGGAAGAGATGAAGCCTGTGATCACATTCTTCTTTCAGGTCCCCCAGGACTTGGTAAAACCACTCTTGCAAATATTGTTGCTGGTGAACTTGGTTCAAATATAAGAATAACTTCAGGTCCAACGCTTACAAAAACTGGTGATGTTGCAAAACTTTTAACAGAGCTTGAAGAAAAAGATGTTATTTTCATTGATGAAATTCACAGACTGTCAAGAAGTGTGGAAGAAGTATTATATTCTGCCATGGAAGATTACAAGCTTGATATAATTATTGGAAAAGCTGCTACCTCAAAAACTCTGAGACTGCCTTTAAAAAGATTTACTCTTATCGGGGCAACTACAATGTCTGGACTTTTAAGTTCACCTTTGAGGGATAGATTTGGAATACATATAAGACTTGATTATTATGAAGAAAAAGAATTAACTTCAATTATAGACAGATACTCAAAACTGCTTAATATAAATATGCTTCCTGAAGCTTCAAAAAAACTTGCCTGCTGTTCAAGAGGAACACCGAGAATTGCTTTGAGAATTTTAAAAAGGGTAAGAGATTATTCACAAACTGAAAATATTTCTCCCGTTACCTCAGATATTGTTCAAAAAACACTTAAAATTCTTGATATTGATATGAATGGTCTGGATTTCATGGATAAAAAAATAATGCAGACTATAATGGAAAAATTCAGTGGTGGTCCTGTAAGTCTTGATACAATTGCAATGAGTATAGGCGAAGAAGCAAGAAGTATATATGAGGTTTATGAGCCTTATCTTCTACAGATAGGGTTTTTAAGCAGAACACCAAGAGGGAGAATAGCAACCGATGTCGCTTATCAATACTTCGGAATATCGAGGTGAAATTTTTGAAATAAAAGAAAAAATACTTATACATGCCTGTTGTGCTGTATGTTTTGAAAATTTTTATGATTTTTTTGAAAAATCTATTGATAATACAGTATTCTGGTTTAATCCTAACGTTCAGGGTGTCAAGGAATACAGGAAAAGAAAAGAAGCTTTAAAAAGGCTGGTTAATAAGAAAAAAATCAAATATATAGAAAATAACAATTATGATTTAAAAAAATTTATGTCAAAAATAGAGTGTTCTGACAATGGCAGATGTTTTGAATGTTATAAATGGCGACTTGAAGAAACTGCTAAAGTGGCAAAAGAAAATGGATTCACAAGTTTTACCACAACGCTATTATGTTCTCCAATGCAGAAACATGAAATAATTCTTAAACTTGGTGAAAAAATTGCAGCAGATTACGGGTTAAAATTTTTTTATTTTGACCTCAGAGACTGTTATGATTCAAAAATTTTGAGAAAAACAGGATTATACACTCAAAATTACTGTGGATGTATATTTTCAGAAGAGGAAAGATATCTTGGATAATAAAACTTTTTCGGGTTCAAAACTCTTTTTTTTATTTTTTTTACTGATTTCTGTGCTGTGTTTCGCTCAGGGACCTGAACTGAAAATTGGTCTTGCAACTTCTCAGCGTGTTGCAACTTTTAAAGCTGAAAAAGGGTTTAATGTTTTTGATGGAAGAAACAGAACTTATATTGCGGATAAAACTTTAAATGTCAGAAAAACAGGAAGAACATATCAGATTAATTCCCGTTCTTTTGGAGGAAATGATGGCATTATTATTGAACCAGCAGGTGATGAATTTCTTATAGAATTTAAAGATTTCAGATATAGAGGGAAATTTTTACTTAGTAATACTTCAAATGTTTTTCATGTTATAAATCTTGTTTCAACTGAGCATTATTTATATGGGGTAATAGCAAATGAAATGCTTAGAACTGCCCCTCTTGAAGCGCTTAAAACTCTATCTATTGTTGCAAGAACCTATGCTTTAAAAAATATAGGAAGACATTCTGCTGACGGATTTGATTTATGTAATACAACTCATTGTCAGGTTTACAGAGGATACAATACTGAATGTGATGAAATTAGAAATGCAGTTGATTTGACAAGGGGAATTGCAATTTATTATGAAGAACAGCTTATTTCGGCCTACCATCATTCAGCCTGTGGTGGTGGAACAGCTAACAATGAAAATGTCTGGTCTGGAAGCCCTATTCCATATCTTCGTGGAAGATGGTGTAATTTCTGTGAAGAATCGCCACGAGCAAGCTGGGAACTTGATTTAAAAATGAATGAATTGACTCAAAAATTGAAAGGGCTTGATGTAGGAAAAATTAAAAGAATTTCTACTCATAAACAGGATGAGTTTGGAAGAGTGTCAGAAGTAAGGGTTACTGGTGAAAAAACTGAAAAAATTATGGGTGCAAATCAGTTCAGATTGCTTATCGGTGCTATGAAAATGTGGAATACAATGTTTGAACTTCGTGGTTATGGTGGGAATTCTTCAAAAATAAATGATAAAGTTGAAACTATCGGTGGGTTATTAAAAACTGATAGAAAAGATTTTATAAAAAATATTATTTTAGAAACAGAAGAGAAAAGAAATGAAATATTTTACGAAGGATACAAAATACAGGGAAGTGGTTCTGGTCATGGAGTAGGATTATGTCAATGGGGCTCTATTGGACTTGCCAGAAAAGGGCTTACTTTCAGAGAAATAATACCTTTTTATTATGCCGGTGTAGAATTAAAGAAAAAATATTAGTTATTAAATAATTGGAGTATATTAATTATGATAGAATATCGGGGACTCGTCTTAGATGATTTTCAGGAAAAAGCAGTAAATGAACTTGAAAATGATAACAGTGTTGTTGTGGCAGCACCAACTGGATGCGGAAAAACTCTTATTGCTGAATATTTGATAGATCATTTTCTTCAGCTTAATCAGCGTGCAGTTTATACTGCTCCAATAAAGGCGTTAAGTAATCAGAAATACAGGGATTTTTCAAGACTTTACGGGGATAGAGTCGGTATTTTAACAGGTGATGTCAGTATTAACAGTAATGCCCAGATTTTAATCATGACTACTGAAATTTTCCGAAATATGCTTTTTGCTGAAAAAGAAGCACTTGAAGATGTTAAATATGTAATTTTTGATGAAATTCATTATATAAATGATATTCAGCGTGGTGTAATATGGGAGGAAAGTGTTATATTTGCACTTCCGAAGATGAGATTTTTATGTCTTTCTGCAACAATACCAAACGCTCATGACCTTACTGATTGGATAAAAGATATAAAAAAACATGAAGTTGTATTGATTGAAAAAAAAGAAAGACCTGTTCCTCTGTATCAGAATGTTTATTCTAAAAATGCTGGTCTGGTGCCTGTAGGAAAATTCATGAAATCATTTAATAAAAATCCTAACAAATATAGAAAGAATTTTGGTGCAAAAGAAATTGTCGATTTAGTTAGAAAACTTGAAAAAAATCAGATGTTTCCTTCTATATGTTTTGTTTTTTCGAGAGAAGGATGTTATAAATTTGCAAAAGAAGTGGCAAAGAATTTTGATCTTATAACTGATGTTGAAAGAAAAGAAATAGAGAAGAATTTTGATGAAGTTATTAATAAATATTCATTAAGTGACATTCGTTCAGTTCAGGTGCTTAAAAAACTTGCATTGAGCGGAGTAGGGGTTCATAATGCAGGAATACTACCTGTTTTAAAAGAAGTTGTTGAAATACTTTTTGGCAAAGGAATTTTAAAAATTCTTTTTGTTACTGAAACTTTTGCTGTTGGAGTTAATATGCCGGCAAAAGCTGCGATTTTTGCCTCACTTGAAAAATATGATGGTGTTGAATTCAGATATTTGAAAAACAATGAATTTTATCAGATGGCTGGAAGAGCAGGAAGACGTGGAATTGATCCTAAGGGTAATGTTATCTCAGTTGTTGAAAGTCCATTTCTGAAATTTGAAGAAATTGAAAGAATATTTAATGAATCTCTTCTTGAACCTCTTGAAAGTCAGTTTAAATTATCTTATAACCCGGTTTTAAATCTTATAGATCAGTATGAAATCCCTAAAATCAGAGAAATACTTGAGATGAGTTTTGCTCAATTTCTTTCTTCAAACAAAGACAGGGAATTAAAGGAAAAAATTGAAGAAAAGAAAAATGTTGTTGAAAATACTCAGGAAAAAATATTCTGTGGTGATTTTGATGAATTTCAGAGCTATGCTTCTTATTTAAGAAGAAAATACAGTTATACAAGTAAAATTAATTCAATTAAACAGAGAATTCAATCTGGAAAAACTGGTCATGGCGCAATAAAAAAACTCAAAGGAGAACTTGCAGGGTTAAAACAGAAATTAAATAAACTTGATAAAAAAGTTTCAAATATAAAATGCTTTTCCTGTAAAGAAAGAAATTCCTGTAAAGTTGCAGGAAGTAAAATTAAAAATTATGCAAAAAAAATTGAAGAACTTGAAGGTGCAGTTGTTTCAAACACACCAGGTCATTATGACATGTTTGTTAAAAAATACGAATTTCTTCAGAAAACAGGTTATATAACAGACGGTAAATTAACATACAGAGGAAAAGTAGCTTCAAGAATTTATGGATATGAATTGATGGTAGCCGAACTGGCAGTTGAGGGTGTTTTTGAAGAACTTACTGCTGATGAGATTAATACATTATGTGCATGTATGGTTTATGAAATTAATCCAAAAAAAGATTTTGAAGGAAATATTGAAAGAAATGATATTTACTATAAAATGAAAAAAGCCAAAAAAATTGTTGACAGTATAAAAAGATTTGAGATAAAAAACGGAATAGAACCATCAAAATCGATATTTCTTGATATAATCCCTGCAGCATGGCATTGGACAAATGGTGGGGATTTTAAAGAAATCCTTATTTTGACTCATTTATCAGAAGGTGATATTATCCGTCTTTTCAGACAAGTTATTGATTTACTTCAGCAGATAAAAAGAGTGCTTGGCGAAGAACAGCCTGCTTTAAAGGAAAAACTAATTACCGCACTTGATAAAGTAAACAGAGATATTGTAAATGTATCAGAATATATTTCCTGATAAAGGGAGACAAAATGAATAGGGTTGTAATTATTGGTTCTGGTCTTACAGGATTAACAGCCGCAATAGAACTTGCTGAAAAAAAATACGATGTTTATGTTCTTTATAAAACAAATATATCTGAAAATAATTCCTATAAGGCTCAGGGTGGAGTTTCTATTCCTGTTTTACCTCAGGATTCATCTGAAAAACATTTTCAGGATACGGTAAAAGCTGGTAAATATCTTAATGATAAAGATATGACAGAAATTTTAGTTAATTCAACAGAAGATGTTAAATACTGGCTTGAAGAAAAAGGGGTGAGATTCGATACTACACCTACAAAGGAAGCTGCTCACAGTGAAAACAGAATACTTCATATTGGTGATATTACAGGTATGGAAATTCATCAGTATTTAATAAAATATATAAAATTTTCAGAAAATGATATTAAATTTCTTGAAGTAAGTGCTTATGATTTTGTGACTGACGAAAAAGGATATATAACTAAAGTCAGATTTTTTGACAAAAATTCCAGAAAAAAAGAGCTGGAAGCTGATGTGTTTTTACTTGCAACTGGTGGCGTGGGTGGGGTTTTTGAAAATACTTCTAATTCATCAAGTGCCACTGGTGATGGAATAGCAATGGCATGGCTTGCAGGAGCAGAAGTATCTGATATGGAATTTATTCAGTTTCATCCAACAGTTTTTTATGGAGCAGGAAAAAGATTTCTGCTTTCAGAATCGCTCAGAGGTGAGGGTGGAAAAATAGTCGATGAAAAAAACAATCAATTTCTCAAAAATTATCACGAGGATGCAGAACTTGCCCCAAGAGATATTGTATCATTATCCATAATTGATTATATGAAAAAAAATAATCTAAATAATGTTTATCTTGATATGACACATCTGGATAAAAATTATGTTTTAAAAAGATTTCCAAATATTTCAAGATACTGTAAAGAAGCAGGATTAGACATTTCAACTCAGAAAATACCGGTAAGACCGGCAGCTCATTATTTTATCGGGGGAATAAAAATTGACAATTCCTGTCATACTTCTATTTCAAATCTTTTTGCTGCTGGCGAATGTGCTGCTTCATACGTTCATGGCGCTAACAGACTGGCGAGTAATTCACTTCTGGAATGTGTAGTTTTTGGATTAATCGCTGCTGAGAGAATAGCAAAGAAAAAATATGGAATGAAAAATTATAATTCAGAAACACTTTCAAAAAAACTTTTTAAAAAAACAGAAATTAACAATGTTACAAATGAAGAAATAAAAAAAGATTTTAAAGAAATGAAAATTAGAAATGATGAGTACATTGGTATTGTTCGCGAAAAAGAAAGATTAAAAAAACATTATGATTATTTAATGGATTTATTAAAAAAATATGGTGGAGAACCAGCTTCTGTTGAAGAAGCAATACTCAAAAATGCGGCAGTAGTATCAATGCTTATCACTAAAAGTGCTCTTATAAGAGAAGAAAGTCGTGGTGTTCATCAGAGAATGGATTATCCTCTCGAAAATCCAGATTTCAGGGGACATATAATACTAACTGACATTGACAAGCATGAGATAATTAGTGTAAAATAAAAAGAGTAGAGATAGTTTTAACAATTTTGAGGGGGTGAAAATGAAAACTATGACAAAAAAAAAATCAGACCTTCATAAAAAATCTGAGCATTCTAAAAAAAATCCTGGAAGAAGAAAAATTCTTTTATCAGTAAATTATAATGATAGAAATTCCGAAAATATAAAAGAGGTATTGAGAGAAATATATTTCGGAGCTTAATTTAATGTCATTAAAATCAAATAAAGTTTTTATTCGCAAAATTTTAGAAATTTCTTTATTTCTATTTATATTTCTATTTATTTCAGGTTGTGCTGAAAGTGGGGGAATTTCCAATAGAACAGGTGTAACTGATTTTACTGGGGATAGAAGTTCTGAGTTTGAAGATTCAAACGGAAGAATGGCTTTAAATGAAATATTGCTCAGCATTCCTGATGGAAACTGGGATGAAAAAAAGAGCGCTCCTGAAATTCAACTTATTTTCTCATATCCTTCTTCATGGTCTGTAAATCTTGATTTAATGGAAAAAGCACCTAATAAAAGAGAAGTGTGGTATAAAACTGCTCCTACAAGTTCGCCGATTGCAATGGCAAAACCCGGTGATAAAGTTAAAGTTTTACTTGTTCAGGATTATGAAACAATTGAAGAAACAGAAATCGTTTTAACTGAAACAGATTTTGACAACAATAAAATATATCTCAGTATATATTATTTCTAAAAATATGATTAATTTTTTAAATAAAAAAATATTATTTTTAATATTTTCAGTGATATTTTCAAACATAATTTACAGTGCCGACTTTGAAACTCTTTATTTTACAAGACTTGTTTTCCTGGAATGGAGGGTTTTTGGTGAAATAAAAACACAGGATTATGGTGAAAAAATAAAAAATCTTGAAATAGCTACATGGAATAAAGAGTTTCCATATCTTTCAAGATTTACCAGAATTAAAAAACTTCTGGAATTTTATTTTACTGATTATGGACATATAAAACCTGTAAACTGTTATCTCAAAGATGGCAGAAGAATAAGATTCAGAATTAAAGAAGGAATACATTCAGGGCTTGATAATGAAAAAATTGTAAAGGTTGTGCTTGATGAAGATGTTTATGATGACAGATTTCTTGTTCTTCCAAAAGGACTTGAAGGAGAGATGGAAATTACAAAAATAACTTCTAAAAGACCGCTTATGAAAAATGGAAAAATTGAAGCGAAAATTACATTTTTGAACGGCTGGGATGGAACCAGAATAATATTTGATAATGAATTTGAATTGGCAAATAAACCAACTCTTAACCCTCTTTTTGGCGGAATAGGTTATCTGGTTGCTGGAATAAGAGGTGGATTAATTCTTTTTGCTGGAACATATCCGGAAGATATTTATATTAAAAATAACAAGACTTTTTATATAAGAACTGATAAAAACATAAGATTGTGGGGAATTGGCTGGAAATAAAAAAAGCCAGCAAATCCAGAGGATCTGCTGGCTTTAATGTATAAAAACTACATAGTTGGAGGGGTCGCAACTAATACTATTTCAAGATCTTCTTTACCAATGTTTTCAATTTTATCGAAAAGATGTGATGGAATGTAGAATGTATCATCTTTTCTAATATGATAATCGTTAATTTTGTTTTTAAGTTTGATAATACCCATGCCTCTTAATACATAACCAAATTCTTCGCCAGTGTGTTTGTAATCTTCTTTTGTAAAAGACTGACTGTTAGGGATTCTTAAATGCAGAGGCTGCATTTTTTTTGTCATTGTTGCATCAACAAGGTTTTCAGCAATAAGTTTGTGGTTTTTTAAACCAATTCTTGTTCTCTGAGCCATTGTAAAAACAACTTCAGGTGTTGATGTGTCATAAAGGAAAAAGCTTGCAAGTTCTGTGTCTAAAACTCTTAAAATAGCTTTAAGTGTTTTTAAAGATGGGTCAACAACGTTTCTTTCGATCTGTGAAACAAGGGCCTGAGAAATTCCAGCATTGTCAGCTAAATATTTCATTGTGTACCCTTTATCATTTCTGATTTTTCTTAATTCTTCACCAATATTCATTATAGCCTCCGTTCAAAATGGATAGTTTAATTCTTCAATATTGATTATATAGGTAAAAAAAATAAATGTCAAGCGCTTTATTTCTTATTAATTAAAAAGCCAAAAAAGACAAATAGGTAATTAAAAACCGCTTATTTTAAATACTTTTATTTTTAAGGTCACAGGTATTTCAAAAAATAAAGAAAAGTTATACAATTAGAAGCGCGAGATAAACGCGAAAGAAACGCGGATAGAACGTGAATGAAACAGTGAGTAAGATTGGAGTGTAAATGAATAAAATTCAGGTTTCTGTTATAGGTGGTGCAAGTTTTGACAAAAAAAATGAAATAATTGCCTATCAGCTTGGGCAGTTGATTGCTCAGAAAGGTTATGTTCTTGTATGTGGCGGTTTATGTGGGGTTATGGAAGCAGCTGCCAAAGGCGCGAAAAGTGAAAATGGTATTACAGTCGGGATTTTACCTGATTATGATAAAAAGTCTGCAAATCCTTATATTGATATTGTTATTCCAACTGGTTTGAATCACAGTCGCAATATAGCAGTAGCCTCTTCCGGTGATGTTGTTATTGCGGTTGGTGGAGAATATGGAACTTTATCTGAGATATGTTTTGCTTTGAAATTAGATATTCCTGTTATAACAATCAATTCGTGGGATATACCGAAATTAAGAACAATTAAGGCTGAAACGCCGGTTGAAGCGTTGTCGTTAGCAGAATCGTTTATTTTGAAAGAAAGTTAGTTGCATCCCATTCTGATGGAAAAATCGGAACCAGCAGCTGTAGAGAGGTAATATTAAATAAAGTTTCGACAGGTTTTGTAAGTGAGCAGAATGCGATTTTATGACCAGATTTAAGGAGTTTATTATATAAGCCAACAAATTGATTTAGAGCAGTTGAGTTAAGATATATTAGTTGATTCATGTTAAAAATAATTTTTTTCTTTCCACTGGATTCTAAAAGAGTTTTAATTTCATTTTCAAAAAAACCTGTATCTTCGACATCGTATGAGCCGATAGGGAAAACAATAATTAAATCGTTGTTTTCGTCGATTTTGTGGTCAATATTCATAAAAGTAACCCCAGTTTAATTATTTTTTTATTATTACCCACTATTAATATTATATTCAATTAAAATAGCTCTTGTCAAATTTATTTTTAATTACTAAAAACGACAAAAAAGACACCGTGACCATAATTTGTTTTAGAATTGCTGTAAATAAGTATTTTAAATTGTATAAAAAAAAATTTTTTGGTAAAATTAATCAAATTAACTGACATAATAATTTTTAAACTTTTAATACGGAGGGGTATATGTTTACTGTGAGATTATGGAAAAAATTTGATAAAACAGTTAAATTCAAATTTACAATCAATAACGAATCGGGGATATACGAGGTGATTGGTAGTAATTTGAAATCAGTAAATTATTTTCCGTTGAATTTTCCTGTAAATAAATATTTTTTTGAGCTATGTGTTGATGAAAGTAATCAGATGAATTTTTCTGTTGAAATCAAACTCAGTTCAGGACATAATGCAGCTCTTGAATTTATAATTGAAGACGGGAAAGTTTATCTTCCAAACTCAATTCCGCTTGAAAAACTTCCTGAAAAACTTGAAAATTCTCTTATGGAAGAAAGAAAACAGATAGCCTGTGAACTTTTTATGTCAGATGAGGATTTTGCAGCGACACTGTCTGAAAAAGATAATTTTGAAGAATTGATTGAAAAAGGCGAAGAAATGGCAAAAGAAGTTGCACTTAAAACAATATATATTGATGATGAAGACATTGCTTTGCAGTTAATAAATTACTTTGTTACAGCTGCACCGGATTCTGTGCAGAATCAGATATTGAATAGATAAAAAAATGGAGAGTGTTTTAATGATGAATAATGAATATAATTTTTCAGAAATTGAAAAAAAATGGCAGAAATACTGGAAAGATAATAAGTTTTTATACACAGAAGAAAATAACTCAAAAGAAAAAATGTATGTGTTAACACAGTTTCCTTACCCTTCAGGTGACGGGCTTCATATGGGACATACAAGGGTTTATACAATAGGTGATTTGCTTGCAAGATATTATTATATGAATGGTAAAAATGTTTTGTCGCCTATGGGTTGGGATTCTTTCGGACTTCCGGCTGAAAATGCTGCAAAAAAGCGTGCAGTTGCACCAGATAAATGGACTTTAGCAAATATTGATAAAATGAAAGATCAAATGGCAAAACTTGGTTTATGTTATGACTGGTCAAGAGAGGTTACAACCTGTCTTCCTGATTATTATAAATGGACTCAGTGGTTATTTATTCAGTTTTTAAAAAATGGACTTGCATATAAAAAAGCATCAAAAGTAAACTGGTGTTCAACATGTGAAACCGTGCTTGCCAACGAACAGGTTAAAAATGGTCAATGTGAATACTGTGACAGAGAAGTTGAAAAAAAAGACCTTGAACAGTGGTTTTTTAAAATAACAAATTATTCTCAAAGTCTTTTAGAAGACCTTGAAAAACTTCCGTTATGGCCTGACCGTGTAAAAACAATGCAGGCAAACTGGATAGGTAAATCCACCGGAGTTGAGATAGATTTTTCTGTTGAAAATTCAGATGAAAAAATAAGAGTTTTTACAACAAGGGCAGATACTGTTTTTGGGGTAACTTACGTTGTGCTTGCTCCAGAACATCCACTTGTTGAGAAGCTTTCTAAAAATTCTCCAAATAAAGATAAAATTAAAGCATTTGTTAATGAAACGCTTAAAACATCAGAATATTTAAGAATGGCTGATGATTTTGAAAAAAAAGGAATAAATCTTGATGCTTACTGTATTAATCCGCTGAATGGGGAAAAAGTTCCTCTTCTTGTTGGAAACTATGTAATATATGATTATGGAACAGGAGCTGTAATGGCTGTTCCGGCACATGATCAGAGAGATTTTGAGTTTGCAAATAAATATAATCTTCCTGTCAAAATTGTTATACAGAATAAAGATAAATCGCTTGAACTTTCTTCAATGAAAGAAGCATTTACAGAAAAAGGAATAATGGTTGATTCCGGCGAATTTGATGGACTGTCTTCTGATGAGGGAATAGAAAAAATTGCTTTAAAGGCAGAAAAAAATAATTATGGTGGTCAGACAATTAATTTCAGACTCCGTGACTGGCTTATATCCCGTCAGAGATACTGGGGAGCACCAATTCCTGTAATATACTGTGATAAATGCGGAGCTGTTCCTGAACAAGATGAAAATCTGCCAGTACTGCTTCCTGATGTAACAAAAGTTGATCTTCAGGCTAAAGGTAAATCACCACTTGCTTCCTGCGAAGAATTTGTTAACACAGAATGCCCTCAGTGTGGTGGCAAAGCAAGAAGAGAAACTGACACAATGGATACATTCATCTGTTCATCCTGGTATTATTACAGATATCCAACAGGACAGAGCGACAAAATTGCAATAGATAAAGAAAAGGTAGATTACTGGTGTCCAGTAGATAAATATATAGGTGGTATAGAACATGCTATTTTACATCTTCTTTATTCAAGATTTTTTGCAAAAGCGTTGAAAGATTTTGGAATAATAAAAGAAGATGAACCATTTAAACAGCTTATAGCCCAGGGAATGGTTAATCTTGACGGTTTTAAAATGAGTAAATCAAAAGGGAATGTTGTAAATCCTCTTGATATGATTGACAAATATGGTGCTGATACAACAAGATTATTCATTCTTTTTGCAGCACCACCTGAAAAAGATATTGAATGGTCTGATGATGGAATTCAGGGCTGTTTCAGATTTTTAAGAAAAGTTTATAATATTTTTAATCAGGCATTACCATATTATGATAAAAATAGTGTAAAAACTGATTTTGAAAATATGTCAGATGACCTTAGAACGGTTTATAGAAAACTTCATCAGACAATAAAAAAAGCAACTTATGATATTGGTGACAGACATCAGTTTAATACAGCAGTAAGTGCTTTTATGGAATTTTTTAATGTTTTTTCACCATTTATAAGTAAACTTGAAGATAATGTTGATGATATGACCAAAGCAGTAATTTCTGAAAGTGTTGTTGTAATGGCAAAAATGCTTTCACCATTTACACCTCATTTAAGTGAAGAACTTTATCAGGTTCTGGGATTTGAAACTTCTGTTTTTGAAACAAGCTGGCCTGAATATGAGGAAAAATACTGTATTGAAGATCAACTTGAAATTCCTGTTATGATTAACGGAAAACTGAGAGATAAACTTTTTACATCTCACAGTTCCACAGCTGAGGAAATAAAAAAAGCTGCAACCGAGCTTTCAAATGTGAGTAAGCATATTGAAGGTAAAAACGTTGTAAAAACCATTTATGTTCCAGGAAAACTTGTAAACTTTGTAATTAAATAAAAAAAGAAAGTAATAAAGTAATAATGAGAGAGCAGCAATTCTCAGTTAAATTGAGAATTGCTGATGAGAGAGATGATAATATTAGTCATCTCTCTTTGTTTTTATTGAAACAATATATGTTTAATCAGGTATTATTATAGAGGATAATATGGATAAAATAACCCGAGACCTTATAAAAAATATACCTGACAAAAAAGTTAAATTAAAATATCTTGCAATGTATCTTAATAATATTGTGGCTGTATCATACAGAACAGCAACAGCAGGAATATGTCACAATATGCCTGAAAATCGCATGCAGACAAAAAAATACATTGATTTTTCATCCTATATTGGAAAACCTTGTGATTTGTTAATAAATGAACTTTCTGATTCTGATAATATGCTTCACAGAGCAGTTTTATATGCTGTAATTAACAGTCTGACTCCGCTTCCTGAAAAAGCAGAAGAAAAAAATGCTTTTGATTTTCTTTCAGAAGAATATCTTGAATCAAGAAAAAGTGTTTTTATTGGTCATTTCCCGCGTGGTGAAAAATACAGAGAAAAAGGATTTAAAGCTGATATAATTGAGATGAATCCTTCAGAAGGCGATTTTAAATGGGGAGAAGCAGACCATATTCTTGCTGAGGCAAATGTTGTTTTTATCACAGGGATTACTCTATTGAATCAGACTTTTTCTGAAATAATTAATAAAACCATTAAAGCTGAAAAAAGGATATTAACAGGACCTACAGCACCACTATCTGAAAAAATGTTTGATTATGGAATAGATATAATCGGAAGTATAGAAATTCTTAATTTTGATAAAATGGAAACTTACTGGCGAATGGGTGGTTCTGGGATGAAACATGCTCCTGAAAACTCAATAAGAATATTAAGCCTTGCAAAATAATCAGAAAAAATTAGTAAACCCTAAAAAAATATTCCGCAGTTAAAGATTTTTCGGATTACTGATTACTGTTTTTAAGATTCACCCGTGTTTTAAAAAACGTTGACTTTCTAATTTCAAAGGTTTAAAATAAAATCAATTATTATATTTTTCTCGTATGTATATATTCTAATTTAACACTCATAAATAATAACCAGCGAGGGTTTTTATATGAAAAAATTTATTTCTCTATTTATTTTTCTGATTATCTTTATTTATGCTGAAAGCAGTGTTCAAATTCAAAATATGCTTGAAATACATAATCAAATTCAAAATCAGTTAAATACATATAATCAGAATTTAATTATTGAACAAGAAATTAATAAAAAAATCACTCGTAATTTTGAACAGAATTTTAATACTTTAGATTCATTAATTGAAATAACAAATAACACACTTTTATTTCTTGACTATGCTGAAGATGAACAGACATATCAAAGTGTGGAAGGTTTATATAATTATCTTTTAAATTCACTTTCAGAATATTCAGAAAATTTAGCAGAAAGAATTGTTGATGAAATAAAAAACAGAAATTATATACCCATAAATATATATTATGAAAAAATTAAAGAAAGAAAACAAGTTATTTCAGGGTATTATTTTCTAAATCAGGCAATTTATGAAAAACTTGAAAGAAACGCTTTAAATAGACAGATAATAGCACACCTTGAATATTTTAATAAAATAATAAATTCAACAAGCTGGATATCAAACATTGGCAATAAACTTAAAGAAAGTATTCAGAATTATGGTAATAAAACAGCATTATGGCAGGCAACACTACTTTGGGAATACACTGAACATAATGACAGTAAAAAATATAAAAAATGGTCAAAAATTGTAGATAAAGCCTTTGTATTGTATGGATATTTAAATAATAAATTCTGTATAGACAAAAGAGCTGATGAACCAACCCCACAGGATATTTATAGCGAAGCAAATGATGCTTATTATGATGGTAATTACAGCCTTGCAATTTCAAAGTTTAATCAGGTGATTTCAATGGATTATTATTTTGCAACACAAAATGGCTGTTATTATTATATTGGAAGATGTTACAGAGAATTATCTCAGTATAGCAGTGCTTTCAATTATTATAAGGAAAGCATGCTGAAAGATTCAAAAGAACCTTATCAAAAATATAGTTATGATGATATAAAAAGTATGTATTTATACGATATGGGTAAAACAGAAGCAGTTTATTTAGAATTTGATGTAAAACTCAATAATTTATTATCTATCGGGGTAACAGATTCATGGATATTAAATGATATAAGAATAACTATGGCTGAAATTTATGAAAATCATTTATACAGATTAGATGAAATACCAGATAACAGAAAAAAAGAATATCTTTATACAGCAATAGAAAAATACAGAGAATATATAACAAATTACAAACCCGAAGGGTCAGATTATTCATATCATGCAACAGTTGACGAAGCAGAATTAAAAATAGCTGAAATTTATTCTAATAAATTATTAAAATTTGCTCAGGATAATAATGAAAAAGAAGAATTGTATTTAAAATCAATAGAAATATGCAAAAAGGTTATTGAAACGGGTATGGTAGAAAGTGTTATTGAGAAAGCATATTCAAAAATAACTTCAGATTACTGGAGTGTGTCAAATCTTTTTTCTTATTTTGTGTATGCTGAAAGGGAAAAAAAACGAATATATCTTGAAACTGGTGTTTTATTTGGTGAAACTTATATGCAGACATATATAAATGGTAAATATAATAAACAGATAGCCAATCAATTAGGGTCTAATAATTATATACTGATTTTTTCATATTATCTAAGTGATAGCCCAATGCCTTATGAAATTGAAAAAAAAGGGCTGGATTCAATAAAATGGTATAAATATGTTGCTGATAATGCTGAATATCCAAGCGATATATATATTTACTATACTTTTAAATCAACAACATTAGACACACTTGTAGAATATTTTGATTTAATAGAGATGGATGATAGTTTTACTCAAAAATATTTAAATCAAAGTATAGATTTTCATTCAAGAATACTTTCAGGTGAAATTGATACAGGTGGATTTGTAACTAAAAACAGTGCATTTGAAAAAATCGGACATTGTTTCAGCATAAAAAAAGAATATACTAATGCCATAGAAAATTATAAAAAAGCACTGGAACACAACCCTGATTCAAAAGAAGCTAAAGAACAACTTGCAGAAGTATATATAGAAATTGAAGAATTTGAAAAAGCTGAAATTCTTCTTAACGAACTTTTAAATAATACAGTTAACTGGGCTGCATATGATAAATTAGGTGATATTTATTATATAAAAAAAGAGTATAATAAAGCTTATCAATATTATTTAAAAGCTGATGAAAGCGCCGATTATCTTGACTTTTATCCAAACATCCAAGGAAAAATTGCAAAAACATTATGTAAATTAGGTGATTATAATAAATCATTAGAAAAAATGAATGAATTACTGGTAGGATTTTTTGATACTAAATTCTGGTTAAGTGATAAAGAACTTGAAAAAGATAAGTCTTTATATCAGGATTTACTTAAAATAGAAATAACTCCAGCAATATATGAAATGGATATAAATCAGACAATTACGCTTACAGCTCAGATAACATATCCAGATTCAAATGAGCCTGAATTCAAAAACAAAGACAAAATAACATGGAACTGGGAATTAAAAAATCCAGAAAATTTTACCTTAATACAAAATCCTGAGAAACCATTTACAGCAGAATTAAGATTTTTTGGCGAAATATTTACCCCGCCAGATATAACTGTAAAAGCAAAATTTAACATAGATGAAGTTTTTGGAGATAGAAAAAATCATAGAATAGTGTCAAAAGAAATAGAAATAACAGGTAGAATGGAAGAATTAATAAAAGAAGTAAAAATAATATCCCATAAAATAGGTAGCTCTGAAGAAACAATACCTTCAGATGAACATATTACCTGCGATTTTAACGATAGAATACAGCTGACAGCAATAATTAAAACAAAAACAGGACAAAACACAATCTGGTTTGTTCCTCCTGGATTTCTGTATAACAAAATAAAAATAGAAAATAAAGAATATAAAATATATGCCAAACCAGTAAATGACGAAAGAGAAATTCAGGTTGTAAGATGGAACAGTAGCAATAAATTAAATATTAATTTTGTATGGAACAAAATTACACCAAGAGACAGACATCAAAATATAAATTTGAATAATTTAATATCCCCATCCAATGATGAAACCCAGCTTTATCCATTTTATGTAAATCCATGGTCAGCGAATCCAAGGTATAATTATGGATATATAGAATATGAAGAACAATTAATAAATCAAGGTGAAAATTTATGGAACATAAATGCTGTAACAGAGGCAGGCACAAACTGGTATAATGTAAAAGTGGAATTAAAAAGAGAAGAAAGAAAAATAATAGGACAAAAATATTCAAGTGGAAAATTTGGAAAAAGAACATATAGAAACTTGAATAATTTAGAAGCTGAATATGATTTAATTCAGGATTATTATGTAGAAACCCATGGAACAGTAACAAATGATGCAGCTGGAATATCTAAGAATGTAATGAGAGTATCTCGAAGAGGGAATTACGAAAACGACTTTATAAATGAAATAGCAGCATATATAAATGTGCCTTATGTATTAGGAGCAGGACCAGCTCCATTAACAACTGAAGTAGTAATTTCACCTGAATATAATCAGACAGAAACATATAAAGCAGCAGACTGTTCAAAACTGCCAATAGGAGCATGGAGACAACTTTATAAAGGAATAACAACAGATTTACCAGATTATGTAAGTGCAAATACAATAGCAAATGCCACAGGAAGAACAATAGATTATGAAAAATACTGGGAATTTGCCATGACAGACGGGCAAATATACAATGACCCTGCAATGACA
>Ga0265293_10006346_pt1 | contig 19018 bp, 13 predicted proteins | sample Munlanlewell138R_FD_192505 | JGI IMG/M metagenome (GOLD analysis project Ga0265293, IMG submission 192505) | Leachate microbial communities from a municipal landfill in Southern Ontario, Canada - Leachate well 138R | ecosystem: Engineered > Solid waste > Landfill > Unclassified | place: Canada... | reverse complement strand
AGAGATCACAGGCGGTTACGCGCTTTGGGAGGAAGATGTCAGTGGCTTGAATCGCCTGAATCGGCAGATTGAGACGTCGGTGAAAAAGCTTGAAAAAGCCAATGCCATGCTGGCGGAAAAGGTGGAGATAAGGCGGGCAATCGACGCGGACCTTGTGAAAAGGTATCTGACAGCGCAGCTGGAAAGTGAAATCGAAGCGCATATCGCGCGCCTGTCCTCCATGATTGAAACGCTCGGAATGACAGAGGATTCCTCCTATGAGGCGGCCGGGGTGGCTATTTTGCTCGGCTACGTAAAGCGCAAGAGCAATTTGTTTTTCCGAGGACAGGAAAGTGACTCTTTGCCGACGGACGAATGGTCTATTTATGTCGATGAACTGGCGGAGATCGCGGATTACGCAGGGATCCGAATCTTGGTCAGCAACACAATGAAAGAACCCCTCCCCGTGCGCGCGGCGTCTTTGTTTTACGATCTCTTTTACGCCTCGATTGATTGGGCGATCCGCACTGACTCCGATGTGATGCTGGCGCATTTTTCAGATGAGGGTGAGCGGCTGACGATGCGGCTTTTGCCCTCAAAGGACGCACGTTACTTTGACCTTGCCGATGTTTTAAAAGAGGCCATTGACGCTTCGGGTGGCCGCTTCTCGATAAGGGACTTGGATGACGCGACGGGCATTAGCTTGTCCTTCCCAAAAGAGGTGGTCGGCCATGCTTGAGTTTTATCGCTGGCATGAGCTGTCGCGGCTGGTTTTGACCTTTTTCATCGCGCTTACGGTGTTGTTACAGGCCCTGAATGTGGTGATCAGCGTGTCGCGGCGCCGCGGTGGGATAAAAAGAGGCCTTGAAAACATGCTGGAAGGTTGGGTGCTGTGCCATCTCCTGGTGCTTTCTTTGCTGCACGGAGAGATCGTGCAAACATGGTCTATTGGCATGATTGTTCCGACCAGTTACTTCACGCTCCGTGTGATCGCCTGGGGCCTTGTCTTTTTCTCTTCTGCAGGGGTCGCGGGGTTGTCAAAGAAGATCATGCCGCTCTATGCCGGCTTGGTGGCTAGTTTGACACTTCCCTGGCTCGAAGCTTTGACGGGCGGGGTGTTTCCCTACCTTTTCTTTAGCGCCATCCTGATTTTTTTGGTCCGAGGAGTTCATATCAGCATCAGGCGGAACCGTGAGACGCGGACGAGTCTTTCCGCACTGTCTGTTAAGAACACCATCGATCATCTGCATACGGGGGTTCTGTTCAGTGACAAAGACGGCTTTATTTTGCTTTCAAACGCGCGCATGCAAAGCCTTATGAAAACAATCGCGGGTGAGATCATGCGAAACGGTGACGCTTTTTACCAACTGCTACTCGGCGGAACGTTGTGTGAAGGCTGTGTCAGAACGCGTTCGGAAGGCGGCATTGTCTGCCTGACCCCGGACCGATCCGCTTGGCTGTTTAAGACGGTGGTGCTCCCTTACAAGAAGAAGAGTTTTATTCAGCTCACAGCCACCGATGTCACCCGGCGCTGGGAGCTGACGGATCGCTTGAGGAAGCAAGAAGATGAGTTGACCCTCATGGGGCAAGCGTTGAGTGAGGCGGTGGAAGAGTCTTACCAGCTGATTCGCCATCGGGAAACTGAGCGGGCCAAAAGGCGTGCGCACGATGTGTTGGGGCAACGCTTGTCGTTTATTTTGAGGACGATTAGAAGCGGTGCCACGGTCGATAAAGCGCTTTTGCGTTCATTGTCGGAAGGTCTTTTGGAAGAATTGAAAAAGGAAAAGGATGCGCCTACACCAAAAGATGAGCTAAACAGCCTCGCTCAAGCGTTAGCGTCCATCGGTGTGGCATTTGACTTTGTGGGTGATTTGCCGGATGCGCAAGAGGACGCTAAGCTTATGATGAACATCATCAGGGAGGCTGTGACCAACGCTGTGCGCCATGGTTTTGCTACCGTCATCACGGCAACTATTGAAGAAGACGAAAAGGGGCATCTCCTGACGGTTACAAATGATGGACAGTTGCCGGCACGACCGATCACGGATGGAGGAGGCTTGACCGGGATGAAAAAACGCCTTGAACCGTATGGTGGGACGCTCATGATTGAGTTGGATACTTGTTTCACGCTGAAAGCCCGACTCCCGAAAGGCTCGCAGGATGTATAGGGTTTTGATTGTGGACGATCATCAGTCAATGTGTGACTCATTGACCTATGCGCTGCTTAACGCGGGCGATTTTGCCGTGGTGGGGACCTTAACGGACGCCAGCCGAGCAAGCGATTATTGTGAGAGGCTCGGTCCTGATTTGGTCATTATGGATGTTTGCACCGAAGGGGGCGCTTCGGGGCTTGACGCGACGATTGCGCTTCGGGAGGCATTTCCGGATGTGAAGGTCATTGTCATGTCGGGTTTTGATGAGATTACTTACGCGCCAAGAGCCCAGGAGGCGGGTGCGCACGCCTTTGTGTTTAAGAACAAAAGTCTCGATTACTTTGTTGAAGTCGCGCGCGGGGTCATGCAAGGTGAGCTGTTCTACCCCAAGCCCCGGACGATTCCGATGCCGGTGGGTGAGGCGCCCTTAACCGAGCGTGAGATGGAAGTGCTCCGCCTGATGTGCCGTCATATGACTAATAAGGAGATCGCGGAGGAGCTTTTTATCAGTGAGAATACGGTGAAATACCATAAATCCAATATGCTTGCGAAGACGGGTTTTTCACGTGCGGTGGATCTTGCTTTCTATATGATTTCAAACGGTTGGATTAATCCCCTCTACTAATACTACCCACTGCGGGTAGGGTCGTCGGATCCCATGGCTGTTATGATAAAGGCAATTCGAATGAATTATCGAATATTTTTGGGAAGGAGCAAAGTGATGAGAAAAACAAAATCAATCATGCTGGTACTCGCGACCGTGATGGCCCTCATGATCGTCCTGTCCATGACCGCCTGTGGCGGTGGTGACGGCGGTGGCGGCGACGAGCTGAAAGGAACCTGGGCTGGCCGAAGTCAAGACATGGAAGTAACCTGGACTTTTGACGGCAAGGGCGGCTGCAAGATGGAAAATGAGTTTGGTTTCAAAGGTGAAGGTACCTATGAGCTCAGCGGAAGTGCGGTCATTATCAAATTGAACGCATGGGACGATCCGATTGACTATACCTTCAATATTGATGGAACCCATATGAGCTTGAAAGCGGACGAGTCGCACCGCCCAAGCTATGAGCTGGATAAAAAATAATAAACAGCAAGAAATAAACGACTCAATCGCGTATGAAAGGAGGCTCAAAAGGCCTCCTTTTTTTGTAAAACTACCCACGGGGGGTAGGGCAACAGGGCTTTGAATCTTTATACTTATGTTATGGGTAAGAAGAAGGTGCTGCTTATCATGCGGCGAAGGATGTTTTCGGACGCTCTGATTCGACACTCGAAAACGAGTGCGAATTTTGACATTTCCGCGATTCAAGATTATGAAGACGCGGCGGGCGTTGCCAAAGACCAAGGTTCGTCGGTAGTGGTGGTAGAGATTCCTGAATCGAGCGGGGGGGAGACCGCGGAGCGATGTCTTCAAATTTGCGAAACGATTCGTGTGGACCAGCCATCGAGTAAGCAGATTCTTCTTTGTTCTGAGTTGGATGAACCGGCCTGTCAGCTGGCGATTAAGGCAAAGCGTGAAAATAGGATTGACGATTTTCTCTATTTTGATGTCAGTATTGATTACCTTTTGTCCAAATTGGAGTCCTTAATTCAATAAGATTAGTAAGGAGAGAGGAATGCAAATGAGAAAAATTCAAAAATTGATTGCGATCGCTTTGGTCGCTCTGCTGGCACTGTCGCTTGCCGTAAGCTGCGGTAAGAAAGAGAGTGATGGCCCTTCTGACGATCCGCTTCTCGGCAATTGGCTTGCGGCGACCGTGGAGATTTTCGGCGACGAATCGGCCGCGGAAGAAGTCTTTGACGGCGGTTTTGTCATTGAACTAAAAGCGGGCGGAAAATGCGAACTGCGCGTGGACGGCGATACCGACAAATATACTTGGGCCAAAAAGGGTGATACGGTGGTCATTAGCGCCGGCAAAATCGAATTTATCACGGCCCGTATTGACGGTCCCTTGATGCTGATTGATGACTTTATGGACCTTGGCATGAAGATTGTGCTGGTGAAGGAAGGCGCTTCGATCAATCTGCCAAAACCGACAGAGGATCCCGAAGAAACAGACCCTGAAGAAACAGAGCCTGAACCCCTGGATGCGGCCGGCGTTTGGAATGGTAGTTGGTACGGCTATTTTTGGATTTCGGAATCATGGGGCACCTCATGGGACGATTGGGAGGACTATTACGACGATGCCTTCTTGACTATTGACGTCGATGACGACGGTGTCGGCACCATGGAGATCTTTGCGGGGGGGATTGTGGATCACCTTATTTTCGCGGATATCACCGCAAGCGACATGCATTTCGAAGTGACGAATGGTGAGTTTCTTGACATGGAGGTCGATCCCTCTGATTGGTGGTTTGCGCTTTCCCCGACCAATGAGGGCAAGTTGCTTGTGATCAGCGATACCTACATCGATCCGGATGGCGGCGACACTGGCGGCTTTTCCTTTATGTTCAGATTCCGTCCCTGGGGTGAGCTTTGGATAGAGGAAGAAAATGAGGGCGGCGATCTTCCGCCAAACTACGCGTCGTATCTTGGAATGCTGGAAGAAGGCGACTATGAAGGCAGTGGGGACGATGAACCACCCTTTGAGATCGAAGCTGAACCTTTCTACACGAAGCAAGAGCTTGAGATCATCCACGATCGGGTGAGTGAAGCGTGGAAGGATTTCTCATTAAGAGAGATGAACTATGAAGCGGTCCGCGATGAGTTCTTTAATGGCATTGAAGGTCGCTTCTACCAAGGTGAAGTGGCGGATATCTATTACTGGGATGCGATTGACGGGGATGATGCTTGGGTGAGAGTCGATTTTGAGGATATTGGTAAAGATGAGAAAATGGGCGTTGGCGTGATGAAGTTTCTTCCATAGAATATGGAATATAATGAATAAAAACTAAGGAGGATTCGTATGGCTTTATTTGATAAGAAATTCTGTGATGTCTGCGGACAGCGGATTAAGCTATTGGGTAACCGCAAGCTCGAAGATGGCAATCTTTGTAAGGAATGCGCGAAGGATTTATCTCCTTTCTTCAGTGAGCGGCGCAGAAGTACGGTCGCGGATATTAAGGAGCATTTGGCCTATCGCGAGGCGAATAAAGATGCGGTCGCCGCTTTTAACGCGACGCGGACGCTGGGCAGATGGACGAAGGTGATCCTTGATGAAGACCAGAAGAAGTTTATTGTCTCGGGTTCGAAACGCTGGAAGGAAGAAAATCCGGACGTGTTGGACTTTGCTCAGGTGACGGGCTGTCATGTCGATATCAATGAGCGCCAGTCAGAGTTGAAGCAGCGAGATAAGGAAGGTAAAGAACAAAGTTACAATCCGCCTCGCTATCAGTATTACTACGATCTCACCATGATCATTCATGTGAATCACCCTTGGTTCAATGAGATTCGTTTTAAGCTGAATAATAGCTCCATTATGGTGGAGCCGCCTCCGGGCCGTCTGTTCAAGACGGGAGGCGAAGAGGTTGCACGCAGGAGTATGGAGTATCGCGAGATGGAGGCCTTGGGCGAAGAGATCCGCGAGGCGCTTTTGCAGGTAAGGCAAGATGTGCGCGATGAGGTCGCGGCCATGAATGCGCCAAAAGTGGCGGTGACGTGCCCGCATTGCGGTGCGACGACGATTCCGACAAATGGTTTGTGCGAGTACTGTAGCGGCGCGGTAGGTTAAGTGAATGAAGCATCGCCGCGAAATGCGGCGATGCGCTTTTTAAGGAGTGTGCGGGAAGGATTTTTCGATTCCATTGATCATCCCCATGCTCCTTTTTGTTTGGGTCAAAGATTAAAGGAGTAATCGCCATGTGTGACACGTTTATCGCGATGCAAAATACGACAGCTGATGGCAGCATTATTTTTGGTAAGAACAGTGATCGTGACGCGAATGAGCCGCAGTATATGTTGTTTCAACCGAGAATGGATCACGATCTGGAGAAAAATCCGAATATTCAGGCGACCTATATGACCGTGCCTCAAGTGGCAACCACCTATGCCACGGTCTTAAGTCGTCCCTCGTGGATGTGGGGCGCGGAGATGGGCTTTAATGAGTTCGGCGTCGTGATCGGCAATGAGGGTGTGTTTACGAAGGTGCCGTACGGTCCTCCCGCGTTGACGGGTATGGACATGATCCGCTTGGCGCTTGAGCGTACGAAGTCCTCGGATGAGGCCTTGGATTACATTACGGATCTTTTGGATCAGTACGGCCAGGGCGGCAAGGGGGGCTATGAGAGTAATCTCGAGTACCATAATGGTTTCCTGATCGCAGATAAGGAAAAGGCCTATATCCTAGAAACGGCAGGAAAATATTGGGCGGCCTCTCCTGTGAAGGATTTTGGCGTGATCTCGAATGGATTATCGATTGAATCAGAATTTACAAAAAGCCATCCCGATTTGAAGAACCACGCATTCCAAAAGGGTTGGGCTAAATCTGAAGAGGATTTCAGTTTCACGAAGGCTTACGAAGATAAGAAGTACGCGTTGTTTACGAAGTTTCGACAAAGGCGGTCACTGGCCCTTAATCACTTAAACAAAAACAAGGGTCATGTCGATATGTGGACTGCGAGACAGATTTTGCGGATGCATGAAGAAAGGCAACAAAACAAGGAGTTTTGTTCGGGTTCAATGGGTAGTATTTGTATGCATTCGGGGGGGATTGTTTCAAGTCAGAGCACCGCCAGCATGATCGTTCGTTTAACAAAGGACGGTTTGGATTGTCTTTATACGGGATGCTCGATTCCTTGTATTTCGCTGTTTAAGCCGTTTTGGTGGGGTTCTGAAGAGGTTCTTTTCACAGAAGATGAACATGAGCAAGGCGTGAAGCATTGGTTGGAACGTGAGGGGATTCATCGCGCTGTACTTGCGGGCAATATTGATGTGTTAGCGCTTCGTAAAAAACTTGCAGTTTTGGAGAAGGATGTCGATGGTCTCATCCTGGATGCAATTGATATGGATGAGACAAAAAAACGAGATGTGGCCCTAAAGTGCGCGCAATTGGATGCAGATTTCGCCCGTGACTTGCTTGCGAGTAGCTTGCCTGAAACAAAGAGACAGACTGTCTGTGGCGGCCCCTATTTCAAGTGGTTTTGGAAGAAGACGAATGCGAGGCTGGGACAAGGGAGCTGAAGCGATTTCGAAGGTGCTTGTCTTGACTGGCGCTTTTGTGGGATCATAGGTGATCTTACAAAAGCGTTGGCTGGAAGAGGAGTATCGATTCGATGCCTTGGGAACTAATAGCTGTCTTATTTGTGAATGTTGTGGTGGGCTTGCTTGTCGGCTGGAGCAGCATTGCGGGTTTTCTTATTCCTATTTTCTACGTGGGGGTGCTGGGGTTTGAACCTACGAGTGCCCTGGCGCTAAGTTTCTTTGCCTTTGCTTTGGCGGCGGCAACAGCTTCTGTTCACTACTATAAGGCGGGAGATTTGCCGCTGAATATCGCACTGCCTTTGGCCTCGGGTAGTGTGGTGGGAGCGGTGTTTGGGGTTCTGCTCAATTCCCTTATTCCGCCGAATACAGTTAAGTTGTTGATGTATTTTGTGGTGTTGACTTCGGGGATCTCAATTTTGTTTCGTGAATATAGGGCGCCCCGTCGCCCTTTGAACGATGGCCGCGTTGATCACTTAGAAAACAAGGTTGTCGGTGCGAGCCTGGGGTTTATTACGGCGGTGGTCTGCGCGCTTGCCGGGGCAGGAGGCCCGATCCTTGTGATGCCCCTTTTGGTGGTGCTCGGTGTTCCGTTGCGCTGGGCGATTGGTGTGGCGATTTTCGATTCGCTTTTTATCGCGATTCCATCTGCAATCGGTTATGGTTTGCAAGTTGACCTACCATCTCTCTGGCCCTTCTTGGTGGTGGGGGGTGCTTCGCATATGCTGGGTGCGTTGGTTGGAAGTTGGACATCGCGTTCAATTCCGCATAAATGGCTAAAAACATCGGTCGCTATTTTTTCAATTGCGGTATCTCTCTACATGATCTTTACGGCACTTTTGTAGTTATAGTACCTCGAGAAAAGACAGTAGATATAAGGCGAAAAATCGTCCTGAAAAATAACGATGCGGTTTGTGTTCTGGTGAAACCGGAACGCTACGATGAAATGGTGAAGGCACTGGAGGATTACGCCTTATATTGTGAGGCGGAACGACGCAGCAAGGCGGCTGACAGCAGTACGATTCCCCTCGCCCAGATGATGGATGAGTTTAAGATCACGAAGGAAGATCTTGATGCGGTTGAGGTGGAAATCGAATGAATGTGTGGAGGGTTGAATTTCTTCCGGAAGCTCGGAAGGATTTAAGAACCCTCGACAATTCCTAACGTATTCCGGTTATGGCAATCCAGAAAGTTACCGTAAACACCTACCTACATAGACAATCAAAATGAATATCAATTTCAGGATAAAACGACAACTTATAAATCGTATTTTACGAAGTTAAAGGTGAAAATTATACAAATATTAGAAAGATACAACGCAAAAAGCATCTATTTTGCTACGGAATGTGTCCACTCACTGTGGACAGTGAAGATAATACATTTAAACATCATGTTACATAGTTAAAAATTGGGATTGAGCAATAGTTATTTATTAGCAAATTCTCCTAACGACTACACACAGTTTGGGAAATCCGATTATTAAACATTCACGGGTGCGGAAGATGAGATTTTGGTATGAAGTTGCAGTTAGCAATTAACCACTTTATAAGTCTTACAAGTTATGGTTCCCGGAAATTTGATTTCATATAAAATTCGTTTTTGCGAACTTATTATTGTTATAATGAACTATATGTGATAGAAAACATTCAAAACTATGGATTGAAAATGAGCAAGGTGACCTCGGTGTACATTAGTTATAAAAAATTGTGGAAGATGATGATTGACCGCGATATCCGAAAAAAGGATTTGAGAGAGATGACAGGGCTCAGCCCCTCCACCATTGCAAAAATGGGCAAAAATGAATTTATTAATACTCGCGTGATTATTAGAATTTGCGAAGCTTTGCAATGTGATATCTGCGAGATAATGGAACTAGTTGTTCATGAAACAGGAATCGAGAATTCAACTGATTTGAAGGAGAAGGTCTAGTCATGCTAACAATAAGCGAAGTGTTGAAACCAAGAGAGAATGTGTTTTCGGATACGACAAGAGATGACGTATTGAATTTAACTGACTTTGCGGAAAATAGAATCGACGCGAACAAATTTTTTGACGAAAACTTCCAAACACAAGGAATGACAGTGTTGTTCGATACGTGTTTTGCGCGATTTAAAGGAGAATCGGACACGAGCGTGATTAAACTCACGCAGGCCATGGGCGGAGGTAAAACGCACAGTATGCTCGCCCTTGCTTTGCTCGCCCAAAATCCCATTATTCGAGAGAAAATTCTAGGAAAATCTTTTTCTGATATCGGCGAAATAAAGGTTGTGGCGTTCTCAGGAAGGGAAAATGCAGATTATGGCATTTGGGGCAATATCGCTGAACAATTGGGCAAAAGGGAATTTTTTAAAGATTATTATGCACCATTAAAGGCGCCCGGTGAAAAATCTTGGGTCGAACTATTGAAAGACGACAAGGTGCTTATTTTACTAGACGAACTCCCGCCGTATTTGGAAAATGCTAAATCTATAATGGTCGGTAACTCTGATCTAAGTAACGTAACTGTCGCCGCTTTAGCGAATCTATTTGCCGCTTTGGGAAAAGAACAGCTTGCTAATGTCTGTCTTGTGTTTTCGGATTTGAAAGCTACCTATGAATCAGGAAGTGAGCTTCTCCAGTCAAGCTTCCGGGAGCTCGAAGCTGAAGCAAATCGAGTAGCTATTGAAGTCACACCTGTTGCCCTTAATAGCGATGAAATATTTCATATTTTGCAGAAGCGCCTTTTTGAAGATGCTGGCGGCTATGAATATTCCAACAACATAAATGACGTGGCGATTGCCTATAAGGATAGCGTTGAAAAAAGTAAAAAATTGGGTATCACCAATTACACACCCGAGGCCGTTTTTACAGGAATTAAAGAATCCTATCCTTTTCATCCATCGATTAAAGATCTTTACGCGAGATTTAAAGAAAACCAGAACTTTCAAGAAACACGCGGGTTAATCAGGTTAATGCGGCAGATCGTACGACAATTCTACGATAGCAAGATGGCTGAAAACAATTTCCTGATAAATGTTTATGATTTCGATCTAAACGACCAAAAGATGCTATCGTTCATCCGTCAAATTAAACCTTCTCTTGATGAAGCCATCAACCACGATATTGCCCAAGATGGAAGGGCAATAGCAGAGATCATCGACGCTGAAAAAGCAGATAACGCAGGAACAACAAAAAAAGTCGCCCAGTTACTCCTTGTATCATCGCTGTCAACTGTCCCGCACGGATTGCTGGGGCTTAATGAATCCGATATATTCGGGTATTTGAGTACACCCAATACAGATATTAATGAAATCAAATCAAGCTTAGAGGAACTTAAGTCTCGCTGCTGGTATATAAAACAGGATAATCGCGGCCGATTATATTTTCAAAATACAAAAAATATGATTGCTGAGATGAACACTTTAGTTGATAGCTACACCAATGAAAACGCAAAGAAAGAACTTAAAAAGATTTTGGAACAAAATTTTAAGCCTGCTCTTGGGATATGCTATGAGCTTTTGTACGTACTGCCTGCTGTTGATGAAATTGATTTAGATCAAAATAAGATTTCCCTTGTCATCTTTGAACCATATGCGGGTTCTGGACTGCATCCCGATCTAAAGGCATTTTATGAAAATAGTTCTCTTAAAAACCGAGTAATGTTTCTTTCGGGTCAAAGAAATATGATGGAGAAATTATATGTGAATGCCAAGAAATTTAAGGCGATCGAGCAAATTGTTGAAAACATGAAAATGGAAGGGATGCCCGCCAACGACCAGCAGTTTAAGGAAGCTGAAGCTCAACTCGATAAAGCTATTCATGCTTTGTTTTCAACTATCCGGGAAACTTTTACTGCTCTATATTTTCCAACAAAAAATGGGATTGAACTGTCAGAGTTTAAACTTGAATTCAAGGAAAACAAATTCGATGGTGAAAGGCAAGTAATTGATTGTCTGGACGAAAATAAAAAATATGTATATTTTTCTACGGACAATGAATTTTTGGAAATTTTACAAAATAAATGTGAGGTGCGTCTATTTACGCAAAAGGAGCAACGTTATTCTCAGATTAAAGAAAGAGCGGCTACAACGGTAATATGGCAATGGTATGACCCCGCTCAACTGGATACCTTGAAAGCCGATTGTTTAAAGAAAGACAAATGGCGGGAAATTGGGGGATATTTGGTGAAAGGACCTTTTGAAAAGGAACCTACGTCTGTAGTTGTAGAACAGACATATTACGATGACACCAAACATGAATTCACGCTGAAGATTCAAGGAATCGGAGGGAGAGTTTTTTATGATATCGGCGCTGATCCAACCTCAGCATCAGAAGAGATAACCGACCAAATTTTTATTACAAAAGAACCTACGATGCGATTTGTTTGTATTGATCCGGAGGGTGAGCGTAAAACGGGTGATGTTTTCGAATTCATCGGCAAGGTCCCCGTCAAACACGAGCAAAGAACAACGGTTAATGGAGAAGTAATGGAATTGGCAACAAATCCAACGTTCGAAATTCGATACACGACGGACGGTAGCGAACCTAAGGAAAACGGGGGAATTTATAATGAAGAGTTTGTGTTGCCTCAGGATTGCAAATTCGTCAGAGTCGCAGTTTATTTTCAAGACAAAGTATTAGAGGAGAAAGATATCAGAATTACTGAAAGTGGTTCTCGTTCTGGGGGTATTGAGATAGATACCACCAGACCTCTCTTGTATCGGTACAAGCATAAAAGAGAAATGAGCGATACTGAGTCAAGTTACGATGAATTTTCATTACTTTCAAGATTGGAAGGGATTCTGATCAAAGGTGCAACGGCCGCAATATATAACAAAGCCAACACCGAGTATTATGTGGATTTTAATGCCAGTGCTCCTTATTGGGCTGGCGATCTTCAAGCACTGATTGACTTGGTCCGAGAGACTAGCTTTCAAGATATGGAAGTAATTGTCATTTTTGGTTACAAGGAATTGACATTCCTTAAGGGTGAATTATTCTCCGAATGGATGAAAATAAATAAGCATGACCTAGAACACTTATTAAAGATCGGGGACATTGAGCAATGACTAAAGCATATTTCGGATTTGGCTACAACCCGTCTGAAAGCGAAAATCATTTTTATATAATCATTCCTCAAGAAGGAGCGGGAGAAGTTGAGATATATGAGCGTTTTCATTGGGATGCGGGCGAACAAAGGATTACGAATAAAGATATTCTGAAGTTGCGGCTATCTAGATACAAGTGGTCAAAGCTTTCGACTGATGTCGCAGCAGAATTTAATGCGAGGCTAAAGGAAGAAAAGAAGCCGACCAGTCGATTTTTAGTAGGTGAAACGCCGTTAGAAAAACAGTTGGGTAAAGAATTAATGGTTCTATTATGGGGGATTGAAAATAATGACCCCGCGGGAATTCCAATTGCTGTGCGCAATTGGAAAGGACTTCAACCTGAAGAGAGATGGTGGCTTTACACCATGACTAATGCAAGCACGGGCAAGATTAATGACAAAAGGGGTTGGCGAACGGCTTTACGCTACGCTCTTTGTGAGAATCCGGTAGAAGAAACAAATCAAATTTCATTTTATGAATTGTTATAAGGGGGGCAGATTTGGATTACCAAATGTCTTTCATTGAAAAGCAATTTCCTGTCAGCAAGATAAGTAAGGAAAGTTATAAGGAGCGAAAAGCAAATAACGGCCAGACTTTGACAGGTTTGGGTAAATGGTGGGGGCGTAAACCTTTAATTTTAGTTAGAGCAGCGATTCTCGGCTGTCTTATGCCAGCAAGTGACAATCCAAAGGCCGATATGGATATATTCCTGAAGATTCTTTCCATGGATAATGATGGCTTTTTAGATCGAAAAAATAAATCGATACCTGTCAAAAGACTTTTTGAAATCGCGCGAAACAATAAGCATTATCGGCAGTTTACTGATGAATGGTTTGAAGTAGAAGGAACGAGAATTAGAATTCGTGCAGGTTTTGATAAAAAAGATATTGAGACAAGACTCTTTAAGAGCTTGGGTTACGACGAAAAACTTAGCTACTGTGTACGTCCAGAACAACTAGAGAATCTTCGAAAAGACAGTTGGAATTCCATCAATCATTATCTTGGGACCAATGCCAAATCGTTTAATGAACTGACCGAACAGCTTTCATCGAAAAGGTATGGGCGCTTAATTACAGTGGGCGATTGCTTTTCAGGCGGTGGAAGTATTCCGTTTGAGGCCGCAAGGATGGGGCTTAAAGCGTACGGTAGTGATTTGAATCCAATTGCAGGACTTCTAACATGGGCGAGTATCAATATACTTGGCGCAGATAAAGACGAAATTGAGAATATAAGAGAGTTTCAAAAAAAAGTTTATGATGCCGTGAATGATGAAATTACAGCGCTGGGCATTGAACATAACGAAAAGGGCGATAGAGCAATAAGTTACCTTTATTGCGTAGAGGCGAATTGTCCTGAATGTGGCGTAAAAATTCCACTAGCCCCTTCCTGGGTGATAGGTAGAGGAACTAGGACAATTGCCGTTCTTGAAAAAATAGATAATGTTTATCGAATTGATGTCAAAATGGATGTCTCTTTAGATGAGCTGAAATCGGCGTCTAGGGGAACAATTACGAGACAAGGACTTGATTGCCCGAATTGTGGAATGATTACTCCTATATCTGCACTACGAGGAGATAGAGTACACGAAAATGGCAACCCTATCTATGGTTTGCGGCAATGGGAAATACACGAATTTGATTTTCAGGAAAATGATATATATAGCGAAAGACTTTATGCCATAAAGTACGAAACGAGTGATGGAAGAAGATATTATCGGGCACCAAACGATAGAGATTTAGCGAATGAATGTCAGGTAAAACAAATTGTCAAAAATAATATAATCAGTTGGCAAAAATTGGAATCAATACCAAGTAAAGCGATAGCAAGTGGATTCAATACCGACCAAATCATCAGAGAGCGCGGATGGACCCATTGGAATCACTTGTTTAATGCAAGGCAATTATTAGTAAATCAACTATTTGCCACTGCGTGTCCCAATTCCAGTGTCACAAGTATAGCCGCTACTCGCCTATTAGGATTAAATCGAATTATTCAATTCAATTCACGGTTAAGTATGTGGGCAAATGCGCCGGGGGTCGAGAAAACTATTTGGGTCTTCTATAATCAAGCGTTAAATACACTTTTCAATTATGGATGTTCGGGATTGGCTAGTCTTTCATCTTGCTGGAATTTTTCTTTAAACAGTTATACTACAAATAGAGATTCAAACATTTATCTAACTGATGCAAGGGATGTGGCGAGCATATGTGATTTCTGGGTCACGGATCCGCCCTATGCGGATGCCGTCAATTATCATGAACTTTCTGAGTTCTTCCTCGCATGGGACAAAAAATTGTTGCAAGAAGTATTTCCGCAATGGTATACCGACTCCAAACGAGTGCTAGCCGTCCGCGGAGATGAGCATTTTTCTCGTACTATGATTGATATATATTCTAATCTCACACAGCACATGCCCGACGACGGCATGCAAGTAGTGATGTTTACTCATAGTGATCCGGCGGTATGGGCTCAGCTAGCATTAATTATGTGGAAATCAGGCCTCCGAGTCACGGCAGCTTGGAATATTGCTACTGAAACGGAGAGTGGAGGACTAAAAGAAGGTAATTACGTTAAAGGTACGGTCTTATTAGTGCTCCGAAAATTGACAGGAGATAGCATCGCCTTCTTGGATGAGATTCATTCGGATATTCGAGCAGAAGTAAGAAAGCAAATTGCAAGCATGTTAGAACTCGAAAACAAGGAAGAACCGAATTTCTCAGATCCTGACTATGTCTTAGCTGCCTATGCTGCATCGTTGAAGGTATTAACGTCATATAAGACGATTGAAGACTTGGATTTAGACTATGAGCTGAATCTTGCGATCAATAATCCCAATCAGAGTAATATTGTAAAAATTATCGAAGCAGCAAAAAAGATCGCCTATGATTGTGTAATACCAACTGATTTTGAATCCTATTTTTGGAAAGAACTTACAAATTCAGAGAAGTTTTATATTAAAGGGCTCGAAAGTGAAAAGCACGGAAACTATCAAATCAGCACCTATCAGGAATTCGCCCGCGGTTTTAACATCAGTGGATACGGACAAATGATGGCGAGCGAAAGAGCAAATACGGCAAGACTTAAAACCCCTCTTGAAATGGGCGCAAGAACAATTAATGATGTCCCTGATTTTGAGTACTCATTGTTGCGCACAGTGTTTACAGGTATTTACACAGGCATTAAGGAAGATGATAATCCCGCAAAAGCCTTAGGATTTATTAAGAATGAACTTGCTAATTATTGGGATAAACGAGAAATGATATTGCAACTATTGAAATTTCTAAAGGACGCAAAAGACATCGATAATATGGTTGGGCATTGGGATCAGAGTGCTAATATGGCTGATTTGCTTTTTACACTAGTGTCTAATGACAGCATTTGAAGGAACGTTGCATGATAAAACGATATTCCTCTAGAGGGAAAGTACTTGACGGTCAATTCCTGAATGAAAAACTGAAACATGCGGTTTCTTACGATAGGATCGCAGGCTATTTTTCATCGTCCGTTCTGGAAATCGCAGGCGAAAGCATTGAAAATGTTGAAGGTAAAGTGCGTGTTATTTGCAATTCTAACCTTATGCCTGAAGATGTTGAAACTGCCAGCCATGCACAGAAAATGAAACAAGAATGGTGCGATTATGAGCCTGAGAAAAAATATAATTCCCCCGAAGCAAGCAAACGTCTCTCCAGGCTTTTTGATTTGTTGATGCGTGAAAAACTCGAGATCCGTGTTATACCCGATCAATTTTTTGGCCTTATGCATGGGAAGGCAGGGGTCATCACATATAAGGATGGCTCAAGAACATCTTTCCTAGGGAGTATCAACGAGACTAAAAGTGCTTATACCTTGAATTATGAAATGCTTTGGGAAGATAATTCAGAGGAAGCGGTCAACTGGGTACAGGAAGAATTCGATTATTTTTGGAATAACGAGTATGCGGTCAATTTGAGCGATTTTGTTGTTCAAGATTTTAATAGAATTGCGAAAAGAACGGTAATCAGTTTGGTCGATTGGCAAGACGACGCAGACGAAATTATTCCCTCGGCAGTCGTTGAAGATCCTGTCTATCGTAAAGAGTTTGGTCTTTGGGAGCACCAAAAATATTTCGTTGAACTTGCTTTTAAAGAGCATCAGACAGATGGTGGTGCAAGGTTTTTGCTGGCTGATCAGGTTGGGTTAGGGAAAACGTTGCAGTTAGCTTTATCTGCGAAATTAATGGCTCTTTACGGTGACGATCCCGTATTGATTATTGTGCCAAAAACCCTCATATGGCAGTGGCAGGAAGAAATGAAAACACTTCTTGCAATGCCAAGCGCCGTATGGACCGGGGCTGGCTGGCAAGATGAAAGCGGTTATTTCTATCGAGCGAATGGGTTTAAATCTATCCTTAAATGTCCCAGAAAAGTGGGTATTATATCTCAAGGTCTTGTGGCTCGAGAAACTAACGCTTCGAACCTGCTTTTACAAAAGAAATTTGAATGTGTCATCTTAGATGAAGCTCATAGGGCAAGAAGGAGGAATCCAACACGTGACCCTGATCGACATCGGGCTGATCCAAACTTCTTACTTCAGTTTTTGAATGCGATTGCTTTAAATACAAAAAGCTTATTGTTGGCTACGGCAACACCGATCCAGATAAACCCTATCGAAGTCTATGATCTTATCAATGCTCTGGGATTACAATCTCAAAAAGTAATGGGAAACAGATATAGCGAATGGCATAAAAGACCACAACTAATGCTTGATATGGTGAGCGGAAGAGCGCCGTACCCGGATAGTGAAATTACTATGTGGGATATCTTAAGGAATCCATTTCCAGCCAAAACAGCTACTTCTCTGGACAGAGTAAATCGCATACGTGATAAATTGGATATTCCTGATGATCAATATGTACTTCCATCTGAATATTTCAACGAGTTATCACCATCGAATAAGGATGCAATCCGAACTTTATATACCACGGATGAGTTTATTGCTCACTACAATCCTTATATTCGACATATTGTAAGAAGAACACGAGAATATTTAGAAAATACAAATAATCCAGTTACCGGAGAACCCTACCTACAAGCCATCGATGTTGAATTATTCGGCGAAGGAGATGATGGTGCGATCCTCCTGGAAGGTTATCAAAAGCGAGCATATGCAAAGGCAGAAGAGTTTTGTAACCTGCTCTCTTCACGTGTAAAGGGAGGAGGCTTCATGTCAACACTGATTTTGAAGCGCATCGGTAGCACGATCATTGCTGGCGAGAGAACAGCCAAGACAATAATGGCTTGGACTGAAGAAGGAAAAGAAATCCTTCAAGAGGAATTCAGCATGTTGTTTGATGAAGATGATGAATATGAGGGAGATTCGAGTGAAGTTAAGAACCTTTCAAAAGGGGAGATAGAGAGCTTGCGCCAACTTATCAGCTTGCTTTCGTTAAATCGAGATAATGACCCTAAGTATATTAAAGTCAAGGAAATTCTAACAGCAGGAACAAAAGAAGATTCCCGGCCGTGGAAAGATAGCGGCTGTATCATCTTCTCTCAATATTTCGATAGTGCCTTTTCTGTCGCAGAAAATCTTTCAAAAGATTTGAAAGATGATGTCATAGGCCTTTATGCGGGAGGAGACAAATCAGGTTATTTTTTGAATGGTCAGTTTTATAAAGAATCAAAAGATGGCATAAAAGCTAAAGTGAAAAATTATGAAATTAGAATCCTTGTTGGAACAGACGCTGCCAGCGAGGGTTTGAATCTTCAAGCTTTGAGCACACTGATTAACCTTGACTTGCCCTGGAACCCGACAAGGTTAGAACAGAGAAAGGGACGGATCCAACGAATTGGTCAGTTAGCGGAAACAATCAAAATATTCAATATGCGATATAAAGACTCTGTGGAGGACCGAGTACACATGGTTTTGTCAGAACGCTTAAGGAACATTAAGGATATGTTTGGGCAAATACCTGATACTTTAGAGGATATCTGGATCGATATAGCTTTGGATAATGTTGAAAAAGCGAAAGAGCGCATCAACGGAATCCCCGAACAAAATCCGTTTACTCTAAAATATGAAACAAGGATATCGCCAACAGACAATTGGGAATCAAGCACTTTCGTTTTGGATCAAGATGAGCAGAGAGATAAATTGCTAGCAGGTTGGTAGTCTGTTAGTACTGCTCGCTAGACGCCACTCGCAATGGCTATCAAAGTAAAGTTGCCGAAAGTGGAATTTGGCGGTGAGCGTTCGCTTCGAACCATGAATGCAAAAAAACCTCCTTTCGCCTTCTTTTTGGCACTTACTTTAAATTGCTTTGAGTAAGTTGATATCAAAATTGTAGGTACCGTCAAGAGTCTTTCGCACATTTGTCTTACCTGGTAATGTTCGGGGACCCGCCCCCCCGGGGGGTGGAAATCGCACCCGCTCAAGGCCACTATCGCGCGTGAATAAGGCCAGCGTCGCGGACGAATAAGGCCACTGCCGCGCTCGAAGAAGGCCACCTCTTACCGAAACGTATCTAACTCTGGTTATTCCGAGCCAAAAGGAGCACCGTTCCGAGCTTCGGAGTAAGCGTCCTTTAATCCACGCTGGCGACCGGGTGATGAACTTGGGATAATCATTAAAGTGCTCTGTTTACTATTAGAGAAAACAGAGTACTCAAAAGAGTGAAGCCCAGG